>JGI12485J12827_1000232_pt1 | contig 17927 bp, 17 predicted proteins | sample TtaePargueraPR_10_FD_12827 | JGI IMG/M metagenome (IMG submission 12827)
CCCCCCGCCGCAGACCGAGGCGCCAGTCCGCGCCACGGGCCTGGACCGGCTTGCGGACATTCCCCACGTCACGAAGCTCACCGTCTCGACGGCGGAGACCTTTGACTGGCATCAGGGCGAGGCGGGCGACGCGGGCATGGTGACGGCGGTGGCATCCACCTCGGAGGCCCTGCTGGACACGCAGAGCCGCATCATGGAAACAGTGACCTTCGGCTGACCGGCAGCGACAGGACGCGGGCATCGGACGCATGACGGACGCGGACGCGCACCAGGATACCGGGCCGCAGGAGCGCCAGCCGCCGGCCCTCTATGTACTGATGGCCGCGGAGCTGTTCGACCGCTTCGCCTACTACGCCTTCCTGTCGGTCCTGCTCCTGTTTCTCGTCGACCGGCACGATGTCAGCGAGCCCCAGGGCCTGCTCGTGTTCGGGGCGTTCACGTCGCTTGCCGCGCTGACGACCCTGGCCGGCGGATTCGCCGCCGACCATGTCTTCGGCTTCGGGCGCGCGATCCTGGCCGGCGCCCTTCTCCTCCTCTGCGGCTACGGCATCCTCGCGACGGGTGACGAGCGCCTTCTCTATATCGGCCTGGCGGTCATCGTCACCGGAAACGGCCTGGTGCACTCCAACCTGCCGGCCCTGCTCGGCCGGTTCTACGGCGACGAAGATGCCCGGCGCGAACCCGGCTTCACGTATCTCTACATGGCCATCAACATGGGGGGGTTCCTTGGGCCGCTCGCCATGGGCGTTCTCTCGACGCAGTACGGCTACGGCGTCGGTTTCGCCGTGGCGGCGGTATCCAAGGGGCTGTTCCTGGTGTCCTATCTCGTCGGCCGGCGGTGGCTCGACGGGCGCGACCGGCTGCCGTCCGGCAAGACGGTTCCAAGGCACCGGCAATTCGGCGCCGTCGCGATGGTGCCTGTCATTTTCGGCGTGAGCCTGCTGCTGCTGGATGTGCCACGGCTTGCCGGCTGGGTTCTCTTCGGCGTCGGCGGGGCGGCGATCGGCGCCTATGTCGTTGCCGCCATCCGCGAAGGCGGACGGGCGCGGGCGCGCGTCGCCGCGCATCTCGCCGTCGTCGCCGCCGCGGTCGTTTTCTGGGCGATTTACCAGCAATACGCCGCGTCCGTGCTGATCTTCATCACCGCCGATGTGAATCGCGGGATTCTCGACTGGGCCGTGCCGCCGTCCGAGTTCGCGGCGCTGAATCCGATCTTCGCGGTCATCGTCGCACCGCTGCTCGGACTTCTGTGGACGCGGCTCGCCGCGCGCGGAAAGCCGGTGAGCGCGTTCGCGAAGTTCGCGCTCGGCCTGAGCATAACCGGCACCGCCTTTCTGCTGCTCAGCCTCGGGGTCCTGACGACCGCGCGCGGCGTACAGACGGTGATGGCCTGGGTTATCGGGTTTCATCTCCTGCTCGCGATCGGCGAGATGTGCCTGTCGCCGATCGGCTTCGCGCTGACCAGCCGGCTCGCGCCGAAGGCCCTGTCGGGGTTCGCCATGGGCATCTGGTATCTGTCGATTGCGGTCGCCTATTACCTGTCCGGCGTCATCGCGTTGCCGGTCGCCGGGCCGGTCGCCGGCACGAAAGCGGCGGCGTCCGTCCCCGAAGCGGTATTCGGGGAGGCTTTCGCCGCCTACGGCGCGGCGGGTATCGCGATGGGGATCGTCATCGCCCTGCTGGTGCCCCGGCTCCGCCGGATGGCGGGACTGTAACGGCTCACGAGGCGGGCTGCGGTCGGCCGGTGCGTGTTCCCGTCTGAGCCCGCCGCACTGCCGAGGACTCGGTGCCCGGCAGGCGAAAAGCGCACCCGCAACTGGCCACCGGCATCACGCCGCCCCGTGACCGAATTGAGCGGACAGAGTGGAGACGGGAAGGCCGCGCGGACTGTTCGAATGCAGACTATGTCGTTGAAGAAAACGGCGCACTTCGGCGCAGAAGAATGTTTGAACGCTTTCTTCGCGGCATCTGGGCAAAGACCCGATCACAATGTGATGCTCCCGTATCGTACCGGTGCCGGATGCCGCCCTTTCGCCGACGGCTCTACCGCTTCCGCAACGTGGCGGGCGCTACTTCGGTCGAAAGAAGCATTCAGCGCCATCGTCACACGTCGTGAGAGGCCGTCAATACGAGGCGATCCCGGTTTCGACTTGTGCCGCCGACAGGACTTGGCTCGCCACGCACCAACGAACGGGTGGCGACGGTACAAATCGTTGGATTTCATGAAAATTTGGCGCGCCTCGAAGGAGAAAGTTCGAACACTCTCTTCGAAGTGTTAGATGAATGGGAACGCCATCTCGCACAGCTAGACCATGAGGGTCTGCGGTGCGGCGATGGCCAATTTAAGCCCAAAATTTAATAGCTTAGCGGCTGATAAACCGGCGAAGAAGAAATATCCGCCGCCCTTTTCCTTGCGCTTTACGCACGAGGAACGGGCGCGGCTCGACGCCGAACGGGGCAACAAGCCCCTGAGCGTCCATATTCGAGAACGCCTCTTCGGTGATGATGCAGCGCCGCGCAAAAGGCGTGGCTACAGCCCTGTTGCCGATACCGAAGCCCTGGGCCGTGTTCTCGGTGCATTGGGACAGTCGCGCCTATCCGCCAACTTGAACCAGTTGGCGAAGGCCGTGAACACTGGCTCCCTTCCCGTCACGCAGGAAACCGAATCCGATCTTCAGGAAGCCTGCCGCGAAGTCTCTGCCTTGCGGGCCGATCTTTTGCGCGCGCTCGGTAAGTCACCGGGGGATGGGCCATGATCCTGAAAGCCAAAGAACGCGGCGGTGCTCCCCAGCTCGCCCGTTATCTGCTTGCGATGCGCGATAACGATCATGTCGAGCTGCATGACGTGCGGGGCTTTGCATGCGACGACCTGCCGGGCGCTTTCAGCGAGGCCGATGCCATCGCCAAGGGCACGCGCTGCGAAAAATATCTCTTCTCGATGAGCCTCAATCCGCCGGAAGGTGCGAATACGAGCGTCGAAGCGTTCGAGCAGGCCATCGAACAGGTCGAACTGAAGCTCGGTCTGGAAAACCAGCCGCGCGCCATCGTCTTCCATGAAAAAGACGGTCGGCGGCATGCTCATGCTATCTGGTCGCGGATCGACAGTGAACGCATGCGGGCGATCAATCTCCCACATTACAAAATGAAGCTCCGCGACGTGTCGCGGAAGCTCTACCTCGAACATGGCTGGACAATGCCTCGCGGTCTCCAGGACAGAAGCCTGCGCGATCCCCTCAGCTTTACGCGCGCCGAATGGCAGCAGGCCAACAGGGTCGGGCTCGATCCGCGCGAGATTAAGTCCGCTTTCCGGCAATGCTGGGAGATATCGGATAACAAGGCAGCCTTCGAACGAGCGCTCAAGGAACGCGGCTTCTGGCTTGCCAAAGGTGACCGGCGCGGCTTTGTCGCCATCGACTATCGCGGCGAAGTCTATTCCTTGTCGCGCTATGCAGGCGTGAAACCCAAAGAGCTGGAAGCCCGGCTTGGCGATCCCAAACAGCTACGCGCTACCGATGATATCAAGGCCGAAATTGCGAATAGCATGTCGCGCAAGCTCGAAGCCTTCATCAAGGATGCCGAACGTGATGCCAAGCAGCGTCTTTCCGTGCTGGCGTTTCGTAAGACTGAAATGGTCGGACGGCAGCGCGACGAACGCCAAAAGCTATGGGCCGCACACGAACAGCGCTGGCAGGCTGAAACGAAACTGCGTGCGCAGCGTTTGCCGAAAGGTTTTGCCGGTATCTGGCATCGCCTGACCGGGCAATACGGCAAGATCAAAGCTGAGAACGAGCGCGAAACGCTCCAAACCTTCCGCCGTGACCGCGCGGAAAAGGACGCACTTGTCCTGAAGCACCTCGAAGATCGCCAGGCACTCCAGCAAGATATCAAAGCACAGCGCACGATGGCGCATCAGGAGTTGATGCGGCTGCGCAAGGACGTGACCAATTACCGGCAGCTTGAGCGCGATGATAGAGAGCACGAACGCAGCACAACGCGCGAACGAAAGAAAGAAGCCGAAACGCAGAAGCGGCAGCGCGACCAGCGCTCCCGTCGTCACCGTGGTTTCGAACCGTAAACCTTGCTGCTGATTGCTGCACTCATGCGAGCGAGTGCGGCTGTTCCTAATACCTCAATGACTACCCTGCACGGAATACCGATGTGCTCTTAAAGGCTACCGCCTGAATCCGGTGCCGCCTTTCAAACGCATCCTCCGATTTGCTGTTTCGAAGTTCAGCCCGAACTATCAGCGCCTTCTTGGGCCGATGATGATGTGAGCCGGGGCCGAAAGGCCCTGAGCGGTTCGGGGCCTCCTTGAAACAAAGGAGGATACGATGAAACTCGTCTCACGTTTCGAAGCGGCAACCTTGAGCACGCCGGTATTGCGCGGGTTGCTCAAAGAGGCTTTTACAGCCTTCGCGACCGCTCCAGGCGATTCGCAACAGCGCCGCGATGCTCTGGCTTCGATACGCAATATCGAAAACGAGCTGGCCGCGCGTTCGCCCAGCTTTTAAGCTCGCCTTGCATGACGGCATAGCCGCCGCCGCTTTGAAGGCGGCGGCGGCAATCATGCACACTGAAAGATGAAATTGGTTCCTGCTATGGTGACTTCGGAATAGTCCATCGAGAGATCGCGGGCGATAGCGTCATAGTCGATATAGAATTGAAGGCTCTCGGGAATTTCGCCGAAAAGGCCTTCTTCGACAAATTGCTCGGCCAACTCTTTTATGGATGAAAGCTCGTAAACGGTCATGTCGATAGAACTCGGATCATCAGCTACCTGTTCATGGTTAAAGCCGCATTCACCCACTGCGATGATGTAGCGAAGCTTGTCGTCTTCATCCCACGTATTTGCCGCTTCCAGAAAGGCAGCAAAATTCGCTTGATTGACGTTCCAAGCCTTTGCCAGCGCGCAATCGATGTCTTCTCCATCGATAAACTGGATTTCATATTCCTCGACAGGCTCGCTATAGTCGTTTTTGTTGTTTTTTGCCTTGGCCTCATAGCCTTCGGCGTCCTCGAAATAAAAACCGCAGGCTGAAATATCATATGGTTGTGCATGAAGTTGAATCATAGCTGCCTCACTTGGTTAGGGTTTGAGCAGCGCGAGAAACCTATCTCCCCGCGCATGAACCCTTGCCCAGCGGCGAGCGTCCGAAATGGACCAAAATAAAAAAGCCGCCCTTCCGTTCATGGAGGGCGACCAACAAAGAGGACGTGAGTACCGCAAACAGACCGTCCCAAAGCTCTGTCGCTTGCGACGCCACAGGCGGTCCTGGCAACTTGGGAGACGCATTTCTTGCGGCGAATGGAGCGGGCAGACAGGACCAGGGCTATTGGATCAGGCCGGATGTGGCGGTTTAAGCTGGAAAATCGGGTTCCGAAAGCGCGTGAAGCACGCGGCAATAAAGTCCGATGTCTGCAATGGCAGCATCGTTTCACTACTGCTCAATCTCGCCTATGGCGAGATACGGCAAAATCTTTAAGTATAGCTTCTAAGGTCAAAAGCCTATATTCAACAGCGGTTTATGCTTGAACTAATATTGCAACCTATATTAGAATTCTGAAGTATGCCTATTCGATTTGAAGTTATTGCCAATGCTGCGCACATTCCGAACCAAGGTCGGAGTGTCGGTTATCTATGGACCGACAATTGGAACGATTATTGGGACTACAGGACTCTGTATTCGCTAGTCATATACGATGATGATGGTGAGAAACACGATATCGGTGGCGTCAAGATCGGTCAGTTCAATTGGAACGAAGAGCAGTCTCGCCCTGAAATTCCGAATGAATTTGACACATTGGACGAGCGGTTTTTCTCGCTTGGTCAGGATGCCGACTATTACACCGCACTACGAGAGATTGGCGCCGACATCGCTCAAGACATTCTGGAAGCCCTTAGGGACGTAGCTGCAGACGAAGTTTTGTTTACGAGGGCCAAGAATGAGAGTGTCATGGGTGTATCGCTTATGCGCTCAATAAGTGAACGCACGATTGTGGGGCAATTCCGAAGGGTCATTCGAGGTGAAGCGCGCCTCACCAACTACCAATTCACCTATCGCGGACCTGCCCAGATCAACAATGAATTTGATCCGATCGAATTGGCGTTCTCGGTGAAACCCGATTCAAAGCCACCCACGAATATTCAAGTGGTGATTGGCCGCAACGGGGTTGGCAAATCCTTCCTCTTAAATTCCATGTCCCGGGCTTTGGTATACCCAGACGAAAGTGAACAGGAAAACGGGTCGTTTCACGATGACCAAGATATCTTCGAGGAGGAGTTTGAAAGCCCTTTCGCCAACATCGTCTCAGTGACTTTTTCCGCGTTCGATGATTTTCCGGTTATTCGGGAAAAGAGGAATGCCCTCAAAGGCACTCGGTATACGAATATCGGCCTGAGAAAGCTCGAAAAGGAAACCGACAAAGACGGAAATACCAGTTGGTTTACTGTCACCCAAGATCCGAAAGACCTTGCTTCGGACTTCATTGATAGCGCAAAACTCTGCGCTTTCGGCGAGAGGTCACAGCGGTGGTTTAGAGCACTGCGTACCCTTGAATCTGACCCGATTTTTGAGGAAGCCGAAATCGCCGGCTTGCGCGACTTTGAAGGCAGTCGGTTCAGTCGCGAAGCCGGACGGCTGTTCCGCAGACTTAGCTCGGGCCACAAAATCGTCCTGCTGACCATCACCAAGCTTGTTGAGAAGGTTGAAGAGAGAACCTTGGTGGTAATGGATGAGCCGGAAGCCCATCTTCATCCGCCATTGTTGTCGGCATTGATAAGAGCCATCTCCGATTTGATGATCAACCGCAATGGCGTTGCGATCATTGCAACGCATTCGCCGGTAATATTGCAGGAAGTTCCCCGAAGTTGCGTATGGAAAATTAGGCGTCACGGCGGAGGTGCCGTCGCCGAGAGGCCCAGAATTGAGACCTTTGCGGAAGATGTAGGCCAGCTAACGCACGAAGTTTTTGGACTGGAAGTTATGCGTTCCGGTTTCAATAAGATGATTTCTGATGCTTTCGAAGAAGCTGACGATTTTGAAGACGTTGCAGAGAAATTCGGACAGGAAATCGGATCGGAAGGACGGGCGTTGATCAGCAGTCTCATCGCTCTGCGAGATGCAGAAAACAATGATGAGGCCGAATAATGCGAACAGTAGCGCGACCGGAATTTGAAGTTGGAGACACGTTCCGCAAGTGCAATGTCGGAGCTCATGGTGCAGACCTTCGCAGACGACTCGAGCGTGCTGTACCCGATGTCGAAGACGCATCGGAAGATTTTGCGGATCATGCAGAAGAGCAAAACTCACATTTGGTAGCACGCAGGAGCCGGTTGAGAGGGCTTCTTACTGGTGATGAATTGCGGGCGGCCTACCGAAGAATGTCAGGGAAACGCAACCGCGGTCGCCCGGTTTATGATGCGATTAAGCTGCTTCCAGACAACGGCACCTGCCCGTATTGCGATCACGGCACGGTATCGACGCTGGATCATTTCCTGCCCAAGACGCACTATCCGATCCTTTGCGTGACGCCAGACAATCTTGTTGGGTGCTGTAAAGACTGCAATACGGCAAAGGCTGAAATCTATCCCAGCAATGCTTCTGATGCTGTGTTGCATCCTTATTTCGATGATGTGACCCAAAATCCTTGGCTCGTAGCTCAAGTGGTTCAAGGGGCTGTACCGGCGGTCGTGTATAGAACCGAACCGCAGGAAGACTGGCCGGATGAACTCAATAACCGTGTCGCGCATCATTTTCGAACATTTGAATTGGGTACGATTTATTCCAAGCAAGCTGCGAGAACTATAAGCGGCGAGAAACGGTTGCTCACGACACTTCATCGAAATGGCGGTGTTGATCAGGTTCGCAGTGATCTCAACAGGAAGTATGAATCCTGGTGTGAGTACAGCGTAAATTGCTGGCAAGCGGTTATGTACCAAGCCTTGAGCGAGAGCGATTGGTACTGTGAAACCGGCCATGCGCTGTGAGAAGAATATTATGACGGAAAGCGTGCACCCATATGCTTACTCGATTACGCCTGCCGCGTATTTGGAGCGGGCACGTGCTCTAATAATTGAAGATACCGCGCGTTCATTGTTCTACGCCGCATTGGAGTTGAGGTGCTTTGTCGAGGCCCGGCAGGATCTATATCTCGAAGCGCAAAAAGAATATGTGCGTTCTGTTCCCAGAGCCTGGAAAATCGGTGCGCAAGGCAAGGCCCTTGATGGCGTGTTTCGGAGTGAACGAATTCAACATATTTCCTGGTACGTTGATGGTGAGCTGATCCTCGACACTTATCACATTCCGGTTAGCGCGGCGCTTCGAAACAATGCGGAGAAGTTGGGCGAACTATTGCATGCTCAAGAAGTCCATCGGCAGTTTGACCATAATTGGTGGTCTGAAACACGTCAGAAACTCATCCAAACATACGAACTTGCTTGGACGTGTAACAAGGGCTCTTTGCTATCGCCGATGTTCCTGCATGACGGGCGCACGGTGGGCAAGATGATGCTGAATGTAGAGACGAGTGAAAAATCTCAACCTCTCATGAAAGAAGGCACTGCAGGAATAATGAAAGTGGATTACCCCGAGAGCCTGCCTGGTGATTGGACGTCCGACCTGGCTGCTTTTTAAGAGATCAGCCAAAAGCTATTGTCGTTTTCCTCCCCTTAGGGTGAGATCAATCCCGATTACGGTGATGGCATCTACCCCAGGGAATTTGGCGGAAATTTCTTCCCAATGCGATTGCAGGGCTTCAACAAGCCCCGAAAAATCTACGCGTTTTTTCAAGTTTGGGACATCCCAGCCTTGCTGGTGACCACGGTATACGAGCGCAAAAATACCTCGGTTTGACCGGTTGTCCCGAAGGTAATCACCGCATAACTGGTTTTCCAGTCTCTCGAATAGCTTTGCTCCTGACCAGCCATTATCCGCTAGTTTCAGTTCGCAGGGCACCGGCCCGTCGAAACCCGCGCCTTGAAACCGAAGGTCTGGCCTTTTTGCATCGGCAAGCTCTTCTTCTTGCGGAATGGAATAGCGCCCGTTGGCCTTCTCGCGCAATTCGCGGCCAATGTATTTGCGCATATCGGTTTCGAGAGTCACATTTTTTAGAATGTCCGCGGTGCTGCTATCGCCATGTTCCAAATCATCTTTTAGATCAAGCAGACGCATTACCGCCAGATCAGCCAATTCGCGATGATTTGCAGGAGTCCTCTCCAAGTCGTCGTGAAATTCACGAAGCTGAGCTGCCTTCCACGGACTGATATCGGCATCCTGCTCTGCCTTGGAGCGAGTCAGATGCGTCATCCATGGACGCGCGGATTCATCTGGGTGGAGTTTCGCGATTTCATCCAAGGCTAGGAATGCTTCCTTACCCGGAATGTCATTGAGCTGCGAGAAAAGCCCATTGCGCGCTTCTTGGGCATGATCTCTCAACCCTGGCGAATAGACACCGGTTCCAGCACGCTCGATATCTTCGTCGCGGCGAATATGTTGATGCATAAGCAGGTAGAGAGATTTTAGGTGCGAGGGAGAACGGAAAGCCGGGCGCGCTCCAGCAGTTTCATTTCTTCGTCCGCCTTGTAAATTCGTGATGTAGTTCATCGCAAACGTGACACGTTCGGCCTCCGGGGATGTCTCTGCGATACGGTCGCCAACAGTGGCTATTGCCATAGCGGGTTCAACGCCGGTCCAAACAGCGAACCAGAGAGCCAGGTGATCAAGATGTTTCACGCTCTTGCACTTATCTGCAGCCAAAGATCTGACCTCTTCGTCAGAAACAGAGGAGCCTTGCACTATCGTCAGAAGTTTCCGCAAGTTGTTGAGGTTGACGGGCTCATTAGCTTTCAGAAACTCGATTAGCTGCGGGGCAATTGAATCCCATATCCATTCGCCCGACCAACTCAGGTCGCTTATGATGTAATGGGTATCCACATCCGCTTTTTCGTTTGAAAGCTCATAACGGATTTCGTTGAGCAGGAAATTGCCGACGATTCCGGGGTGTTTCTCGCCAAGTTTGGGAAACCAGACGGGGAAACCGTTCAACTCATGCGCCGCATAACGGCAAGCCAGAATAACATCTTCGTCACTCAGGGTTTCGAACCAATCGGTACTTTCTCTCGCCTCGATGGCCAAACCCGTGAGACCAAAAATGATAGAAAAAGGTGTCGAGTTAAGGGGTGCGCCTTCCGAGTGGAGTTTCGGCTTGTAGCGGCGCCAGTAAGCTGCAGCTCCGTCTCGATATGCTTGTGCAACAGCCTCGCCGTGCTCTTCAATCAAACATTGCCAATCACCATCGGTCCAACGGCTTAGCCCACGGTCCTTCTCTCTCGCACATTCGTGGAGATAGTATTGTGCGTTGGTAATGTTGTGCGGCTTTTTGAGTTTGGGGGCACGAAGCTCTTCTACATGCTCGGCCAGGTATTTTTTCCAACCATCATGGCGCTCCTGCTCTCTCTTTTTTCTGGCGGCGCTACGGCGCTTCCAATTCGCCTCCCGCTGTTTCCACTTGCGGGTTTCTTCATTTTGAGGAGGAGGGTTGAGGTAATTCCCAAGTCGGCCAGATAATTCAGCATCGTGGGCGACAGCCTTTTTTAAACGTTCGCGCCACTTGGGAGGACGGCCACAATCCACGTAAAGACTGAATGCCAAAGATAGAGCCACTAAGCGATTATCACCTAGCGTTTGACGCGATATTTCCTCGACCGCGTAGTCGAAATCGTTTTCGCCAAAATTCCAAAATGACCGAAAAAAGCGAGCTTGCCAGAATTCATCAAGACGTTCGCCACGCTTTTTATCTCTGGCAGCTCGGGCACGTTCCACCTCGAACCAAAACAGAGCACGATTAAGTTCCGGCCAGGCGGGTACGAGTTTTTCAAATTCTAGCTCTCTGCCCCTGAAATTACCGATGTCATAGTCTCGGGCTGTCGGCAATTTATGAAGTATGCTAAGCGTCATCGTCTCAAGTGCGGTCGGGTGGCGTTCAAGTACAAGGCGTTCGGCGGTTTCTGCGGCCGCCTTCAGGAGCCAGCTGAATCTCGTGGAGATTTCACAATATCGGCGTTCAATGACCGGCTCTTGATTGAGAAGCTTGTCAAAACCGCCAATGATTTTTGGCAATAGGTCAATATCTGCGATGCTGGCGAATGTTTCGACGGCCTTGTCCAAGCGATCAACATTATAGCGTTTTGGCTCGGCGCTTTTTGAAAGCCCCTCAAATACCCATTCCAGGATTGCAAGCGAGGGCTTGGTGTCCTGTATCAGCTCGGCCAACCAATCGCGTTTAAGTTCGGAAGCCTCGCTAATAAAAGCGTCTCGAATGTCCTGGTTATCTTGTTCAGAACCAATAGCTTTGACGGCTCGGAATGCTGCTATGCGAGTGTATTTGGAAACATCTTGAGTCAGAGCAATTCGTTTGGCTTCGGGAAGCAGTGTTTTTAGCTCTCCAAGCCAAACCATGCGAAGCAAGAAAGCCGTCAGTTCGTCATCGGTCTTATATTTTTCCAACAACTTTCGAATGTCTTCCGACATGTCCGCATTGGCAAATCGCTGAACGGCATCGCGGTCGGCAACGGAACGGCCAGATGTACCCTCGGATAATTGCTCACAGACGTCTTCAAGGATTGTACGGCGTGTTTCCAAAGGCAGTTGACTGGGGTCACCTCCTTCGAAAAGGACCTCGGGTGCAATTTTCTGGAGGCGGTCTCTAATTTTTTCGTCGAGGATGGCCAGCCACGGAAGAACTGGCCGCATCGTTGGAACGACAACTTCCAAGCCATACTGATTGCGGAATAACAGCGCCTCAATTTTCCGACGAGAGGTATCGCGGTTCAGGAGTTCCGAAAGCCATTCTGCCGTGAGGTATTCACGGACAGAACGATGGTGAAAGCGAACAGTGCCATAAATGGCCTCATCGAAGATGGGGCGCGACAATAGAACCGAGTGTTTCTTATCGTCCCATTCAGGGAGCACATCGCGAGCGAAAACCCCCTTCGAATTGTCTGCGCCGTCGGGCACGCAAATCGTCGGGTCATGGGCTAAGGTTGTTGCTGCGGCCAATAATTTCGCACCCAGCCTAGCATCCTGCTCCGAAAGAGGTTGCGCATCTGCACGGTTTTGATCTCTTTCGAGCAATCTGCGACGGACGCTGTTCTGCATAAGCTCCAATCGACTACCGATTTTGCCTTGGTCGATCCAGAATTCGGCCAGCTCTTCAAGATCTTGCGGCCTTGAAGTGAATGACAACGCGTCGGCACGTTCGACGGCATGCAGAAAGGCGGTTGTATCGGTTACCCGTTTGGCTCCGACAAATATAGAAATCTGTTTTGTCGTCAAATCGTCGAGGGCAACCAGTTTGAAAGCCTTGCTTTGCGGCTGCGGGCTCTCTTTGCTGCGAACGCTTTTATCTTCCTCCCAATCGTCGTCATCGTATGTTTCAGTGGCTTCAATCGACGTTTCGACGGGAGTAAACGGTAGATGCTGCGCGCAATAGGACAGGTCGGTTTTGGGGCGCCATGCTGAGATTCTCCCCGTGACGATTATGTGCGCACGGTCTTTCGCAACTGAGATTTTCCTGCCTAGTTTGCGAACCGCATGATGAAAATCTCCGGGATTTCTCAGGCGCGCTTCATCGACGGAATCCAGGAAAAGCCAGCCATCTTCGGTAGAAGATAGCCAATCTTGAAATTGGTCGAAGCTGCCAACTTCAAATGAGTCATCAAAATCAGATGGGATGTTTTCAAGGCGGATAAAGAAGGCCCGTTTTCCTTCTTTGCGGAGCTTTCGCGCGACATTTCGGATTTCGGCTGTTTTTCCCGAGCCAGCTTCGGAGAGAAGGATCGTCCGATATTCCTTGATCAAATCAGACCACGATAGCGGTTCGCCTATATGGAATGCTTGGCCGAGATCGACATCGTCACTCTCACGGGCGTAGTCCGAAAGCTCGTGAAAGGTACGATTAAGCTCGACAAATTCGTAATCAGGATCATTTTGCGTCATTACAACTGTAAATTTAGCGTTTGCATTAAAAAAGAACAAGCAAAGAACGGCAATCGCGGCCACTACTCTGGGCAATTTAACTTAGGTAAAAAACATCTAAAAATTGGAAAAGCTGATGACCAAGTGTTGGGTTTCCGAAGTGTAAGCAAGCTCCTTGGTTGGTGGGGCGGTTCCAAGGTAAGGGCAGCGCGAAAGCTCCCTTCTTTGGTCTCGATGAAATCGTCTCCATGAAATGGTCATGGGGGTATCGTGGGGAGCAGGAACGCTTCCCTGATTGCCGGTCGAGCGGGCAACTCGCTCGTGCATGGTCCGGTGCAGGTGGAGAGGCAATTCTCCAGGTCCTGCGAGTGGGTTCAGGGCGGCACGATAGCCCCCTGATCGGGTTCAGCGCCGACGCGATGACGGCATCCAATCCGCGCAGGGTTGGTCTCCATGAAGTGGCCTCAACGGCGTTGTCAGGGGTCTTGGGGGCAGGAACGCCCGCCAAGGCGATGGGCGCAGGGAGAGCGAAGTCTCCCGCGAGTGATTGACCGGCGATACGGTCTGCTGGCTCTGGAATGGGCTCAATGCCCTAGAAGAGCCACGGGCCGGGGGGATGGAACGGGGGCGCGCAGCGGGCCCCCTTCCCAAGATGGTTTTGTACTACAAAACACATCTTGCGATCTGCGGAAAACACGGTCTTCGGGTGCGACTACATACGGCTGTGTGTACTACAATTCGCTCGAACCGGGCACACGATGCAGGGCAATATTGTAGTGCGATTGCCGATCCTCCGGGGATGGGGTCTCGGCAAAAAAGTCGGGTGCGGTCGGCATTATCATCGTGCCAGCAAACCCAAACGGTTCGCGCTTCAAAACATACATATGACTGAAAAGGAAGTCGCGGATCAGGATGAGCAAGTCCTGGCGGCCTATCGGAAGGCAAATGCCGTTCCGGTCCAGCGGGCTCGTGTCTTCTGGGTCGTCGTTACCATCGCGCCCGAAAACATAGCGCTCGCGTGCGATGCCGTAGTCCTTGCCTTCTCCGGCTTCAATAGAAACAACCGCCATCGGTTTGACCGGGATTGAGCGCGCGGCTTTGGGCGGTGCCACGACTGCCGCAAGCGGGCCGGTTGTCCAGGCCTTGGCGGTTTCGGCAGATGTAATCCATCCACGTTCTTCGGTGGCGACAAGCGCATAGTCGCCTGCCAACTCCGCCCATAGGTCGCCAAGCCTGAACGGCATGCCGACAAACTGCTTCATCGCGAGCCCCAGCTCTTCTTCGGGCGGCGTGGCCATGTTCACCTCCAGAAATTTCACGCAGGCATTCAGAAAGGCCGCGCCTCGCATGCGCTCACCTTTGCGAAGGCGCTGAAGATTCTTGATGAGCGAATCCATGCTGACGCTCGGCGGTAGCTGCGCCGAAAGTTCTTCGGCGAGCGAGACATCGCCGACATTGTGTTTCGTCCGATAGGCGAGCATGGCCCGCCTGATCCGCTCGACCTGATGATCCTCAAATCTCCTGACGAATTCCATCTGTCCAGTTTCTGTCCATCCCAAAGCGGAATCGGGCCGGTACGTTGCGTTTCATCGAACCAGCGAGGCGCAAGCATAGAGCGGGTTCGGGAAACGAAAAACCTACCGGAGTTCAAAGATGAGCACTTCAACACAGAAGGCTTACGAAGTCGGCAAGAACGGCGGAACCGTGAATACCAACGGGCTTGCTTACCAGGACAAGCAGCGGATCGACGCTGCCGTCAATAAGGGACGGCAGGGCAAATAACCGCTCACCAATAACCAAACCGGGCGTATCGCCGCCCGGTCCCACTCACCGGAGAATTTCCAATGGCACGCGCGCCAAATCAAAAATCGGGATCGCCAACCGGCGCCCTTTTGATGGGCGTGTCGTTCTATGCCCTTGCCTCCTACTGGCCTGAGATTACCGGCTCCCCGTCGGATGCTGCCGACCAGCTCTATCTCGGCTTCTTTAAGGTCATGGGCGCATTGGCGATGCTGACCGGGGTGACGGGCTACTACAAGGCCTGGCGTCAAAACGAACGGCGCAAGCAGGTGCAGGCTCCGTCCGGCACGTTCGGTGAAGCTGCCTTTGCAACGCTCGGCGATTGCGAACAGGCGGGGCTTCTCGATCCGCGCGGCATTTATCTCGGCCTTCAGGACGGACAGCCGCTGTTCTACTCGGGGAAGCGCATCTGTTGACGGTGGCTCCCGCAAGGCAGGGCAAGGGCATCAATGTCGTGATCCCGAACCTGCTGCATTTCCAGGGCTCGGTGTTCGTCACCGATCCCAAGGGCGAGCTGGCAGCGGTAACGGCGACGCATCGCGCCGAACGTCTGGGGCAGAAGGTCTATGTCCTCAATCCCTGGGGGCTTCATGGGCTGCCGCAGAATCGCTGCAACCCGCTCCAGCCGCTGATCGAGGCGGCAACCGATCCGGCGCTTATGCGCGGGGTCGCGGACGAAGCGAAAGCGCTGGCGCTCCAGTTGGTGCCTGAGCCGGAAGACGAGCGGAACCGGTATTTCCGCGAAGGAGCGCGCACGATCCTTCGGGCCGTGATGCTGCACCTTGCAACGCGGGACATGCCGGAACTTTGCACGCTGCCGGAGATGTGGCGGGTGCTGTCGAGTACGCGGCGGATCGAAAGGGCCGTCGATGAAATGAGCGCTTCCGACGCGCTGTTCGGGATGGTCGCCGATCTTGGTCAGGACCTGGCCTATCAGATCGAGAACAACCCCGATCAGTTTGCCGACTTCCGGCAAGGGGCGGTGCAGGCGCTGGATATCTTCGATCCGGTCGGCTGGCTTGGTGAAGCGGTCGGCGGTTCGGAAGTGGATTTTAAGGAGCTGAAGGAAGGCAAAGCGAGCATCTATCTGGTGATCCCGCAAGACAAGATCGCCACGCACGGCACTTGGCTCGGCCTCGTGACAAAGCAGGCCATCGCAGCGGTCGCCCGTTCATCGGGCAAAAGCGAAGCGCTATTCCTGCTGGATGAGTTCGCCAACATGGGCAGGCTCTCCGGTCTGGCCGAAAGTCTGACGGCGCTGCCCGGTCTGGGCGTGCGGGTCTGGGCCTTTGTCCAGGAGCTGTCCGAGCTGATCCGGCTCTATGGCCCGCACACGGCGCGCACGGTGCTCTCGCAGGCTGAAGTCAAACAGTTCTTCGCCGTGCAGGACGAGCAGCTTGCCAAAACACTTTCGGCAGCACTCGGCCAGCGCACGGTCAAAACACGGAATTTCAATCTCGGTCGCTTCGACGATGACGAGATTGGGGAAAGTCTGGGCGAAACCGGCAGGCCGCTGATGTCGCCCGATGAAATCCGTCTGATGGGCGCGGACGAACAGCTCCTGCTCATCAAGGCACTGCCCGCGATCCGGGCAAAGAGACTGCCTTTCTGGTTCGTCGCGCCCTGGGGCTCCTGGGCCGCACGCAACCCGGTCGAAGGTGAATATCCGGTCGTCCCGCCCTTCCTGCGGCTGAACTACCGGCGAAAGGAAGAAAACGATGGACGAGTTTGAAATCGAAGTCATCGGCGCGGGTCCGCCGCGCAAGCCCGATGGCCCGCTCAAGCGGTTCATCGCCAGGGCCTCGCGGTTGGTTCGTGCGCTGCTGATGCGCGCCCGCCTGCTGGCCGCAACCGGGGCCGCTGCCTTCCTGCTGTTCGTGGGAACGCCGCATGCCGGTTGGGACTACGAATGCCGCGCGCCGATGAGGCCGGGGCAACCCTGCCGGAATGTGAGCTACTGCGCCTACTACGGAATCCAGGGGCGGCGCGTTGTTGTCCCCGCGTATGGCGAGAGCTGCCAGCTCGTAGCCTTCCTGCCCCTCGATTGGGCAAAGCTGATGGGAGAGTGAAATGGACGAATATTTCTTCACGCTCGACCTCGGGCCGTCCTACGGGCCGAAGCTCGAAGCCCTGGCGGCGCAAGCTTCTTTCGATGATGTCGAAGCCTTCGCAGCGGTGCTGCTGAGCCAAGCCGTCGATGCTTTCGAGGCCTTCGAAGCGGATTTCGAAGCCGATATTCAGGACGACGAAAACCCCTAAAGTCGCCGGAGACCGGCTCTCAGAGCCAATCTTAGATTTGTCATAATACAACTAAAAATTGTATAATAAAGTTAGGAACGCGGTATGTTGAAAGACAAGGAAACCGGCGAGTACATGGGCCTCGGCGCAAGCTTTGATGCGTCCGTCAAGCCCATCGTTACCGTCGATGTAGAGAAATATCAGTCGCTGATCGATGATCCGACGCTGACACAGGTGCAGAAGGAAGAGTTTCTGCAAGCCCTGTGGTCGATCATGGTCTCATTCGTTGAGCTGGGCTTCGGTGTCCATCCCCTTCAAGAAGTATGTGGACAAGATTCCGGGAAATCGTCTCGGGACCTAAAAGAAGCTTTCGATCAGGTAAGATCGAAAGAATTGGATAGAGAATAAACAATAAATACATTCCAGCCCGTCGGGCGGACTGGAGGAGAAATGAATATACATGACACAAAAGAAGATATTGCACTTGAAAAGGCAGTGATTTACTGCCGCGTTTCCAGTGCAAAACAGATGGCGCAGGGTGATGGCCTCGGCTCTCAGGAAACCCGCTGCCGTGAATTCGCCAAGTACAAGGGCTATGAAGTTGTTGAGGTTTTCCGGGATGATAGCTCGGGAGGCCTGACTTCACGCCCTGGCATGCAGGCGATGCTGTCATTTCTCTCCAAGCGCTGTAAAGAGCCGCACGCGGTCATCATTGACGATATCAGCCGCCTTGCACGCGGGCTGATGGCTCACTTTGAGCTGCGGGTGAAAATCGGCGATGCAGGCGGTGTCCTGGTTAGCTGTGGACTCTGATGAGGTTGTTCATCCGTCGTGATGGCCTGAAGGTGTTCGTTGCGAGACGACACGAGACAGGTCACGAGGATGAACAACCCGCACAAGAATGCACGTACGACA
>JGI12485J12827_1000383_pt1 | contig 13327 bp, 10 predicted proteins | sample TtaePargueraPR_10_FD_12827 | JGI IMG/M metagenome (IMG submission 12827)
ATCGGCGGGGCGCTTCTGACCGGCGGCTACGGCTCGGTGATCGGCGCGGCGCTCGGCGCCCTGATCTTCGGCGTGGTCCAGCAGGGCCTTTTCTTCGCCGGCGTCGAAAGCTCGCTGTTCCGTGTCTTCCTCGGGGTAATCCTGCTGCTTGCCGTGATCCTCAACACCTATATCCGCCGCATGATCACGGGGGAGCGCTAAGATGTCCGATGCGTTGATCGAACTCGTCGATATCGAGAAGCAATTCGGTGCGGTCATAGCCCTCAACGGCGTTTCCGTCTCCGTCAATGCCGGCGAATGCCACTGCCTCCTGGGCGACAACGGCGCGGGCAAGTCGACCTTCATCAAGACCATGTCCGGCGTTCACAGGCCGACCAGGGGCAAGATCCTGGTGGAAGGCAGGGAAGTCAGCTTCGACAGCCCGCGCGACGCCATGGAAGCCGGCATCGCGACCGTCTACCAGGACCTTGCGATGATCCCGCTGATGTCGGTCACCCGCAACTTCTGGATGGGCCGCGAGCCGCAGAAGCGCTTCGGCCCGTTCAAGTTCTTCGACTTCGCCCAGGCCAACGAGGTCACCATGACGGAGATGGCCAGGATGGGCATCCGCCTGCGCTCGCCCGACCAGGCGGTCGGCACGTTGTCCGGCGGCGAACGGCAGACGGTGGCGATCTCCCGTGCGGTCTATTTCGGCGCCAAGGTGCTGATCCTCGACGAGCCGACGTCCGCGCTCGGCGTTCGCCAGACCTCGAACGTTCTGGCGACCATCGACAAGGTGCGCAACAAGGGCATCGGCGTCATTTTCATCACCCACAATGTGCGCCACGCCATGGCGGTCGGCGACCGGTTCACGGTTCTGAACCGGGGCAAGACCCTCGGCACGGCGAAGCGGGGAGAAATAAAGGCGGAGGAACTTCAGGACATGATGGCCGGCGGCCAGGAGCTGGCCGAGCTGGAAGGGTCTCTCGGCGGAACGATCTGACGGAATGTGCACGTGAACAAACTCGATGTCATCACGATTGGCCGGTCATCGGTTGATTTATACGGGGCGCAGGTTGGCGGCCGGTTGGAGGACATGGCGTCCTTCAACAAGTATATTGGCGGTTCGCCGACCAACATGGCGACCGGCACGGCCCGGCTCGGGCTGAGGTCCGGGCTGATCACCCGCGTCGGCGACGAGCATATGGGCCGCTTCATCCGCGAGGAGCTGGAGCGCCACGGCGTCGACACCACGGGCGTGATCACCGATCCGGAGCGCCTGACCGCGCTCGTCCTGCTCGGCATCCGCGACCGGGAGCAGTTCCCGCTGATCTTCTATCGCGAGAACTGCGCCGACATGGCGCTCTGTGAGGACGACATCGACCCGCAGTTCATCGCCTCGGCAAAGGCGGTGGTCGCCACCGGCACCCATCTGAGCCATCCGCAGACCGAGGCCGCCGTCCTGAAGGCGCTGACCCTTGCCAGGGAGAGCGGCGGGCGGACCGCGCTCGACATCGACTACCGCCCCAACCTCTGGGGCCTGTCCGGCCATGGCGACGGCGAGAACCGCTTCATCGCCTCCGACGCCGTCACCCGGAAGCTGCAGTCGACGCTGCATCTGTTCGACCTGATCGTCGGCACGGAAGAGGAATTCCATATCGCCGGCGGCACGACCGACACGATCGAGGCGCTCAAAAACGTGCGCAAGGTCTCCGGCGCGACCCTGGTCTGCAAGCGCGGGCCGATGGGGGCCTCCGCCTTCGAGGGGGCATATCCCGGCAGAGCCTGGACGACGGCATTTCCGGGCCCGGCTTCCCGATCGAGGTGTTCAACGTGCTGGGTGCCGGAGACGGCTTCATGTCCGGTCTTCTGAAGGGCTGGATCACCGGCGAGGACTGGGTGACCTCGCTCACCTATGCCAATGCCTGCGGCGCCTTCGCGGTCTCGCGCCACGGCTGCACGCCCTCCTATCCGAGCTGGGAGGAACTGCAGTTCTTTTTGAAGCGCGGTGTGGAGCGCAAGGACCTGCGCAACGATCCCGAGCTGGAGCAGATCCACTGGTCGACCAACCGCGGCCGCCTGCATGGCGGCGACCGGTCCACCATGCGCGTCTTCGCCTTCGATCACCGCATTCAGCTCGAGCAGCTGGCCGACGAGGCCGGCGCGCCGCATGAACGCATCGGCGCCTTCAAGACCCTCTGCCTCGACGCCGCCCTTCAGGTGGCGGACGGCCGGTCCGGTTACGGTGTCCTGTGCGACAGCCGGCTTGGCCGCGAGGCGCTCTATCGGGCCGCCGGAACCGGACTTTGGATCGGTCATCCGGTGGAGTGGCCAGCCTCCCGGCCACTGACCCTGGAACCGGAAATCGGTCCGGATTTCGGCGGCCTGGCCGAATGGCCCGCGGAGCATGTGGTCAAGGTCCTGTGCTTCTACCACCCGCACGACCCGGAGGCCCTGAAGGCGGAGCAGGAGGATGTGCTGAAGCGCCTCTTCGCCGCCTGCCGGCGCAACCGGCTGGAAATGCTGCTGGAAGTCATTCCCTCCAAGGTCCGCCCGGTGGACGCGGCCACCACGGCGGATGTCATCCGGCGCATCTATGATATCGGCATCTATCCCGACTGGTGGAAACTGGAACCGATGACCTCGCGCCAGGCCTGGGCGAATGCCTGCAGGGCGATTACCGAAAACGATCCCTATACCCGCGGCATTGTCGTGCTCGGCCTCGACGCGCCGGAAGCCGACCTTGCCGCCAGCTTCGCGGAAGCCGCCCGGTTCCCGCTGGTCAAGGGCTTTGCCGTCGGCCGCACGATCTTCGCCGACGCGGCCCGCAGATGGCTGGCCGGAGACCTGAGCGACGAAGAGGCCGTGGCCGACATGACCGGCCGCTTCGAGCGCCTGTGCCGCATCTGGGACGAAGCCCGTGCCGAGGCGCGCGTCAACGAACCGCAAGGAATTCCCGCATGACCGGAACGATCCGTCTGACCGCCGCCCAGGCCCTGGTGCGTTACCTCGCAGCACAGATGACCGAGGACGGCGAGCGCTTCATCGACGGTGTCTGGGCGATCTTCGGCCACGGCAACGTCGCCGGCCTCGGCGAGGCGCTGGAGCGGGCCGGCAACGCCCTGCCGACCTGGCGCGGCCAGAACGAGCAGACCATGGCCCATACGGCGATCGCCTATGCCAAGGCGAAGAAGCGCACGCGCGCCATGGCGGTGACCTCCTCCATCGGGCCGGGCGCCACCAACATGGTGACGGCGGCCGCCCTTGCCCATGTCAACCGCCTGCCGGTGCTGCTGATCCCGGGCGATGTCTTCGCCAGCCGCGCGCCCGACCCGGTGCTGCAGCAGGTGGAGGATTTCGGCGACGGCACGGTTTCCGCCAATGACTGCTTCCGGCCGGTGTCGCGCTATTTCGACCGCATCTCCCGCCCGGAACACCTGCTGACCGCCCTGCCGCGCGCCTTCCGGGTGATGACCGACCCGGCCGAGTGCGGACCCGTGACGCTGGCCTTCTGCCAGGACACCCAGGCGGAGGCCTTCGATTATCCGCAGAACTTCTTCGAACCGAAGGTCTGGCGCATCCGCCGGCCGGAACCCGACAGCCGCGATGTCGACGATGTCGCGGCGCTGATCAGGACGGCGAAGACCCCGGTGCTCGTCTGCGGCGGCGGCGTGATCTATTCCCAGGCCGAAGAGACATTGGGGGAATTCGCCACAAAACACGGCATTCCGGTGATCGAGACCCAGGCGGGCAAGGCGGCGCTTGCCCAGGCCCATCCGATGAACTTCGGCACCGCCGGCGTCGACGGCTCGGCCTGCGCCAACGAGGTCGCCGAGAGCGCCGACCTCGTCATCGGCGTCGGCACCCGCTTCCAGGACTTCACCACCGGCTCCTGGGCGCTGTTCAAGCAACCGGGCCGCAGGCTCGTCTCCATCAACGTCCAGGGCTTCGACGCGTGCAAGCACGGCGCCACCGGTGTCGCCGGCGACGCCAAGGTGGCGCTGGAAAAGATCTCGGCAGCCCTTGGACCGCATGCTGCCAACGCCTTCGACCCGCAGTCCCGTCTCGACTGGCTGGCGAAGGTCGATGCCCATTGCAGCGCGCGTACCAATGTGCCGCAAGACTACCTGCCGCTCGATGCCGAGGTGATCGGCGCGGTGCAGCGGACCTCGAGCGAAAGGACCGTTGCCATGTGCGCGGCCGGCACCATGCCGGGAGCCTTGAAGCTTCTGTGGCAGGCGCCGCAGGGCGGCTATCACATGGAATACGGCTATTCCTGCATGGGCTACGAGATCGCCGGCGCCATGGGCCTGAAGCTCGCCCAACCGGACCGGGACGTGGTCTGCTTCGTCGGCGACGGCTCCTACATGATGGCCAACTCGGAGCTGGCGACCGCCGTCATGCGCCGGGTGCCGTTCACGGTGGTGCTCACCGACAACCGCGGCTTTGGCTGCATCAACCGGCTGCAGATGGGCACCGGCGGCAATCCGTTCAACAATCTCTATCGGAACTGCAATGTCGAGGCCCAGCCGGAGATCGACTTCGCCGCCCATGCGGCAGCGATGGGCGCTCATGCGGTCAAGGCGAAGGACATCGCCGATCTGGAAGCCCAGGTCCTGGCCGCGAAGGACAGGGACATCCCGACCGTGATCGTCATCGACACCGACCCGATGCACGGACCCGGCGAAGGCGGCGGCGGCCACTGGTGGGACGTGGCGGTGCCCGAAGTCTCCGAACGCGACGAAGTCAACCGAGCCCGCCAAGGCTATCTCGAGGCGCTTAAGGCTCAGAACCTGGTGGATTGAGGAGGGAGACAAGACACCTTCCTTTCCTACGTCATCCCATGGCTCGGCCATGGGATCCATGCCGATCGGTCTCCACAGGCGGGGGCCTAGCTTGTGGCACGGTCACGGCATGGATTGCCGGGTCAGGCCCGGCAATGACGACGTTTGGAAGGAATGCAAGGCAGAGGAACCCCGGACTTCTCCTCCCCGAAACCTCATCCTGAGGAGGACCGTCAGGTCCGTCTCGAAGGATGGCGGCAAATTCCCGAACAAGCGGCCCATCCTTCGAGACAGCGCCGCGCGCTTCCTCAGGATGAGGTCCGAAGATCAGCAACAACGCTCCCCGAAGCGTCACAGGACACCACCCATGATCCTTTACGGCACCAACCCGATTGCCTGGGCCAACGATGACGATCAGAGCCTCGGCGCGAATATCCCGACCGGGCAGATCCTGACCGAGGCCGCCGCGATCGGCTTCGACGGCATCGAGAACGGTCACCGCTGGCCGGACGACCCGGAAGCACTGAAGCAGCTCCTGGGCAGCCATGGCCTCAAATTCATTTCCGGCTGGTATTCCCTCAATCTGCTGGCCCAATCGGTCGAGGACGAGAAAAGGGCCATCCAGCCGCATCTGGACAAGCTGAAGCACAATGGCTGCAAGGTCTGCATCGCCTGCGAGACCTCCAACACCATCCAGGCCGCGGACGTCGACATTTCAACAAGCCCGGTCCTGACCGGCGACGAGATGAAGGCGTTCGGCACGAAGATGGAGGAGCTTGCCGCCTTCTGCGCGGACCAGGGCATCGAGCTCGTCTATCACCACCATATGGGCACCGTGGTCGAGACACCGGAGGAGATCGATGCCTTCATGGCGGCGACCGGTCCGGCCACCAGGCTGCTCTTCGATGCCGGCCACTGCTATTTCGGCAGCAACGGCCAGGACCCGGCGCAAGTGCTTGCGAAATACGCGGACCGCGTCAGGCACTTCCACGCCAAGAACGTGCGCCCGGCGGTCATGAAGGAGATCCGGGAGAACCGCAGGTCCTTCATGGACGGCGTCCGCGCCGGTGTCTTCACCGTTCCGGGCGACGAAGAGGGCGGGATCGATTTCGCCCCGCTGCTGCGGATCCTGAAAGACACGGGCTATCAGGGCTGGATCGTCATCGAGGCCGAACAGGACCCGGACGTCCGCAATCCCTTTCAGTACCAGAGCCTCGGGCTTAAAACGCTGAAGCAACTCGCAACAGAACTGGATCTGACATGAGCGATCTTCTCGTCAAACCGTCCGGCACCTCCGGCAAGGTGCTCGACATCACCCCGGAAAGCGCCAATTGGGGCTATGTCGGCTTCGGCCTCTATCGCCTGAAGGCGGGAGAAACGGCCTCGGAGGAAACCGGCGACCGGGAAGTCATCCTGGTGCTGGTCGAGGGCAAGGCGGAGATTTCCGGCGCCGGCGAAACCTTCGGCGAGCTGGGTGAGCGGATGAGCGTTTTCGAGCGCAAGAAACCGCACTGCGTCTATCTGCCGAACGGCACGGACTGGTCCGCGAAGGCGACCACCGACTGCGTTCTTGCGGTCTGCACCGCGCCCGGCAAGGGCAACCACAAGGCCCGGGTGATCGCGGATATCGGCCAGGTGACGCGCGGCAAGGGAGCCAACACGCGCTACATCCACCCGATCGCCATGGAAGAAAGCGACATCGCCGACAGCCTCCTGGTAACGGAAGTCTTCACGCCCCAGGGCAACTGGTCCTCCTACCCGCCGCACCGGCACGACGAGGACAACTTCCCGGAGATGACCTATCTGGAGGAGACCTACTACCACCGCCTGAACCCGAAACAGGGCTTCGGCTTCCAGCGGGTCTTCACCGAGGACGGCGACCTGGACGAGACCATGGCTGTTGCCGATGGCGATGTCGTCCTGGTGCCCAGGGGCCATCATCCCTGCGGCGCGCCCTATGGCTACGAGATGTACTATCTGAACGTCATGGCCGGACCTTTACGCAAATGGCGGTTCCAGAACCACCCGGACCACGACTGGATCGCGCAAAGAGACGCGGGATAAGACAAAGGGCGCCGGCGGCGCCCTTTCGATTATGATGACCAAGTTCCAGACGCGCCATCCCCTCCAGCCCTCATCCTGAGGAAGCGCTTTGGCGCTGTCTCGAAGGATGGGCGGCAGGCTGCGGAGCAAGCGGCTCATCTCCGCCGTCATTCCAGACAAGCGTAGCGAAGCTGCGCGCCGATCTGGAATGACGGCGCATATGGCAGCCGATCTGCACTCGGGATTGCTCAAAAAGTCTGAGCGCCCTGTTTCCGTCTTGCCCCGCTTACGCAGCAAGCAGGGCGTGATCTTCCACCAGTCTTTCGGCGAACTCGATGCCGCAGCCCGTTTCGGTGTGACGCACGACCCTGCCGGATTGCCGGCTGCCGTCGGGCAGATGGAGGGTTACCTGTTCTCCGATGCCGACACCGGTCAAGTCCACGACCTGGGCGCCCGTGACACTGATGTCCACCAGACGGGCCGGCCGGTCCTGTCCGTCCTTGACCGTGACCTTGATAGCCTGCGAGACCGCCTTTCGATCCGAACGCCGCCGATCTTCCACGTCCCGGGTCACGTCTGCCAGGAATTTTTCCACTTCCTCCGCCAGGCTGGAGCTGGCCGCTGAGACCAGGTCCGACGCGCTGTTCACCGAACTCGCCTCCGCCGACGTCTGCTTTACCGCGCCGGAAACCGTCGACATGCCGCCGGCCGCATCGCCTGTGCTGTCGCTCGCGGACTTCGCCGAACGGGCGATTTCCTCGTTGGCCGCGCGCTGCTCTTCGATCGCGCCGGCGACCGAACTGGTCAGATCCCGGATTTCCGTGACCTTCTCGGCAATGTGCTCGATGGCGCCCGCCGCATCTTTCACGGAGGTCTGGATGCCGGAAACGCGGTCGGAAATCTCGTCGGTGGCCTTCGACGTCTGCTCCGCGAGCTGTTTGACTTCGGATGCCACCACCGCGAAGCCCCGTCCGGCCTCTCCGGCACGCGCCGCCTCGATGGTGGCGTTGAGCGCCAGGAGGTTGGTCTGCTCCGCGATGTCCCGGATCAGATTGACCACGCTGCCGATGTGCTCGGCACTGTCGGAAAGCGTCTGAACGTTGCGGTTGGTCGCCTCCGCGGCTTCCACGGTTTCCATGACGATCCGCGCGGTCGCCTCGGTCTGATTGGCGATCTCCTGGACGGTCGCGGTCATTTCCTCGGTTGCAGCGGCCACGGCCGCGACGTTTTCGGACGCGTTGCCGGCGGCCCTGCCGGCCTGATCCGACTCCGACATGGCGTTGTTCGCCAGTTCGTCGAGCGTGGCTGCGGCCCCGCGCATCAAGGCCATCTGGTCGGCAACCGTCGAGAGCCGGTCGGCCATGGTGGTTTTGAAATCGGTGATCAGGTTTTCCATGAACGCCTGCCGCTGGCGTTCCCGATCCCGTTCGCCCCGGGCATGCCGTTCGAGTTCCTGGCGCTGGATGGCATTGTCCTTGAAGACGGACACCGCCTTGAACATATCGCCGATTTCGTCTCCGCGCCTGCCGCCGTCGACATTCACCTTCGTGTCACCCTGCGCGAGACGGCTCATGGCGTCCACGACGTTGTTGATCGGATTCGTGATCGTTCTTGCCGCGAAAAAGCCCGCGACGGCTGCGATGCCCAGCAGCGCCAGGCCCGTGATCAGCATCCGGTTGCGGATTTCGATTACGGAAGCAAAGGCTTCGGAATAGGCCTGTATGGCGACGACGGCGAATGTGTTGCCCCGATAGTCGAACTTCACGGCCTCGACATCCAAGGTCTCGCCACGGCCCAGTTCGTCATAGCCGAAGGCGAGACCTTCGGAGAAGGCCTTGTCAATCACCGGGCTGTCGAGTCTCGTGGCCAGAATGTCGTTCTTGCCGGACGTGCGACCGGAATCGTTGCGCATCAAACGGTCTTCGCCGATCAGCGCCAGTTCGCCGGTCTTGCCGAGGCCGCGCGTATGGTGCATCAGCTCGTTGATCTTATCGACCGGCATCTGGAAGGCGAGGACGCCGTAGGTCTCTCCCTCCACGCGGATCGGGTGGGCCATGAAACTTGCCGGGGCGTCATTGCTCGGCGCATAAGGCTTGAAATCCTCAAACGCCACGTCGCTGTGGGACGTGATCTTCATCGCCTTCCGGTAGACCTCGCCGAGATCCGTATCCGCCCATCTGCCGCCGGAAATGAAATTGGTCGCGAAGTCCGGCTCCTTGAACACCGAGTAAACCAGGTTGCCCTCGGTATCGAACAGGAAGACGTCATAATAGCCCTGATCCTCCTGCAGCTTGCGGAACCACGTGTGATACTTGGCGTGAACGTCGTCATAAGACGATCCGGTCTCGGCCCTGTCGAGCTTCTGCTTTTCGCCGGTCGGGTGCGGATTGTCGGCGATATAGGCGGCCTGCAGGACGGTTCCGGGATTGCCGCCCGAGGCCTCGATCGACTTCCAGGCCTCGGAGAACGCCTGGACCGCCACTGCGCTGCCGGGATTTTCCGCGGTGAGGATCAGGTCGTTTTCAATGACCTGCAGATAGCTGAGAGTTTCGTCCACGGCGGTCGTCGCGGCGGTTTTCAGGCGGTCGCGGGTAAGCTTCTCGACGCCGGCCGCGGTGGTGAAATAGCTGGCGATACCGATCCCGATCCCCACGAGCGCGGCCGCGCCGACCACGAGAACCGGTATTTTCTTCGACAAGCGCATATTTGAGAACATCCATTCCCCCTGGAGAAAGCTGGCGCACAGCGCCGGAATTTCCGTCCAGATTAAGAATCAGATGAAAACGAATGTTTAATTTCGTCACATAAAGCAAATACTTAAGTATTTATGGCAATAAGATAAATCGAATTTGATGTTTTTTGTCGCAATATGTGACAGGCAAGGATATCAGGCGCTTCGACGCCCCTCCAACCACAGCCCTGAACGCCGGCGGCTCAGACCGGTTCGAGGCAGTCGACCAGCGCGCCGCGATGCTGGATGACCCTTCCGGCCAGCCTGGCGCCCGCGCCGACACTGGCCTCGAGATTGTTCGAGGTGAGATATTCCGCGAGAAAGGCGGCGTTGAAACTGTCTCCGGCCGCCGTCGTGTCGACGATGTCCCGTACCGGCTCGGGCTGAAAGGCCCGCAAATTGCCTTGCCGGGCACAGACGACTTCCTCCGGTCCGTTCTTCACGACCACCATTTCGGCACCCGCCGCAAGATAGCGTTCGGCGCTGGCCTTCGGATCGGCGTCGCCGAAATGAGCGAGTTCGTCCTCGAAAGACGGCATGACGAAATCGCAGAGCCCGGCCGCGTCGGTCACGCGGGCGCGCATCGTGTCCGCGTCTTCCCACAGACGGGGCCGCAGATTGGGATCGAAGGCGACAAGCGCTCCGGCCTGCCGTGCCGCACGCAGCGCATCCAGGAACGACGCGCGATCCTCCGCCGGCAGGATCGCCAGCGTGATCCCGCTGAAATAGATCAGCCCGGCGTCTGCGAGCGAAGCGTCGAGGGCGTGCCGGTCGGCGGCAAGGCAGCGGGCGGCCGACTGGGAGCGCCAATAGGCGAAGCTGCGTTCGCCGTCCTTGAGCTGGATCAGGTAGAGACCGACGGTGCGGTCATCCAGCCTGCGCACGGCGCCGGTATCGATGGCCGAGCTTTTCAGAAAATCCAGCATCTGCCCGGAGACCTGGTCCGCGCCGACGGCGGTGTAGTAACTGACGGTCCAGTCGCTGCCCAGGCACTTGCGCGCATACCAGGCGGTGTTCAGCGTGTCTCCCGCAAAACCCATGGCGTATGTGCCGCTGCCGGTCGGGGCCATTTCGACCATACATTCGCCGATGGCCAGGAACTTTGACGACACGGAGCTCTCCTCAAACACGCGAACCAAAAAAATTAAAGCCGGACAAGCCGCGGAAACACTGGATTTAAATCCATTAGCATAGGTGACCGGCGAATAAAAAGTGTCCGAACACTACTATCCCGGACCAAAGCGGTTTGGCTGAGGCGAAGTTTACGAACTTGGTGAAATCACTTGATTCCCGCGCGCATGAAGCTCTGGACGAACTGGCGCTGGAACAGGAGAAAGGCGACCAGAAGCGGTCCCGATGTCATCAGGGTCGCCGCGTTGATCACGGACCACTCGACACCGCTGTCGATCGCCGAAAAGATGCTGAGGCCGACCGTAACCGGGCGGGTTTCGACCGAATTGGTGACGATAAGCGGCCACAGGAAATTGTTCCAGTGGTGGCTGACAGACACCAGGCCGTAGGCCAGGTAGGTCGGCTTGGCGAGCGGAATATAGACCTTCCACAGAACCCCCAGGAACGAAGCGCCCTCGATGCGCGCTGCCTCGTCCAGTTCTCTTGGGATCGTCATGAAGGTCTGGCGCAGCAGGAAGATGCCGAAACCGGACGCGATATAGGGCAGCGCGATCGCCGGAATGGTGTCCACCAGATGAAGCAGCCGCATGGTCTTGTAGTTTTCGACCATCAGGATGTCAGGCATCACCAGAAGCTGCAGCAGGACGAGGGCGAAGAGAATGTTGCGGCCCGGAAACCGGAACCGGGCGAAGGCGAAGGCCGCCAGGGTGCACAGGAAAAACTGACCGGCCAGGATCATCGTCACCAGCACGAAGGTGTTCAGGAAATACCGGGCAAACGGCGCCGCTTGCCAGGCCTTGGCGAAATTCTCCAGCGTCAGCGGCGCGAACAGCTCGAACCGGGCCTCGTAGGCCGCCGGGTGGAAAGCCGTCCAGACGGCGTAGGCGAGCGGCAACACCCAGAGCAGCGCCAGGGCCCAGGCGGCGAAGGTATTGAGCCAGCGGTCGAAGGTGAGCGATGCACCGGTCATTTGTAGTGCACCTTGCGGTCGAAGAAGAAGAACTGGCCGATGGCCAGCAACGACAGGAGCACCAGCAGCGCAACCGTCAGCGTCGCGCCATAGGCGGTTTCCCAGAACCGGAACGCCACCTCGTAGATATAGAACAGGAGCAGGGCCGAGGCGTTGTCCGGGCCGCCATCCGTCAGGATGAAGATGTGATCGACGAGCCGGAAGGAGTTGATCACGGCATTGACACAGACGAACAGCGTCGTCGGCATCAGCAGCGGAAAGGTGATCCGCCAGAAGATCGTCCAGCGCCCCGCCCCCTCGATTTCCGCCGCCTCCTTCAGCGACACCGGGATCGCCTGCAGCGCCGCCAGATAGAAGATCATGAAGAACCCGGCTTCCTTCCACACGGTGACCACCATGATGGCGTTGAGTGCGGTGTCCGGATCGCCGAGATAGTTGGTGGCCGGCCAGCCAAACACAAAACCGGTTATCTGGTCGAACAGGCCGAAGCCGGGCGTATAGAAGAACAGCCAGATATTGGCGACGGCGATCAGCGGCAGCACCGTGGGCGTGAAATAGGCCATGCGCACGAAGCTTCGCCCGGCGAGCTTCTCGTTCACCCAGAGCGCCATGACGATCGCCAGCGCGACGGAGACCGGAATGGTACCGAGCGCGAACCAGAGATTGTTCGCGAGCACCTTCCAGAACACCGGGTCGTTCAGCATGCGTTCGTAATTGTCGAGGCCGATGAATTTTGCGGACCTCTTCCCGCGCGGCGTCGAGAAGAAACTGTTCAGGAGCGTCGCGACGGCGGGAATATGCGTGAAGGCAAACAGGAACACCAGCGCCGGAAGCAGCAGCAGCCAGCCGTGGATCCATTCGCGTTTGAAAGCAAAGCCCCGCATCGCAGTGAGTGTCCGGTTTCCTGAAAGTGGGCGGGAAAAGGGGCGCCGGCTTCGAACCGGCGCCCCACCCTTAAGCGGTATCAGCGGTACTCGGCCAGGATCCCGTCCGCCTGCGTCTGCGCTTCCTTCAGAGCCGTCGCGGCATCTTTCTTGCCCGTAATGGCAGCCGCCAGGGCATCGTTGAAGATGCCGGTGACGCGCTGGTTCTGATAGGTGGAAAGCTCTGCCTTGGCGAACTCGAGCTGATCGCGGGCAACCAGGGCTGCCGGGAAGCCTTCCGTGTAAGCCTTCATCGTTTCCGTTTCCCAGGTTTCGGCGCGCGGAGCGACGTAACCGGTTGCGATCGTCCACTTGGCGGACTGCTCCGGTTCGGTGATCCACTGCACGAACTTGACGGCTGCCTTGGTCTGTTCTTCGGAAGCGCCCTTGAACAGGTAGAAGTTGCCGCCGCCGGTCGGCGCACCGCGCTGGACCTTTTCCGGCAGCATGGCGACGCCGAACTTGAACGGCGCGTTGTCGCGCACGTTGGTCAGGTTGCCGGTGGAGGTCCACATCATCGCCGTCTGGCCTTCGAAGAAGGCTTTCGGGGTGGCACCCCACTCGATGATGCCCGGCGCCATGACCTCATATTCGCTGCTGAGATCGACCAGGTATTCCAGGGCTTCGACCACCTTCGGATCGTCGAAATTGGTCTTGTTGCCTTCCGCATTGGCCAGGATCGCACCGTTCTCGATAGCCAGGCCCTGGAACAGCCAGTACGGGAAACCTGAAGACGGAATGCGCACACCCCATTGAGTGACGTTGC
>JGI12485J12827_1000409_pt1 | contig 12881 bp, 8 predicted proteins | sample TtaePargueraPR_10_FD_12827 | JGI IMG/M metagenome (IMG submission 12827)
CGACGGCCGCGATCCGCATGAGGAATCGGCTCACGTCGGATGCCTCCAGCCACTCGGCGCGGCCGGCGACGACGCCCGCGCGAATGCGCCGAAGGCGCCCCGATTCGACATCACGTTGGAGCGTCCGCGCGCTGGTCACTCCATGGCCTGCCGACCGGGCGAATCCGAGTGGAGGTCTGCGCACGGAAGCAGCCTGTCGGCTCACTCGCCGATGCACCCCGGCGTTGCGCGACGTGGGGCAGGGCTCGCCGCCACGTGCACTGTGGAGGGCGGGTGCCCCACGCTCGACGGGGTCGTTTTCCGCCGACTCGACGCCATGGCTCCCGTGATCTTGGCGCGAATCGACCCCGAGGAGCGCAGGGGGCGGGGGGCGGCGCGGGGAGGAGCGGCGGGGGAGCGGCGGGGGAGCGGCGGGGGAGCGGCGGGGGCGCGGCGGGGCGAGCGCAGGCGGGCCGTCAGGCCCCGCCGCGCGCGGCCCACCAGGCGAGCAGGCGCTCGCGCGCGGCATCCGCCCCGATGGGGCCCTCGTCGAGTCGCACGTCGAGCAGGTGCTTGTACGCCTGCCCGACCACGGGCCCGGGGCGGATCCCGAGGATCTCCATGATCTGCTGGCCGTCGAGCTCGGGTCGCACGGCCGCGAGCTCCTCCTCCTCGGCGAGGCGCGCGATGCGCTCCTCGAGGTCGTCGTACGCGAAGCCGAGCCGGTCGGCCTTGCGGCGGTTGCGGGTCGTGACATCCGCCCGGGTCAGGATGTGCAGCCGCTCGAGCTGGTCGCCGGCGTCGCGCACGTAGCGCCGCACCGCCGAGTCGGACCACGCGCCATCCGTGTACCCGAAGAAGCGCAGGTGCAGCTCGATGAGGCGCAAGACGGCCTTGATCGTGTCGTTGTCGAAGCGCAGTGCGCGCAGGCGCTGCTTCGCGAGCTTCGCGCCGACCATGTCGTGGTGGTGGAACGTGACGGCGCCGCCCGGCTCGAGGCGCCGCGTCGCCGGCTTGCCGATGTCGTGCAGCAGCGCGGCGAGCCGCACGACGAGGTCGGGGGAGCGGAGCACGCCGCGCGAGACCTCGTAGTCGATGGCCTGGTCGAGCACGGTGAGGCTGTGCTCGTAGACGTCCTTGTGGTGGTGGTGCTCGTCGATCTCGAGCCGGAGCGCCGGGATCTCGGGCAGCACGCGTGCGGCGATGCCGCTGTCGACGAGCAGGCGGATGCCGCGGCTCGCCGCCGCCGTGCACAGCAGCTTCGACAGCTCGTCGCGTACGCGCTCCGCGGAGATGCGGTCGATCTCGGGTGCGAGCGCCTCCATCGCGGCGAGCGTGCCCGGTTCGACCTCGAACCCGAGCTGGGCGGCGAAGCGCGCGGCACGCATCATCCGCAGCGGGTCGTCGCCGAACGAGACCTCCGGCTCCGCGGGCGTCCGCAGCACCTGCGCGATGAGGTCCTCGACGCCCCCGGACGGGTCGACGAGGGTGCGCTGAGGAAGTCGCAGGGCGAGCGCGTTGACGGTGAAGTCGCGGCGCACGAGGTCGGCCTCGAGCGAGGTGCCGAACACCACCTCGGGCTTGCGCGACGCGCCGTCGTACGCGTCGGCGCGGTAGGTCGTGATCTCGACGGTGTGGCCCTCGACGATCGCGCCGATGGTGCCGAAGGCTCGGCCGATGTCCCAGTGGGCCTCGGCGATCGGCTTCACGACGGCGAGGATCTCGTCGGGCGTGGCATCCGTCGTGAAGTCGAGGTCGTTGGTGGACCGGCCGAGGAAGGCGTCGCGAACCGGACCGCCGACGAGCGCCAGCTCGAATCCCGCAGCCTGGAAGGCGTCGGCGAGCGTGGCGACCGTCGGCGAGGCCGCCAGACCCGCGAGTCGGTCGAGGGCCTCCGCGACACTCTGCATTGCTCCATGTTAGGCAGGGCGCCCCGAGCATGCCGCCCACCGCCGAGGCCGCGCCCGGCGACGCCCCGCAACCTCCCGGGTCGGTCCCCGTAGAATCGCCACCATGCCGGCCGAGTCGACCCCTCCTCGACGCCTGCGCCGACTCCTCGCCTCCCTGTCCGCGGCGGCCGCCACCGCGGCCCTCGGGCTCGCCGGCGCGGTCGCACCGTTCGACGGCCCGACCGGCACCCCGGCCGCCCGTGCGGCCGAACCCGTCGAGGGAGTCCGCGTGAGCGTCGCGCCGGCCGACGGCACCGCCGTGACCGCCGGGGCGCCGATCGACGTCGTGGTCGAGATCGTGAACGGCGGCGACACCGCCGTCGAGCCCGGCACCCTCTCCGTCGGCGTCGCAACCGGCGGGATCGAGGACGTCGACGACCTCGACGCCTGGGCGAGCGACGGCGGGCTCCCCCGGTCCGCTCGGACCGTCTTCGAGCGCGCGACCGCGGCGCTCCCCGTCGGCGCGGCCACGACCCTGGAGTTCACCCTCCCGGCAGGCGCCACGGATGCCTCGGACCCGGCGATCGGCCTCGCCGCGTCGCTCGAGTCGGATGGGGCGGATGTCGCGGGCGGCACCGCGGCGGTCGCGAACGCCCTCGTGACCGACGGCGACCGACCCGGGCTCGCGCTCGCGTACCCGCTCACGGTCCCCGTGGACGAGGGCGGCATCCTGCCCGCGGAGCGCCTCGAGTCATGGACGGGCCCGACCGGCCTGCTGACCCGGCAGCTCGAGGCGGTCTCGGGCGCCGGGGTCGCGGTCGGCATCGATCCGCGCATCCCCGTCTCGATCCGCGCGCTCGGCTCGTCGGCCCCCGCGTCGGCGGTGGCGTGGCTCGAGGCGCTCGCGGAGATGCCGAACGAGGTGTTCCCGCTCGCCTACGCCGACGCCGACCTGGCCGCGCAGGCGCAGGCCGGACTCGACGCGCCGCTCGAGCCGCTCGGTTTCGCCGACGTCGTCGATGTGGAGGACTTCGGCGAGGGCCAGGGTCCGGCCGACGCGACGACGGCTCCGGGCGAGCCTCCGACCGACGAGGAACTGCTGGACTGGGACTTCACGCGGACCGACCTCGCCTGGCCGGCCGACGACACCGTGGCATCCGGCGACCTCGACCGATTCGCGGCCGGTGGGCTGACGACGGCGATCCTGGCCCCGGGGAACGTCGAGCCGGCCGGAGGCCCGGCGAACGCGGCCGCGACGATCGACGGTCGCGGCGCGGTGGTCGCCGACGAGCGACTGCAGGACCCGCTGCGACTCGCCGCGGCCGCGCAGACCGACGTCGAGTGGCGCAGCGCCGCCGCGCGCCTGCTCGCCGAACTGGCGGTCGGATCGGGCGACGCCGCCACGACCCTCGTCGGCACGTTCGCCCGATCCGCGGGAGCCGACGCCGACCGCGTCGCCGAGACGCTCGCGGTCCTCGACGGTTCGTCCTGGTCGCGCACGGCGACGCTCGCCGAGGCCGTCGGCGCGCCGCCGCTCCCTCGCACGCTCGTGTCGCTGCCGGAGGACCCGCAGCGCATCGACAACGTCGCTCGCCTGCTGGGCGCGGAAGCCGCCGTCGAGCAGTTCGCGGACGTCCTCGACGACCCGGCGCTGCTCACCGCGCCGACGCGGCGCGACCTCCTCGAGCTCCTCTCGGTGGGCTGGCTCGACCTGCCGATGGAGTGGGCCGACGCGGTGGGCCGGTGGCTCATCGACCAGCGCGCGATCACCGACTCGGTCTCGGTCGTGCCGACCAGCAGCGTCCTCGTCGTGGCGAGCGAGACCGGCATCCCGATCACGGTCGAGAACGACCTGCCGTACCCGGTGAACGTGGTCGTCACGGTCGATCCCTCGAACGGCCGACTCCTCGTCGAGGACGCCGTCGAGGCGACGGTCGAGGCTGAGAGCCGCCGAACCGTGCAGGTGCCCGTCGCCGCGGGCGTGGGCAGCGGCGAGGTCGACCTCGAGGTCTCCCTCGCGTCGCCGGACGGCACGCCGCTCGGCTCGATCGTCCGGATCCCCGCGAACGTCCACGCCGACTGGGAGGGGGTCGGCGCGACGATCCTCGCCGTGCTCGCGGTCGCCGTCTTCGGCGCCGGCATCCTCCGGACGATCCTGCGACGTCGCCGCCAGCGCGCGGCCTCGGCTCCCGAGGCATCCGACGCACCCGAGGCCCAGGCGCCGCCCGCCCGACCGGAGGACCGCCCGCATGGCTGACGACCGCATCGCCCGGGCGAGCCTGTTCCTCGCGTCGGGCACGATCGTCTCGCGTCTCCTCGGGTTCCTGAAGGCGATCGTGCTCGCCGCGACCATCGGCGTCGTGGGCTCGGCGAGCGCCGACGCGTTCGCGGTCGCGAACGGCCTCCCGAACACCGTCTACGTGATCGTCGCCGGCGGCGTGCTGTCCGCGGTGCTCGTCCCGCAGATCGTCCGCGCCGCCGCGCACGCGGACGGCGGCAGCGCCTACATCAACAAGCTGGTCACGCTGGCGCTCGTCGTGATCGGCGCGGCCACGGTGGTCGCCACGGCCCTCGCGCCGGCCCTGGCGTGGCTCTACGGCGGCGGGTTCGCTCCCGACACCCTCGCGCTCGCCACGGCGTTCGCGTTCTGGTGCCTGCCGCAGATCTTCTTCTACGGGCTGTACACGCTGCTCGGCGAGGTGCTGAACGCCCGGCGCAGCTTCGGCCCGTTCACGTGGGTACCGGTGCTCAACAACGTGGTCGCGCTCGCCGGCCTCGTCGTGTTCGGCCTGCTGTTCGGCTTCGACCCGGCGGGCACCCGCTCGGCATCCGACTGGACGCCCGGGATGATCGCGCTGCTCGCCGGCTCGGCGACGCTCGGCATCGCCGCCCAGGCGCTCGTGCTGTTCTGGTTCTGGCGCCGGATCGGCCTGCGCTACCGCCCCGACTTCCAGTGGCGCGGCGTCGGCCTGCGCTCCGCGGGGCGCATGGCGGGCTGGACGTTCGGGATGCTGCTGCTGACCACCTTCGCGGGCATCGTGCAGACGCGCGTCGTGAGCACCGCGTCGGAGCAGGGCGCCTCTGTCGCCGCGATCGAGAACGCCTGGCTGATCTTCATGCTGCCCCACTCCGTGATCACGGTCTCGATCGCGACCGCCTACTTCACTCGGATGAGCGAGCATGCGCGGGACGGGCTGCTCGACCGGGTCCGGGCCGATCTGTCGGGTGCGGTGCGCGCCGTCGGGCTCATCCTCATGCTCGCCTCCGCGGTGCTCGTCGTGGTCGCCTACCCGTTCGCCGCGGTCTTCCAGCCCGGGAACTTCGCGAACGCGTCCGCGCTCGGCAATGTGATCATCGCCTTCGCCGTGGGGCTCGTCGGGTTCAGCATCCTGTTCGTCGTGCAGCGCACGTTCTACGCGCTCGGCGACACCAGGACCCCGTTCATGTTCACCCTCGTCCAGGTGGTCGTGTTCACGATCGCCGCGCTGACGTGCCTGCTGCTGCCGGTCGAGTGGATCGCCGTGGGCGTCGCGCTGTCGACGACGGTCGCGGGCACCATCCAGCTCGGCCTCGCGGTGCTGCTGCTCCGGCCCAAGCTCGAGCGTCTCGACGCGAAGCGCGTGCTCACCAGCCTCGTGCGGGACTTCGCCGCCGTGATCGTCCCGGTCGTCGCCGGCGTGGCGATCGTGCAGGCGTTCGGCGGCTTCGCCCCCGGCGGGTTCGCGATCGCCGACCGGTGGAGTGCGATCCTCGTGATGGCGATCACCGGCACGGCCATGGCACTACTCTACGGCGGCATCCTCTGGCTGCTGCGCTCGCCCGAGCTGCGGGGCTTCGCCGAGCCGGTCCTGGCGCGGCTCCGGCGTCGATGACGGCGGATGACGCGGGGCGCGAGCCCGCGTCATCCGCTCGCTCGGCGGCCAGCCTGTGACCCGCCCGTGAGCGCCGCGGAGCGCGGAATAGGCGCCGCCTAGACTGTGTTCACCATGTCGTGGCATCCGGAACGTAGGATGCCGCAGGCATCGCACGGAACGACAGGAGCGGGTTTGCGCGACATCATCATCATCGGGTCCGGGCCGGCGGGATTCACCGCCGCCATCTACGCGGCCCGCGCCGAACTGAAGCCGCTGCTGATCGCCAGTTCCGTCGAGATCGGCGGCGAGCTCATGAACACCACCGAGGTCGAGAACTTCCCGGGTTTCCCCGAGGGCATCATGGGTCCCGACCTGATGGGCAAGATGCAGGCCCAGGCGGAGCGCTTCGGCACCGAGGTCGTCTACGACGACGTCGTCGAGCTCGACGTCGAGGGCCCGGTCAAGCGCGTCAGGCTCGGCAACGGCGGTGAGCACGAGGCGAAGGCGATCGTCTTCGCGACCGGCTCCGCCTACCGCAAGCTCGGCCTGCCCGAGGAGGAGCGCCTCTCCGGCCACGGCCTCTCGTGGTGCGCCACCTGCGACGGCTTCTTCTTCCGCGAGAAGACGATCGCGGTCGTCGGCGGAGGCGACTCGGCGATGGAGGAGGCGACCTTCCTCACCCGCTTCGCCGACAAGGTCTACGTGATCCACCGACGCGACCAGCTCAAGGCGTCGAAGATCATGCAGCAGCGCGCGTTCGACAACCCGAAGATCGAGTTCGTCTGGAACGCGGAGGTGTCGGCCATCCACGGTGACACCGCCGTGACCGGTGTGACCCTCCGCGACACCGTGTCGGGCGAGGTGAGCGCACTCGACCTCGACGGCCTGTTCGTCGCGATCGGCAACGATCCGCGCACGCACCTCGTGCACGGCAAGCTCGACCTGACCGCCGAGGGCACGATCGCCGTCGCCGGCCGCTCGTCCCGCACGTCGGTGCCCGGCGTGTTCGCCGCGGGCGACGTGATCGACCCGATCTACCGGCAGGCGGTCACCGCGGCCGGCTCCGGCACCGTCGCGGCCCTCGACGCCGAGCACTACCTCGCCGCGCTCGAGGACACGAGCGGCGACCCCTCGGCGGCGTCCGCTGAGGCGGCCGAGGTCGACGAGCTCGTCACCGTCGACCTGGCGGACGCCTCGCGCTGACCACCCTCCCGGATCGGATGCCGGCATGGGCGACATGCCGACGGACGCTCCGGCCCTCGCTTCCACCAAAGGAGATATCCAAATGACTGCACGTGCAGTGTCCGAGGCCACCTTCGACCAGGAGGTGCTGCAGAACGACAAGGCCGTCCTCGTCGACTTCTGGGCCGAGTGGTGCGGCCCGTGTCGCGCGGTGAGCCCGATCCTCGACCAGATCGCGACCGAGCACTCCGACAAGCTCGACATCGTCAAGCTCAACGTCGACGAGAACCCGGGTCTCGCGATGAAGTACCAGATCACCGCGATTCCGGCGATGAAGGTCTTCAAGGGCGGCGAGGTCGTCCGTACCGTGATCGGCGCGAAGCCGAAGCCCGTCCTCGAGCAGGACCTCGCCGAGTTCATCGGCTGATCCTGATCCGCTGTCCCGAGGGGCTGTAACCACGTTCGGTGGTTACAGCCCCTCGTCGCGTGACGACGGACATGTGCGTCGGTGGCGAAGCCGGGGACGTCGCAGCCGTGCGCTCGTCGTCACGCAGCGGCATCCGGTTCAGGCGCTCTCCACGCGCTGGCTAGCATGGGATGCCTGAGCAGAACGGAATCAGCAGTGACCTCTGACGGAGTGCCCCAGCGGGCCGGCAACAACCTCGATCCGTGGTACGCGAACTACGCCGACCGAGCCGCCGGCTTCGCCGCCTCCGAGGTGCGCGCACTCTTCGCCGTCGCGTCGCGACCGGAGGTCGTCTCGCTCGCCGGTGGCATGCCGTACGTGACCGCGCTCCCGCAGGAGCTGATCACGTCGGCGTTCGAGCGGACGATGCGCGAGCAGGGTCCGGTCGCCCTGCAGTACGGCTCCGGCCAGGGCATCCCGTCGCTGCGCGAGCACATCCTCGAGGTCATGTCGCTCGAGGGCATCCGCGCATCGGTCGACAACGTCGTGACCTCGACCGGCTCGCAGCAGGCGCTCGACTTCGTCGCCAAGCTCTTCCTCGACCCCGGCGACGTGGTGCTCGCCGAGGCCCCGTCCTACGTCGGCGCGATGGGCGTCTTCCGCTCCTACCAGGCATCCGTCGTGCACGTCGCCATGGACGACGACGGCCTCATCCCGGAGGCGCTGCGCGAGACGATCGCCCACCTGCGCGGTCAGGGCCGTCGCATCAAGTTCCTCTACACGATCCCGAACTTCCACAACCCCGCGGGCGTCACGCTCTCGGCGGCGCGTCGCCCGGAGATCCTCGAGATCTGCCGAGCCAACGAGATCCTCGTGCTCGAGGACAACCCGTACGGCCTCCTCCACTTCGACGAGCCCGCGCCCGACGCGCTCCGCTCCATGGATCCGGAGGGCGTGATCTACCTCGGGTCGTTCTCGAAGACGCTCGCCCCGGGCTTCCGCGTCGGATGGGCGCTCGCGCCCCACGCCATCCGCGAGAAGCTCATCCTCGCCGCCGAGTCGGCGATCCTGTCGCCGTCCTCGTTCAGCCAGCTCGTCGTGTCGGAGTACCTGTCGCAGGCCGACTGGCGCGGGCAGATCGACGCGTTCCGCGGCGTCTATCGCGAACGGAAGGACGCGATGGTCGAAGCGCTGGGGGAGTACCTGCCCCAGCTCTCGTGGACGAACCCCAACGGGGGGTTCTACGTGTGGGTCACGCTCCCCGATGTGCTCGACTCGAAGCAGATGCTCCCTCGCGCCGTCCGCGAGCTCGTCGCGTACACCCCGGGCACCGCCTTCTTCGCCGACGGTCGCGGTCGGCACGCCATGCGGCTCTCGTTCTGCTACCCGACGCCCGACGCCATCCGCCTCGGGATCCGTCGCCTGGCGACGGTCGTGAACGGCGAGCTCGACTTGCTCGACACGTTCGCCGGAACCGGCACACTCCAGCTGCCCGATCGTCCCGGCATCGAACTGGCCCCGCCCACCGACCTGAAGTAGTGGAGAACCCCTGATCATGAGCGATTCCACCGGGCTTTCCGTCGTCGTGCTGGCCGGGGGCATCTCGCACGAGCGCGACGTCTCGCTCCGCTCCGGGCGCCGTGTGGCCGACGCCCTCACGGAGGCCGGCCACCGCGTCGAGCTTCGCGATCCCGACGCCGGTCTCCTGCCCCACCTCGCCGAGCACCGACCCGACGTCGTGTTCCCGGCGCTGCACGGATCGAGCGGAGAGGACGGCACCCTGCTCGAACTGCTCGCCGCACTGCGCATCCCGACCGTCGGGTCGACGGGTGCGGCCGCCCGGCGTGCATGGTCGAAGCCGGTCGCGAGCTCGCTCATCGCCGCAGCCGGCGGGTCCGTGCCCGAGTCGATCGTCCTGTCCCACGAGGCGTTCCGCGAACTCGGCGCCGCGAGCGTCCTCCGCGTGGTGCGCGAGGCGCTGCCGGGCGACCTGGTGGTGAAGCCGGGGTCCGGCGGGTCGGCGCAGGGCGTCACGATCGTCGAGGCGCCGGCCGACCTCCCACGCGCGATGGTCGAGGCGTTCACCTACGCCGACGTCGCCGTCGTGGAACGACGCGTCGTGGGCACCGAACTCGCCGTGGCGATCGTCGAGACGGATGGCGCGCCGCGCGCGCTCACGGCGGTCGAGATCGTTCCGTCGGCCGGCGTGTACTCGTTCCAGGCCCGCTACAACGCGGGGGAGACCACCTTCTTCTCGCCCTGCCGACTCTCCGAGGAGCATGTCGAGCGCGCCACGGCCGCGGCGCTCACCGCCCACCGCACGCTCGGCCTCCGCGACCTCTCACGCGTCGATCTCATCGTCGACGACGAGGGAACCCCATGGTTCCTCGAGGCGAACGTGCTCCCCGGCCTCACCGAGACCTCGCTCGTTCCGCTCGCGATCGAGGCTTCCGACACGGATGCTGCGACGGTCTACGACGGGCTGGTCCGCACCGCAGCGCGGCGGGGCGCCTGAGGCCCGCCCCGCCGCTCGGCCAGGCGCCCGAGGCACCGCCGCTCCGCGGGGCGCCCGGGGCCCCAGCGCTCGACCGGCGGACCGGTGGGCGCGGCGCCAGCGCTGGATCAGAGCCCGTCGAGGTTCTCGCCGAGCTCCGACAGAATCCGGCGCAGGTCCTGAACCGTCGCGAAATCAATGTTGATCTGGCCTTTTCTCGCTCCGAGCGAGATCTTCACCCGAGTGTCCAGTCGATCGCCTAGACGCGTCGACAGGTCATCCAGGAACTCCTGCCGCTTCCCGGCCGCGGGCTTCAGACGTGCCGGTTTCGGCGTCGACGCCACGATCGCCTCCGCCGCGCGCACCGACAGGTCCTCGTTGACGATCTTGTCCGCGAGACGTTGCATCGCGGCCGGATCTCCCGCGGCGAGGATCGCCCGCGCATGACCCGCACTCAGGACCCCGGCGGCCACTCGCACCTGGACCGGCTCCGGCAGCTTGAGCAGGCGGAGCGTGTTCGAGATCTGCGGTCGGGATCGCCCGATCCTCGTCGCCAGCTCCTCCTGGGTGATTCCGAAGTCCGCGAGCAGCTGCTGGTAGGCGGACGCCTCTTCGAGCGGGTTCAGGTTCGAACGGTGGAGGTTCTCGAGAAGCGCGTCACGGAGCATCGCCTCGTTCGCGGTGTCCTTCACCACCGCCGGGATCGAGTCGATCCCGGCTGCCTTGGTGGCGCGGAGTCGACGCTCGCCCATGACGAGTTCGTATTTGCCGGGCTGGTCGGGATGCGGTCGGACGACGATCGGCTGGAGGACGCCGAACTCGCGGACCGAGTGCACGAGCTCCTCGAGGTCCTCGGGGTCGAACACCGACCGGGGCTGCTGCGCATTCGGGACGATGTCGTCGGGGTCGAGCCGGGCGAGATGCGCGCCCGGCACGGTGACGAGGTTGGCCTCGACGGCGCTCTCCACCGCGGCCACTGCCGTCGGCGGCGCCTCGCTGTCGGGGAAGAACACGTCGACGGGGCGGGTGACCTTCGGCGTCGCGTCCTCGGTGGTCGGGATCAGCGCGCCGATACCTCGGCCGAGTCCAGTTCGCTTGGTCGCCATCAGCGGGACTCCTTCTGTCGAGGCGCATCCTGCGCGCCCTCTTCGGACGCCTCCTGCGCGCCGCGCCATGCGATCTCCGCGGCCGCTTCGCGATACGACAAGGACCCGGTCGACGCGAAGTCGTAGCTGATCACGCTCTGGCCGTAGCTGGGCGCCTCGGACACCCGGACCGATCGGGGGATGATCGTGTCGAGGGTCTGGGTGGGGAAGTGGTCGCGGACCTCCTGCGCCACCTGCTGGGCGAGATTCGTGCGCGAGTCGTACATCGTCAGGAGGATCGTCGTCAGACGCAGCTCAGGGTTCAGGTGGCGCTCGATGAGCTCGATGTTGCTCAGCAGCTGCGACAGGCCTTCGAGCGCGTAGTACTCGCACTGGATGGGAATGAGCACCTCTCGCGCGGCGACGAACGCGTTGATCGTGAGGAGTCCGAGCGACGGCGGGCAGTCGATGAAGACGTAGTCGTAGGGGCGCTCCATCGTCGCGAGATGCGCATCGAGCGCGCGGCGGAGCCGCTGCTCGCGTGCCACGAGCGACACGAGCTCGATCTCGGCGCCGGCGAGGTGGATCGTGGCCGGCACGCAGTCGAGATGCTCGTGCTCCGTCGACGGCTGCACCACCTCGGCGATGGGGAGATCGGAGACGAGCACTTCGTAGACGCTCTGCAGGTCGGATCGGTGGTCGACACCGAGCGCGGTCGACGCATTGCCCTGCGGGTCGAGGTCGACGACGAGGACGTGCGCACCGGCACGTGCGAGCGCTGCCGCCAGGTTCACCGCGGACGTCGTCTTGCCGACGCCGCCCTTCTGGTTCGAGATCGTGAAGATGCGCGTCGTCCCGGGCAGGGGGAGGACGGCCTGGTCGAGCGCGAGACGGCGCCGCGTCTCGTCGGCGAGCTGATCGGCCAGGGGAGTTCCTCCGTATGATTCCGGTGTTTCACGTGAAACCGACCCGGGAGGGCCGGCGACGACGGCGTGATTCGTCGTTGCGGCAGAAGGATGCGCGACCGGCTCGCCACGCGCGGTTCCCCGCACCTCGAGTTCTGCCGGTGATTCCGAACCCGCCCCGACAGCATACGGCTCCGTCGACGCGGACGCTGCCTCCGCGGAGTCGGTTCGTGCGCCACCCGCCGCGTCCCGGTCGACGCTCAGCGGGAGCGCTTCACCGTCGCGGATACCGGCGGGATCGTCCGATTCGGGCTGGCGGGAGGCCGGAGCGCCGAGCGCTGGCGGCTCCGCCTCCTCCGGACGACCGGCGGGAACCCGGGATGACGGAGGGTCCGCAGGTCGTGGCTGGTGGAGGCTCGAGACCGTCTCGGCCGTCGCGTCGCCGACGATCTCGCGGATGATGTCCTCGAGGAGCTTGTCGGGGTCGCTGTGGGGGAGCGGAGTGCTCGCCGGCGCCGCGGTGGGAGCCGATTCATCGGAGAGCGCGGCCGCTGTCGCGGCATCCCAGTCGTAGCGGCCCGTCGACGGTGACGGGCTCGAGGTGTCGGACTCGCGAGGCCGTTCCGTTTCGTTCGTGCGCGCGTCGTGGGTCGGCGTCTGGGCAGCGCCCGGTGCGTCAGCCGACGTCCTGGACGAGGTGGGCCCGCGGTCCGACGGCTCGACGACGGCGTTCGATCCGTTGCCGTCGGGGCGGCGCCACGAATCCTCCGGCGGCGCCCAGCGCCGGTCCGTATCGTCCGCAGCCGGCGCAAGCGACCGCGGCGCGGCCGCGATCTGCTCCGTTGGGGCGACCGGTACGTCCGGCTGAGGAGCGGACGGTGCGCTGCTGCCGTGCCCGGCCGTCGGCCGCAGCAGGGAGTCGAAATCGGGGCGGTCGGGCTCGTGCGCCCCTCGCCGTGCCGCCTCGGCACGTCGCTCGGCCTCGTATGCTTCGATCCGCGTGGGCTCGGGCTCGCGGGGCGCTCTCGTCGGCTCGCCGACGCCGGTCTGAGGCTTGCGCCGTTGGAACCAGCCGCGCCCGCCGTTC
>JGI12485J12827_1000445_pt1 | contig 12094 bp, 9 predicted proteins | sample TtaePargueraPR_10_FD_12827 | JGI IMG/M metagenome (IMG submission 12827)
TTGTCCGGATCGGGCAGGGGGGAACGTTTGCCGCCCCGTTCATGGGAATTGTGCGCCGGAAGCTGCCAGCCGCTTTCCTCCGTGACGAGGTAGAGCCCGTCGATCAGCGCATCGAGAAAACGGCCCTTGCCTTCCGCCAGTTCGGCAAGCGCCAGCGCGTTGAGACGGCGGCGGCGGGCGAAATAGGGATCCTCGTAGACGACGCGGTCGCCGGTCGCGGTAAAGGCGCGATAGGCCTTCGCCTTCAGGAGAGGCCAGGCCGATCCGAGCGCCTCCTCGCCTTCGCCAATCAGGCGCTCTCTGGTGTCTTCGGGAAGGCCGTCCCACCAGGCACGGTCGGAGACGGGCCGTCCCGGAACGAACTGGGACAGGATGTTGCCGAGACCTTGGAGGCAGCGCGCGAACATTCCTTCGGCAACCGCGCCGCCGTTGATTTTCTCCAGGCTGATCACGTCCCCTCCTCCGGACTGTTGTCAGCATTTCCGTACGGAATAATCAGGCAGAGCGTTTTTGCAAAGTCAACAGAAATTTTTCTGTTTATGCAATTTTGCATAGTTTGCGAAAATTTTGTGCTATAGGATGACTTGTGAAGGGCTTGCAAAGACAGTACCGAAGACAAGCCAACGAGGGATGGGAAGCGAGCGGGGAGCCTGGATGGCCGGCTTTGAGGAGACTGCGGGCAAAAAAGACACTCCGGCGGCGGCATCCGGCAGGGTCACGTTGCGCGATGTCGCGGAGGCGGTGGGTGTTTCCATCAGCACCGCATCGCGGGCTCTTGCCGGAGCTCCCGGGATTTCCGGCGATGTGCGCTCACGGATCCAGTCGGCGGCCGAGCGCCTGAATTACGCCGGTGCGCTGCCCGGCATCACGCAGATCACCCTGTTGTCGGATCTTCAGCTGGCGGAAAGTGCCGCCGGGGAGTTCATGCTCGCGGTCCAGCGCGGCGTCGAGCGCCGGGCCCGCGAGCTCGGCCTTACGCTCTCCATGACCCATATCACGCCTTCGGGCATGGCGCGGCTGGATCCGGACGAGGCATCGTCGGGCTATCTCCTGTTTTCCATGCAGCATGAAGAGCTGGTGGCGCTGCTTCATGAGCGGGGCATTCCGGCCGTGATCGTCAACGGCCGCGAACCATTGATGCGCCTCGATGCCGTTGCGCCTGCGAACCGCACCGGCGGCTATCTCGGCGCCCACCACCTGATCGAACTCGGCCACAGGCGTATCCTCACCCTGTCCCATTCGCAGCGCCCGACCATCCGGGACCGGATGGCCGGCAGCCGCAAGGCGATGCGCGAGGCGGGCATCGAGGCGTCCGGAGAGCTTGCGATCGAGCTGGAAGCGATGCGCTCCAATCTTGCTTTCAAGGCTGTCAAGGAACGGATCGAAGCCATGGACGGAAACGATTTCACCGCCATATTATGCTGCAACGATGCCTGCGCTTTCGGTGCGATCGCGGCCCTGACCGAAGCGGGCTTAAGCGTGCCGGAAGATGTTTCCGTCGTCGGATTCGACGATATTCCGACCGCGGCGCTCAACTCCGTGCCCCTGACCACTATTCACGTGGAAGCCGAGGACATTGGATCGCGGAGCGTCAACCGCCTGATCGAGCGGATCAAATCCCAGGACAGCCTGGCAACCTATACCGAAACAGCGGTGCGGCTGGTCGTTCGCAGCTCCACGGGCCCTGTGCGGCCGGGAGCATCTGCGGGAGCAGATGAGTCCGGAAAGGGGCGCGCCTGATTCGAGGCGGCCCCTTGCCCGGTGGTTCGGCTTGGAAGAGTCAGATCGGGAAATTACGCCGGCGAAAGAAATCCCAGAGCTCGGTATTGAGCTTCTGGGTTTTTGCTATGGTTTCCTTCACCAGCGCGGTTTCCTTTTTGGTAATCGGGCTCGACTTGGCGAATTCTATGCCGTTCTTCCGGTCGCTGATGCGCATCAGAATTGTCGAGGCGTTACGTCCTTCATTATCAAAAGAATAAATGCAGTGATTATATTTATTTTTTAATTTCAATGCTTTATCTAAATTTCCCGTTAGATTCAGAACTTCTTCTCTGAGGTCCTGGCTTCTGTTTTCCAACTTTGAAAGACGCTCGACCAGGTCAATTCTGGCCCGCGACGTGTTCAAAGTCAGAAAGATGATGGTGGCGACTTCCTTGGTGACGCCGGCAAGGCCTGCAATCATATGGATCAACAGGCTTTCCGTGTTCGTCCAAGTGTAGTTCAGGCGTCCTACCAGGGCCAGAAAGGCCTGAAAGTCCTCGCTTTCACTTTTTACGTCCGGCGAATTCATCGGCACACCTCGGCAACGGGAAATCAGTTTTCCTGCAGGAAGACCGCGGCGGCCTCCGTTCGGTTCGATACCCCCAGTTTTGAAATGATATGGTGGATGTGCAGCTTGATAGTATGTTCGGAGAGCGAGAGCTTTTCGGCGATGTTCTTGTTCTGGTGACCTTCGGAAATCAGCCGCAGGACCTCGGTTTCCCGCTTGGTCAGCTTGTTGAAGCGCGGGGCGCCCTTTTTGTCCGCCGTCCTCAGAGGCATTTCCGTCCGACGGATTTCCCTCGAACTCATGTACTTGATGGCGTCCCCCGGCAGGTAATTGCCGCCGTTCAGCATGAGCCGGATGGCTCCGAGCCATAAATCGACCCGCAGGTTCATCGGCAAGACGCTTTTGATGAGACCTTTCTGGAAGTAGTCGCGGATGATGTTCGGAAATTCGAGCTCATCGTTGATCAGCATGCATATGTTTGCTCCGGGAAAACCGTCCCGAAGGCAGCTTATGTCTTCTTTCCGTGCAGCGCCGAAATCGTCGTCAATCAGGAACAGGCGTTTGGTGAATTCTGCACGTTTTTCAGACCGGTACAGATCGGTTCTTTGCGCAATCCTGATGAAACTGCCGTCATCGATCTCGCGTTCAATGCAATGCTCAAGTTCCCTTGGAAACTTGTCGTAAGATCCAATGTAATAAATAGACCCTTTTCGGTCATATTTCATTCTACTCAACATTATTTCCTCCACGTTCAGTGGTAAAAGCATTGTAATAAGCACTTTATTGGGTTCTCTTATTAAGAACCTTCTTGAAAATAGGATGCGTGCAGGTACCTAAAAATAGGCTAGGTCTTCTGACTGAAATAAATTACCGTGGTTTAATAAACCCAATGTGTTTTGAGGCCTGACGCGCAAATTGCAACAGTCTCATTTTTTGCCTCCCGCTCAAACGGGATTCCTTCCCTGGCTAAATGGAATACATGATCAATAATATTTTAGTCCTTGCGAGCATAAACTTACCCTAGGAGAAGGTGGGTTGTATAAACCAAAATTACCTAAGGTAATATAGATAATTTGATATAGATCCGCTTGCATAAATCGCTAAATTCCCCGGTTTTCCTCAATTTTCCCGAGCTAAAAATTTGACCGCTTGGCTGAATTTTCCTGAAAGTTAAGTGGTTAAGGTTTAGTATGGATTGTTGGCTTCTTTTATTTTTCGAGTTCTGCCATCGTCCTGATCAGCGGGTTGGGCGCTGATTTTAAATATTTCTGGGATACGTTTCAGTTTGTTTTAATCGAGTCCTCTCGCTGAAAAGTAAATGGCTGCACGAATAACATCGCGTTGTTTGTGATGACAGGACGGCTTTGCTTTCTTCCATTTTCTTTATTACCCGGGGCGGTGACGCCCCGATCAACCAAGATAGCCCCATGCATTTCAATAGAAGACGAATTGCCGGGCTGTCCTAAACGAGCACCTTAGTTAACCAAGCCAAAGCCGAAAACGCAAATTTCGGCGGTTTTGGCCACGGGGAAGGTGCGTTCAAATTTAGGAGTAGTACCATGTCACATCATCGCCGCAACGATCCTCAGGCCCAGGCACAGGCTCAGCTTGAAGCTCAGGGTCAGCTTCAGGGCCAGGCCGAACTTCAGGGCCAGCTTCAGGGTCAGGGACAAGGCCAGGGTCAGGGGCAAGGACAGGGCCAGGGCCAGGGTCAGTCCCAGGGGCAGTCTCAGTACGCTTCCCAGTCCGCCGTACAGGATCTGACGTCTTCCTCCTGGAACGGCAATGCCAATGGAAATGCAAACGGCAATGGCAACGGAAACCTGAACGGCAACGGTAACCTCAACGGCAACGCCAACGGTAACCTGAACGCGAACGAAAACATCATCGACAACGACCTCGACAACGGTGTCGAAAACGCGGTCAACAACACCGTCGACAACGAAGTCACGACCAAGGTCGATACCGAAGTGAAGGTCGATGTGGAAGTGGATCTGAAACTCGACTCCCTGCCCGACGACAACGACTTCATCGACGTCGAGGAAATGGAAATCGAGTGCATCGAGGACTCCGTTGCCCAGATCGATGCGGTCGTTCAGACCACGACGAACGGCAACAACTTCAATCTCGACCAGATCAACAACATGGCCGATAACGACTATCAGGGCTATGCCAAGGTATCGTTCGACGGCGGTCCCGCCGGCTTCGGCCTGGTCGGCGACATCGGTCTGGGCAATGACGACCTCGGTGGCGGCTTCGTTCAGGCGGCCTCCGCACATGGCGGTCATGCCATGGCCAACGGTGCTTACGCCAGCGTCGGCGACGACGGCTCCAACGAAGGCGTCGGTTCCGCAACGGCTGACGGTGTCGTCAACCAGGAAGCTTTCACCCAGGAAATCGTCATGGGTGCGAACCTGCAGTACAACAGCAGCGAAATCGTGGGCGGCAACCAGACCATCTACGACGACAGCGACGCTTAAGTACCAGTAAAAACGCCGGCTCGCGCGAACCATGCGCGGGCCGGTTCTCTTTGTGCACGCGGATGAAGACCATGGTGGCTTCCGGCGGACCTGCCGGAAGGCACCGCCTTCTTCTCGCCGCGGTATACCCGTGCAGCCGGGAGGAAAACGATGTTGCAAAGTGGCGCAACCGAACTGATTTGGCACTTCGCAGGCTATCTTCACCTGATGGACGAACTGGCGCGCGCACGCGTGCATTACGAGGACATGCGTACCGTTCTCACGGCTCTGGACTACGAACCGGGGTCTCCCGAGGACCCTGACCAGGTCAAGGATCTCGAGGAACTGGGATCGGGCAGAACCAATGTTCACTGGCCGGAATTCGATCAGACGGCTTTCTACGTCCCGGGAGAAGCCTTGCGGGAATTGTCCGCCGGCGTGGGCCCGGCCGGAATGGCGCTGACGGATGTCGCCGGTTTTCGGCACACTGTGCCATTTGAAAGCTACAGGGTGATCACGGCCACCCTCCGCGACACCAGCCTAACGCGCCAGGAGGGCGGCGACGAGACCAACGTCGACATCGATCAGTACAATCTTCTCAATGACAACGACCGGTTCGGCGTCCGGATGAACCTTTCCGTCAAGGAGGTCACGGGTCTCGACATCACCAACGAAATCAACACCATGCGAAGTCTGGCGGCCGATACCGTGCCGGACGGGCTGTTCCCGGCAGGCGGCGGCAACGTGCCGGTCGTCACCGCCAATCTCGCCGAGATACTGATCGCCAGGGAATCGTCCGGCGAGGAGCCCTCAAGCGTGGAGTTCGGCGTTTACGTGGACGGTGTCCTGCAGCCTCAGGGAACGGAAGTGCCGGCGCCGCAAAGCGGACTTATCGTTTCAGACAGCGACGAGCGCCGGGATGGCGCCCCGCCGCCGGTGCCCGCGCAGCCCGATGGCTGGATGCCCGGCGATCCGGGTTTGCAAGCGGCCGAACTCGGCAGCAACGCGGCCTACAATGCCGCCGTGATCGTCGACGCCGATGAAGCCTGCGGTACCTTCGTCGTCCTGGGTGACTATTACCGGACGAATGTCATTGCGCAGACGAACGTCTATTCCGACAGCGATCACGTCCAGATCGGCTCGTCGGGAACCGGCAGCGACGCGTTTGTCGCCCTCGGCGGAAACGAGGCCACGAATATCGCGGAATTCGCCAGCGAGACGCTGTTTGACGGCGCGATCGACTTCCGGGGTTTTACCGGGTTCCACTGGAACATCGATATTTCCTACGGCGACTATTACGACGTCAAAAGCCTTTACCAGGAAAATGTCCTTTATTCGAATGACATAATCTATCAGGAAAGCACCAATGCCTATTACCGCGTGATGGCGGATGCCAACGGCCAATCGAACATTTCCCTCGTCGAGGACTACGGCAACGACTATGACCTGATTGTCGTTGTGGGCGACTATTTCTCCGGAAACTTCATTCATCAGACGAACATTCTGCTCGACAATGACTGGCTGGTCATGACCGCGGCCGGCGGCAACGGCGATCAGACGGTTTACGCAGGTCAGAACCTGATGACCAACCAGGCTTCGGTCTCCTCCTATGGCCTGGAAGGCTTCGGCAGCGTGTCGGCCGGGTTCGACGCCTTCCTCCGCGGCCTGGAGACAACCGACAGCGTCGCTCCGGAAGACTGGTGGTCATTTTCCGGCTCCGGCTCGACCGAAATGAACGTGCTCTTCGTGACCGGCAGCTACTACGACATCAACTTCATCCGCCAGCTCAATCTCGTTGCGGATGCGGACGCCGCCATGCAGGTCGGCGGACACGGCGCCGGCCAGTTCGTCTCCACCGGAGGAAACACGGCAACCAACTTTGCCACCATTGTCGATGTCGGCGCCTATGGCGACCAGTATGTCGGCGGCGATGTCTACGAGGACTGGACGCTGGTCCAGACCAACGTCATCGCCGGAGAGGAGGACGAAGTGGTCTATGGCGATGCGGCCCAATTGGCCAATGAGGTCGTCGCCTTCGCCTATCTGACCGAAGACGACGAAGATCTCGTGGATCCGGGCGCGATGCCCTTGTCGATGGGAGGAGATGAACTCGGCCATGTGATGGCCTGACCGGTCTGGAATGCTTTTGAGCGGGTCTGTATTTCTCACCGCTCCGGATTTTTTTTCAATTATTTGCTTCGCGCCCGCTGGACCAACAGCAATCACAAAGCCAGCGGGACCTGGGAGAGTATCCATGAGGTTCGATGACGAGGAGGCTAGCCGGAAGGCGGCCGAAACGAGTGACACGACACGAGGAGAGACGGTGCCGAATGCCCCTGACGGGGAAGAGGTTATCAAATCTCTCATCAAGCGCATGCGAGAACACAGCCAGACTGTTTCAAGGCTCGTGGAACAGAAGGAGGGCGATCCCGGTTACGCCCTCCACCTTGACCCTCCCCGTGATGGCGGCGGTTTGAAGGAAAAATCCCGGCCGTCAGACCCTGTCGACAAGCCAGCCCCGCGCCCGGCGGACAAAGCCGCCGCGATTTCCGGACCGGCTCTGCAGACGAAAGCCGAAAACAAAAAAACGGCAGATCCGGTCCCGGCACCCGCCAAAATCCGGACGATAACCCCGCAAGACGAAAAATCCAGGGCGGGCGTTCCGGCACGGGGCGAGAATGCGCTCGCTTCCTTCGTCGAGACGAACGAAGCCATCCGCTCCATGATCGATGTGAGCAGGCCGTCGCGGCCGTCCCAGCCAGCGGCAGGCAACCCTCAAGGCAACGCATCAAAACCTGCTCCGCATCCGACAACGCCGGATATGGGGACCGCCAAGGCCGGAGCCGCGAAACCCGTGGATGCCGGAAAACCCGAAATTCTGACGCCCGGCTCGAAGCCCTTGGGTGCGCTGGAAAAGCCGGTCATTTCCCAACGTGAAAATGCAAGCAACAGAGTGCAGACTGAAATCCCGGCGCCTGACAAAAACAAAAGCCCGGGCAGTCGGCAGGGGCCGTTACCTCCGGTCGACAATCCGCAGCTGAGAGCGAAAGCCCCTGAGGCCGCGCCGGAAATCAAGGTGGAACCGGCCCCCGGAACGAGGCCCTTCAAGGAACCGGTCTCTCCGAATATTCCGCATGTGCGGCCGGATGCCCCGAAGAAGCAGCTCTCCAGGCCGGAGCGCAAGGCGGATGCGGGCGGGGGGCAAGGCTCCGGGACGGGCGGCGGTTCCGGAGGCGGCGGCGGGAGGAGGGCCGGCGGCAATCCGTCTTCGGGTCCAAATCTCGGACAGCGGCAATATGACCAGAACTTCCGCGATGTCCTGACGAAGGGGCTGTCGAGATGCCGGCGCAGCCTTCTGACCGTCGGCATCTTCTCGTTCTTCGTCAACGCGCTGGTGCTGAGCATTCCGGTTTATCTGTTCCAGATTTCCGACCGCGTTCTGACCAGCCGGAGCACCGATACGCTGATCATGCTGTCGGCCCTGGTCATCGGTTTCCTGCTCGTGCATGTGCTTCTGGACATGGCTCGCCGCGTCATCCTGATGCGCGTTGCCGTGGAACTTGAAACCCGGCTCGGGCCTTCGGTGCTCAGTGCGGCTGCAAAAGCCTCGCAGAACGGATCGAACCGCGAATATCAGACGCTTGGAGACCTGCAGCAGATACGCAATTTCGTCACCGGCCCGGTGCTGCTGACGATCTTCGACATACCGGTCATTCCCATTTATCTCCTCGCCGTTTATCTGATCCATCCGCAACTGGGATATATCGTCACCTGCACGGGCGGCTTTCTTCTCCTGATCGCGCTCATCAACCAGAAACTGACGGCCGTTCCCTTCGGTCAGGCGAATGCCTTCGGCACGCGTGCAAACCTTCAGGCGGATGCGATGTCTCGCAACGCCCAGGTGATCAATGCCATGGGCATGATCCCGGAGGGGGTGCAGATCTGGGGGCGCGAAACGATGGATTCCCTGAAGGCGCAAGTGATTGCACAGGACCGGAACGTGCTCATGTCGACGCTGTCCAAGTTCGTCCGGCTGTGCACGCAGATCGGCATGCTCGGCTGGGGCGCCTGGCTCGCGCTCAATGCGGAACTGACGGGCGGCATGCTGATCGCCGCGTCGATCGTGGGCAGCCGTGCCCTGGCGCCGATCGAGGGCGCCATCGAGGGCTGGCGCGGCTTTATCCAGGCGCGTTCGTCCTACGCTCGCATCCGCGCGCTCCTGCTCAACTCGCCGCTCAATCTGGAGCGTCTGCGGCTGCCGCGGGCTCAGGGGCGGGTGACGGTCGAGCGGGTGCTCTACGTGCCGCCGCCCACCAAGAAGGTGATCCTGAACGGGATTTCCTTCCATCTGGAGCCGGGAGAATCCATGGCCATCGTCGGAGCGTCCGGGTCGGGTAAGTCGACACTCGGCCGAATGCTGGTCGGTTCGATCATGCCGACCGCCGGCAATGTCCGTCTCGATCACATGGACCTGCGCAACTGGGACCCGCGGCAGTTCGGTGAAAGCGTCGGCTACCTGCCGCAGGACGTCCAGCTGTTTCCGGCAACGATCAAGGCGAACATCTCGCGCATGCGCGAGGACGCAACGGACGATCAGATATTCGACGCTGCCGAGACTGCCGATGTGCACGAGATGATTTCGCAGTTCGCGGCAGGCTACGAAACGCTGATCGGCGTCGACGGGGCGCCGCTGTCCGGCGGCCAGAAACAGCGCATCGGTCTTGCCCGCGCGTTTTTCGGGGATCCGCGCATGGTGGTTCTGGACGAGCCGAACTCCAATCTCGACGTGCCGGGCGAGCGGGCGCTCGCCCGCGCGCTGACGCGTGCCAAGGCCAAGGAGATAACGGTCATCGCGATCACGCAGCGGCCGAGCCTGCTCAAGAACGTCGATAAGATCATGCTTCTGAAGGATGGCACGGTTCAGGCCATGGGCCCGCGGGACGAAATGATGCAGGTGCTGAAAAACGGCGGAACGCTGGAAGGCGGCAGTCCGAGCCTGCCGTCGCAGACGGCCTGACATGTCAAGCGCGGTCCCGGGGACCGCATAAGCAGGAGAACCAAGACCATGTCCTATCTGGCAATGTGCGACGATTGGGACCGGCAGATCGCACGGACGAACCGCAAGGTGAGGATATTCGGATACTGTCTGATCGTGGGATGTATCTTCGGGTTCGGCATCTGGGCGAATGCCGCCCCCATCAAGGGCGCGATCGTCGCGTCGGGCGTCTTCGTGGCCACCGGCGAGAACAAGATCGTCCAGCATTTCGAAGGCGGTGTCATCAAGGAAATCAAGGTGCGCGAAGGAGACCGGGTCACGCCCGGCCAGCCGCTCGTGGTCCTCGACGACGTCGCGCCCAGGGCGGAGCTGCGGCGGCTGGAGCTGCGCTTTGCCCGGCTGAAGGCGATGGAGGCCCGCTTCCTGGCGGAAATGAACTGGACGGAAGATATCGCCATGCCCGAGAACCTGACCAGGCAGCGCGACGACGATCCGGACATCGCGGCGATCGTCGACGCGCAAAGCCTGACCTTCCAGGCGCGCCGGAACACGCTGGTCAGCGAGATCGCCACCCTGGAGGATGGCATCAACGCCTTGCGCGAACGCATCAGCGGCAGCGAGGTGCAGTACCAGTCCGTCAAGGATCAGCTCGCCCTGATCGAAGAGGAACTGGCCGATAAATCCGCTCTCCTGAAAAGCGGCCTCATCCGCAAGCCCGAACTGCTTGCGCTGCGGCGGGCGAAAGCCAACCTGCAGGGCGAGATCGGGCGCCTGACCGGAGAGATCGGCGATGCGCGCGAACGGATCGCCAGGATCCGCGAGCAGATCCAGGTCGCCCGCAACACGGCCGCGAAGCAGGCCGTCGATCAGTTGCACGAAGTTCACGCCGAGCTCGATGACGTGCGCGAGCGCGTCCGCTCCGCGCAGGCGGTGCTCAATCGCGTCAATATCACAGCGCCGGTCGAAGGCATCGTGGTGAAGCTGCGCTACCATACGTCCGGAGGGGTGATCGAAGCCGGCAAGAATGTCCTTGAAATCGTTCCCCTCCAGGAGGAACTGGTGATCGAGGTGCCCGTGCGTCCGCAGGACATCGACAACGTGCGCAACGGCCAGCGGGCAACGGTCAGGCTGACGGCGCTGAGCCAGCGCGTCACGCCCATGGTGGAGGGATCCGTGATCTACCTTTCCGCGGATGCCCTGCCCAACGACATCACCGGGCAACAGCAATCCCAGAGCCCGGACGCCTATGTCGCGCGGATCCGCCTCGACAAGTCCGCCAGCGGCCTGGTGCACGATTTCAAGCCGACGCCCGGAATGCCGGCCGAAGTCTATATCGCGACGTCCGAGCGAACGTTTTTCGAATACCTGACGCGTCCGATCAAGGATTCCATGACGCGGGCCTTCAGGGAATCGTAAGCCGCGGGTGAGGGCCGGGGACAGGTGAGGCCGTCCGGATTTCCGGGCGGTCTTGCGGCTGGAAGGGCTGTACGGCCAATGTGCCCGCGCATTGGGGGATCGCCTACACGCTCCAGCCGTCGTTCCCGTCCGCGGTATGAACGGCGTTGAGCAGCGGGCGCTCGAAGAATTCCTGCCACAGGGCGTGGATGTCTGTGTCCTCCAGCATCGGACGCCCTTCGCCGGAGAGCAGGGAATGTTCGGGGTCCGGACTTCCGGAATTGAACCACCGGAAACCGCCGCGCGCGGTCAGCGCGGTGTCCAGCCTTCCGGCGTTTTCACAGCCGCGCATGAAGTCCTGATGGCCGTCGGCGCTCAGCAGGCAGGCTTCTTCTCCGACAAGCTCGCCCGGCAGACCGGTAATTTCCTGCCAGGCCTCCGCCTGGACATTGCCAAGCGTTTCGGAGTCGATCGAATGGATGTACCTTCGGGCGACGAGCGAGATGAGCATGGTCAGGAAACCGACCATGTAGGCATCCAGCCAGCGGTCCTCGGCAATATGTCCGTTGACGAAGCGGGTGCGCTCGACCAGCGGAAGGATGGTCGAGACCGCAGCCCTGCGGGCGCGCCAGCTATTCCACAGCTGCAGCATGGCGTATCCCCCATTTCGCCGGCGGGACGGTTCCGTTGGCCATTTGCCGCCGGGCCTCCCGGGACGGTCGAGAGCTTTCAGAATAGCATTCAGGCGGAGAAGGAGAAAACGTATTCGCGTGAACCATCGGTGCCAAAACGAAAAATCCGGCTTCGCTTCAAGACGTTGAAGGGAATGCGACCGGCAGAAAGCCTTGCGTTTGATTACCGTAAAGTGTTCATGCCTTTCGTCCGCAAATCAACGGCCGGCGTGGTCAGGTCGCGTCTCCAGCCGATGCCCGGGCATGTTATCAGCTCCGTTACGTATCTTTTTGATTTAGCAGG
>JGI12485J12827_1000450_pt1 | contig 11994 bp, 8 predicted proteins | sample TtaePargueraPR_10_FD_12827 | JGI IMG/M metagenome (IMG submission 12827)
AGGCCGGTTCGACATCGCGCAGGCCCATGACCACGGTTTCGCCCGCGGGCATCGCCGCCTCTGCCGTAGCGCCTGCCAGCAGCATTTTCGCCAACTGGTCGGGAACGCGCGCTTTCAGGATCGGAGTGCCCTCGCCGTTGGTGACGAAGGCAACTGGGGTCGCCGGAAACACCGTGGCACCGACGACACCCTGGTTCGACAGCACGATCTTGCAGTCGCACGGGTTCTCGACACTGAGCACCGACCCGCGCACCGTCTGAACGGAGAAGACCACCTCGCCTTTGCCGGCCTCGCCGTTGACGAAGGCAAGCTGCCCGGCTTCCGGTGTCTGTAGCGACAGTCCGACGGGTTCGACAACGGCGAGCGCCGGAACGTCGTGGAGGAACAGCCGTTTCTGGAGGCCATAGGAAACCGAAGCGAGGATGCCGACGCTGGCTGCGGTCACCAGGGCCATGCCCAGAATGCGCTTGGCTACCTGGCCGGCCGAGTGAGACCCGCCGCCCGCCTTGGATTTCGCCTTTGCCGTTTTTTCCGGCGGCACGCGCATCAACTCGTCCAGGCTGACGATGTCGCCTGCAATGAAGGCGTTCAGCAGATAGCGCAATTGCGGCAGATGCGGTCCAGTCGGATGAAGGAAGACCAGCTTGTAGAGCCCGGTCGACCTGTCTACGGTTTCGATCCTCACCTCGATCGGCAGCGTGACGCTGAAGCCGTCGAACGGAAATCTGAAAATGGCGATCTTGCTGTTGCTGTCGATTTCCGGTGCCGCAAGGCCCGTGACGAAGGCATTGACCAGCGAAAGCCCTGAGCCTTCGTATTGGCGTCCTTCGATGGCGGCGACGAAGGGCAGCTGGATCAGCGCGTGTTCGTTGTCGGGATCGCCTGGCAGGCCTGCCCCGATCGACCGCGCGCCCGGCTGAGCCATTGCTTCGTTGGATTTTACCGTCGGATTCAAGTCTTCAGCTTTCATTGCAGCCCCTCACGTTCAGCTAATTCCGGCGATCCAGGCGACCCCGAACACGAGCCAGCAAAGGGCAAGGCCATGCAGGTACATAGACAGGGATCCACTCGGCAGGATTGGGTTCTTGACGCCTCCGCCGACGGCGGAAGTGTTCTGGCGGGTCCATTTTTGGCGGTCGAGCCGGAAGAGGATGAAGCTCTTCACGAAGGCACCGACGATCTGTCCGAAATAGAGCAGGAAGGGATAGGTGATCGGGAAATACCGGCCCCGGAACAGGCAGATCAGACCGCAATAGAGATAGCGGGTGAACATCACCCAGGACGCGTAGAGCACGATGGCGAACGGGTCCACGAACACGGCGGCAAGCAGAAGGCTGACCGGTCCGACCAGCGTGGTCCACATGGAGACGCGCTGGTCCAGGATGGACCACCAGGTGAAGAAGCCGATGCTGGAGGGCGACAGCGCCAGCGCCCGGCCGTTGGTCCTCAGCATGTTGCCGAACCAGCGGGTCATCAGGACGACCGCCGAGCCGACGAAGCTTTCGCGCGGCTGCGTTTCGATGGAAACGGTCTGTAGATCCGGCAGATAGGCCATCTTGTAGCCGTTCTTCAGCAGCCAGAACCAAGTCGACTTATCGTCCCCGGTGAGGAAGTTGACCCGTCCGAGGCGCCAATGGTCGATGAAGTCGTTCTGGACGGCGGCGATGAATTCCGGATGCGTTGCCAGATTGGCGCGGAACACCGACATCCTCCCCGTCAGCGTCAGGACGCGCTCGCTGAGGCCCATGGAGCACATCATCATCTGACGTTGTGCAAAGCGCAGATCGAACCAGTCCCGGAACAGGCGGCCGCCGGTCGCCTCGGAGGCTTCGTCCGTCGTCAGGGCCCCGAGGCGCTCGTCGACGAAGAAGGCTGCCGACCGCGCGACAACGTCTTCCGGCACGCAGCTGTCGCCATCGACGAACACCACCACATCCCGGCGCGTCGGACATTGCCGGGCGATTGTCCTCAACGACACGGCCAGCGCATCCCGCTTTCCGGTGCCTTCGATCCGGTCGAAAATGAGCTTCACGCCGCTCATACTGACAGGCATGGACGAGAACACGTGCCGGATCAGGCGAATATCCGCCGGGTCAACGACCGAGGCGACCACAGTCGCCCCGCTTTCGGACTTGGCGGCAGCCTGAAACACCGAGCGGTAGACCCTTGCGGAGATTTCCGGCGCAATCTTGTAGGTGGTGGTCAGGAAGAAGGCATGGGCCCGGTGAGGCTGTGCAGCGTAGAGGGCTTCCACCAGCCGTTTGCGCCGCGGATAGGCGACCTTCAGGAAAAATGCGGCCCTCAGGAAATTCATCAAAGCCCAGGAATATCTCCAGGCACCAACGGCTCCCAGAACCACGATAGCTCCCGAAGCAGCGTCCACCACGGAGGCTGGCACGAGAAGTGCCAACTGCACACAGACGAGAAGATAGAAGACATGCGCCACTGATCGGCCCCTACCAGCAGATGCCTTCATAGACACCGTTGGACACCATGTCCGGACGGAGCCGGGCGAGGTCAACGGTGGGCCGCGAAGTCGCGACCTTCGACAGCGGTTCGACAGTTTCCTCGTAACGGTTGCCAATCAGAAGGATGTCAGACTGTTCGATCAAACCGTCGATCCCGCTAACCAAGCGGCTTTCCAAATTATCGACGTAGTCGTTGCCGCGACCGGCGCCGCTCAGCCGCAGGTCAAAGGCCGATTTGACGAACGGGTCGTAGACTTTGAGATCGTATCCTTTGTCGATCAGACGATGCGCTAGCCGAGCAAGGGGGCTTTCCCGCAAGTCATCCGTTCCGGCCTTGAAGCTGATGCCGACCATACCGACCGAGCGTCCGTTGAGACTGTCGACGAGAAATTCCGCGCGGCGAATCTGTTCTTCGTTTGCCGACAGCGCGCAATCGAGGATGGGAGACGGCACGTTGAGAGAGCTGGCGAGGTGCTGCAAAGCACGCAAATCCTTCGGCAGGCAGGAGCCGCCGAAGGCAAAGCCCGGCCGCATGAAATAGGGCGACATGCTCACTTTGGCATCCGAGCACAGCACCTTCATGACCTTCTGGCCATCGATACCTGCCGCCTTGGCGATGTTGCCGATCTCGTTGGCAAATGTAATCTTGACCGCGCGCCAGCAGTTGCTCGTGTATTTGATCATCTCTGCGGTGCGCAGGTCCACAGCATGGATTTCGCAGGGCAGCTTTTCGTTGACTTCGACCAAAATGTCCCGGGTGACGTGATCCTTGTAACCGAAGACAATCAGGCCAGGATCGTAATAGTCTTCGATGGCCGTGCTTTCGCGAAGGAATTCCGGAAAATAACCGACGCCGAAGTCCCTGCCGGCAACCATGCCGGATGCCGCCTCGAGCGCCGGAATGCAGGTGCCGTCCATGGAACCGGGCACGATGGTCGACCGGACGATCACCGAATGGAAACTCGATTTCGCCGAAATTGCGCCGCCGATCGCGGTGCACACGCTGACGACATAATTCAGGCCAACCGACCCGTCGTCCGCACTTGGCGTGCCTACACATATGAAAGAAGCATCAGTGTTGGTGACGGCCTCCACGATGTCGGTGGTTGCGCTGAGCCTGCCGGAGGCAACACTATCGGCAATCAACTCACCGAGACCGTTCTCGACAATGGGGGTTTTGCCACCATTAATTGAATCGACTTTGGATTGGTCAATATCAACCGCAATGACCGTGTGGCCGTCCTTCGCCAGACAAGCCGCTGCGACCGTCCCAACATACCCGATCCCGAAAATACTGATTTTAGCCACAACGCCCTCTCGAATGTCCCGAAATGTTACAGAATCTGAGTCACACCAAGCAGAATTAACTTCTTGTTAAGAACTATATTGCGATGCAAAATTCCCTAAAGTCAGGAAAGCTCCTAATCGTGTCGGGTTTTTCGGAAGTTTTCGCCTGTTAACTATATTTTTCAATAAGTTATGAAAAAATTTTCGAAAACAGAGGCGCCGAAATAGCGGCGCAACACTTGTTCGCGCTTGCGAGATGGAAAGGAGCGCATCGCTTTGACGAATGATAAATTGCTACCTTTTCCGGAGGGCCCGCACCTGAAGCCGGTCATAGCCGGCCGACAAGCGTCAGAGCGAGGCGAACGCGACCGCAGACCGCAACCTCTGCTCTGTTCCGCCGCCCCTCCCGCGGTCCTGCGACGCCACAACCAGAACAAAAAACGCCGCGTTCCCGCGGCGCCCTTTTCAGAAAGAAATGACAGCTATCAGACGACTTTCAGGTGCGTCGAAGTTCCTGATCCTGACTTCCCGGCTTCGGTCCTCTTGAGCTCCGCGGCCAGGTCTGCGAACCAGTCGTTCAGCAGAGCGAAGCGAACCACCGACGACCTATCCGGAAGCTCAAGCTTCTGCATGGCTCTCGTCTTGTAGGTGTCGATCGTCTTGCAGCTCAGGCCCATCTTGGCCGCGATTTCCTTGGACGAATTCCCGAGGGCAACTGAAAACAGCACCTCACGCTCCCGCGCACTTAGACTGGGCGGCAACGCGTCCCCCGCCCCGCCACGCTCGAACTGGATGACGTTTTCCACTCTGGACAGCTCTTCCGCGGCCACCTTCAGCACCGGATCGACGAAGACACCTCCCATGGAGACAATTTCGAGGGCTTTAAGAAGCGTGGCCGATACCGCTGACTTACTGACAAATCCCGCACCGCAGGAATTTTCAGTCAGCCGCACGGCGTCGCAATTGGCCGGATCCAGCCGAATGAAGACAATCGGAACATCCATGCGGGCAGCCTCAAGCCTAGCCTTCAGCTGCACGGCATCGCTCACTGGCCTTGGATCAGAAAGTACCAGTTTCGGCCGGAGCGTTCTAATCTGCTCGAATTCGTTAAGTGTTTCGTCAAAGCTTCGGACGATGACAAAATTTGTTTGATCAAAAAGTAGCTTCAAACAGTCGAAAAAAATCGGTTCTCCATCTAACAAAGCTACACGAATGCAATCTTTCGATACCACGAGAGGACCCCCTGAATTACCTCCCCCAATACTTTTGCCGAAAACAAAATAGATCTAAAGTCAAAATAACTAAAAATCAAGGACGACTATATTTTAGGGCTGCATAAATTGTCAGCAGATTGCTTAATACCAGTTCATTTTCAATTGTATTTGTTGCAGAATGCGTCATTCAGCTCAAAACAACGTATTCAGCAGAAAAAGCCTTGTCTTCCTTTACGTGTCATTAAGGAGAACACTGCATAGATACCGGGCAAACGAAAGGGCTGATCTGGATTGAAAAATCCACTGCGCAACGAGTGGCTGGTATGAGTACATTGCAACTTGCAGACAGATTGAAAGCAACGCTTCGGGAACTGGGCGATCGGCCTGTATCCGCCAGTATGTTAAAGGAACTCGTTCGCCTTGATGCGCTCGATTGTGTTGATGCAGGCAACACGCCACAAGGGTTTCCTGATCAGATCAGGGCCGAAAGCGAAAATGAGCTAAATCGTCTGGGCTGACGGTACCCACATTCATAGGCCTTGTCGCAAAGCTTTTCGAATTAACCGTGTCTTGAGATCCGACAGTTGAAAGAACGCTCCTGTTTTGGAGTTCTGCGTCACGGGTCTTGCTGCTATCACCGACAACCGAAGCGCCCATCGAAAGATGACTTCAAAGGCAGACAGTTCGAAGCCTGGCTGATCATTTAGGCCGTGTCCTGGTACCTGCGCTTTCCGCCGAGCTATCGGGACCTGGAGGAAGTGTTCCTGGAACATGGCTTCGAAGTCGATCATAGCACCATCAACCGTTGGGTGTTGGCCTGTGTAGACAACGCCGCCTCAAAGACCTAGAGACAAAAACTACTGACGCCTGACGTCAAGCGCCGTGCCGTGCGGGACCTTATGTGTTGATTTTCACTGAGAACTGACCCGGCATTTCCACCGAGAATTCACCCGCCTTTTAGGTATGTTGCGGGTCTGTGGCTTCGGTCAAGTTCTTACCTTTCTCCTTCTTCGATTTGGGTTCATGCGCCGAGCTGTTCTTGTAGCGGAAGCTGTCGTTGCCGGTTTCAAGGATGTGACAGTGATGGGTAAGCCGGTCAGCAGCGCGATCGTCATCTTGGCAGCGCTGAACACCACTTTCCTGCTTTTGGCCAATCGGTTTCTCACGTGCGGCAGCATGTACTGAACCAAGCTCAGCACGTTTGCCGAGAAAATTGGTGACCGGATACCCCTACCCTGCCGCTGTACCACCTGCGACATAGGCTGATCCCCCGAAGTGAACGCGCCGCAAGACCTGGCGGAACGTACCGCTCACCGCCTCAATGACCTCCTGCCGGATGTCTGGCAAGTTTGCCGTATCTTGCCCCAATACTTCGTGCAGGACTCGTCCGGTCATCGTTTGAGGCCGCCCGATCTCCAGGAGGTGCAGGATAGTCGGTGCAAGGTCACAGATACCAGAAGGTACCGTGGAGACAGCTCCACACTGTGGAAAGGCCGAGCCCGCCGCAATTCCGACAGCCGCCAGTTCCTTCGGGTGTAGCCCGCCATGTACTCCTAGACCGCTGTGGAGAGGATTGTCATAAAACGTGCCACCGGTCAGGCCGAAACGATCGACGCCGTCATCGGCGCGAAAGCAAAACGAAACGTCCGGCGCGCGGGCGTGATCGGCAAAGATCACGTGTTGCGCCAGGCTGCCGGGGGCAATGCCATCAATGCTGTTTCGTCCCCGCGTAAAGACCGGCCCGCACCAGGGTTGCTCGGTGAGTACTGCCACAAGACGGGCGATTTGCGCGTCATCGGGCTCAGCGAGATAGAGCGCCCCAACCTGTCCCGGCACGACGACGACGTCTGCATCCGAGGCCGGAACCGACCCGGCCCGGAACCCGGCTGCCCGCAGGTCCTCTACCACCGAAACCCGCGTATGTCCGGTGACATGGCCATGATCCGATGTAGCGAATATCTGCACTCCCTGAGCGCGACCTTCAGCTTCCCACCAATCGAGCACCCGGCCGAACTGGCGGTCGCAATAGGCAATGATGCCACGCGTCTCGTCGGCGCCCGTGCCGTGGAGGTGTGATGTGGCGTCCGGTTCGCCGTATGAGAGGATCGCCACATCAGGCCGGTATTTCGGCCAGACCAACTCAAGAAAAGCCGACGTGATCCAGTCCTGCCCTGCACTGTCGATCTCCTCCTCGTGCGTTTCCGCTGGAAGCGGCCCGATCGCCGCTTCGGCCTCGGCAAGGACCGCATCCGAAGTGCAGGCTTCACGGAAATGGCCGGAAAGCCGGACATGGCGGACATCCTCGGCCTTGTGGTGAAACAAGCGCGTCGTGCCTGCGGAGTTTGTGGAGAGCACCGCAAGGCTCTTTCCGGATACCGCCAGAATCTCGCCCAGTGTCGGTACGGACATCAAGCTGCCGCCGCTTTCCAGATCGAGTTGGCGCAGCAATACCGCATCGGCGGTGTCGATGTAACGGGGCGGACCGGCGGAACGGTCGACATAGGCGTTGCCGACCATTCCGTGCCGAGCGGGAGGCGTTCCGGTCACAAGGCTTGGAAAGGCCGAGCGGGTTTCGCTCGGGTAGACTGTGCGATGCTCGGACAGAGTGACGCCGAATGACTGCATCCGGAACAGGTTCGGCGTCAATTCAGGCGTGATCAGGTCGGGGCGGAGCCCATCGAAGCTGACAAGAAGGAAACGCATGCCAATCTATCTCTCGGATTCTATGTTCTGAAGCGGGATAGGAATCCGTCCCTTTAGCAGGGACGGATCACAAGCTCGCGCGACAAGTTCCAGCAGGGCTCCGGCCCGTTGGAGCCGATGATGAACTGGTCCTCCAGCATGAACGCGCCAAGGCCGCGCACATACCAGGGCAGCTCATAGGCCAGCACCATGCCCTCCTCGATCCGGGTTGTCTCATCTGCCGAAATGAACGGCCATTCCTCGACAAATATGGAAGCTCCGACGCCATGACCGAAATGTCCGCGGCCATACATTTCAAAACCGCTTTCATGCATGGATTTCATCGCTGCTGTATGAACATCGCGGAGTGGCGTGCCGGGTCGCAGCAGCTCCAGTCCTTTATGGAACGATCTGTGCAGCGCATCGTAGATTGCCTTTTGATCCCCGTCCGGTTCGCCCAGAACAATCGTTCGGGCGCAGTCGGACGTATATCCCTGGACAACGCACCCCAGATCCAGGCGCACGACATCGCCCTTTTCGGCAGGCCGGCCCCAGCCTGTCGCTAGGGGACCGACCGTCACGGTCCCGTTTGGATAGACCGGGCCGCTGTGGCCAAGCTCAGTCGCTCGCCGAGATGCGGCTTCGCGAAAGATGTCAAACAGTGCCTGGCCGGTCTTGCCCGGTTCAAGGCTAGCAATGGCGGCGGCAACCCCGGCTTCGGCGGATTGCGCTGCAAGTTTCAGCAACGAGATTTCCTCCGGCGTCTTGATCATACGTAGTCGGCTGACGAGCCGAGAGGCGTCGGACCAGCACACCCCCGGGCAGGCATCGGCGAAACGCGCAGCGTCGGCCAAGGGGAGAAAGGCATGTTCGGTACCGATCCGTGCAGACGCAAGGCCGCGACGCTTGAGAACCTCGGTCAGGAGTGCAAACGTTTCGTCGGCGTCGTAGGTGGCCGGCCGCATCTGCACTTTGTCAGCCGGTCGCGCCAGCGACAGACGGTCTGTGAGCGAGCCTTCGGAGTGCGCAGAGACATCGATGAGATCGACCCAGACAGGGAAAGGTACGATATCCTCAATGCCTGACGCGGCACGGAATTCCTCCACGTAGAAATCCCCAACGATGGCGGTCATCTCCGCTCCCGCATCCCTTGGAACGATCAGGAACGCAGCGCCTGCCCGCCGCCAACCGGCCGCGCTGCCGGGCCTGGCACCGGACGCGTAGACGATTGTCTCAGGCTGAATCAAGACGAGAGCGTCCAACTCCGCCTGTTCCATGAGCGTTTGGGCACGCTGACGGTTAAGGGGACGTAGATGAGCCATCGCATGTCTTCTTTCCGGATTGATCATGTAGACAACGGGTCGCATGTCTGCGCTGCAAACACGGACCGGAAGACTGGATCCAGGCCTAAGACCCGGCGCGCGGCGTTCAGCCGTTTTTCATCGAGAAACGCTTCGACGTCAGCGCGGGAATAACTCCGCTCAATCGGCATCGCCGTCAGGTTGGGCGCCCCGTCAATCCCCCAGCACTTGTCGTGGCAGTTCAGCCGGGCTGCACCGGCCGGTGCCGCACCACCTCTCAAGCACTGGGACAACGACGGCGGCGGCCTCCACGTCTCGGTCAAGTGACAGCCAACGGAGCGCCTGATACCTCCCCTCCGATGACGGTTGGTTTCATTGGCGTGATCCCGTGGTCGCTCCGGAGCCATGCCGCGCACCTCATTGCAGACCTTTGTCCAGCCGGTCGCGCAACCAGTCGCCAAGCAGGCTGACGGACAGTGTCGTCATCACGATCAGCGCCGCGGGCGCAAACATGATCCAGGGCGCTATTTTCATGTAGTCCCGCCCGTAGCCGACCATGTTGCCAAGGCTCGTCATCGGCGGCTGAACGCCAAGACCGAGAAAGGAAAGGCTGCTTTCCATCAGGATGATCTCGGGAAATGTGAGCGTCATCAACACGATCAGCGTCGAGAAGACGTTCGGAAGAATGTGGCGGAGGTAGATGCGCCTCGGGGTTGCACCCAGTTGACGCACTGCGCCCGCGTAGCCCTGCGCGCTGGCGGAGATCGCCAGTCCCCGTGCGACGCGGGCATAACGCTCCCAGCCGTAGAACCCCATCAGCGCGATGAAGAGCGGCAGGGAGCTACCGAAGAACGCCAGGACCGACAGCGACAATATCAGAAAGGGCATGGCGGCCTGGAAATCGACCAGCACAAGAATGAAGTGTTCGACGGCTCCTCGAAAATGTGCCGCCATGAATCCCAGCGTCGTCCCGAGGACTGCAGAGATCAGAGTGGCGCCCAGGGCCACGACGACCGAGATCCGAACCGAGTAGATCAGACGCGACAGCACATCGCGCCCGAGCTCGTCTGTTCCAAGCCAGTGCTGAGGCTGGAACGGGCCGCTGAGCCGGTTCGGCAGGTCAAGCGCGGTGTAGTGGTACGGGGCAATCCAGTCCGCCAACACGGCCACCAGCACGATCAGGGCAATCCACAGAATGCCGGCCATCACGGGCAACGGAATCGGTCGTGAACTGGACCGCTTGGCTTTGTCGGCAATCTGCTCGCCCAGGGTTTGTATGACGCTCATTTTCAATTTCCTGCGGTCGAGTTGCCACTGGACAGGCGCGGGTCGAGAACACCGTAGAGGAAATCCACAACCAGGTTTGAAAGGACCATCGTGACTGCCACAAACAACAGAATACATTGGACGACGGCCAGATCCCGCGCGGCGACCGAAACGACCAGCAGATTGCCGACGCCTGGCCAGGAAAACACACTTTCGGTCACCACAGATCCGGCGATCAGGTTGCCGACCATGAAGCCGATAATCGTCACCGTCGGGATCGCGGCGTTGGGAAGCGCGTGCCCGCGCACCACGACCGCCCAGGGGATTCCTTTGGCACTTGCTGTCCGGATATAGGGCTGTCCCAGGACCTCCAGCATCGCACTGCGGACGAACCGGGCGAGGATGGCGGCACCGCCAACACCGAGGGTGACGACGGGCAGGATCAAGTGCGGCAGGCTGCCCGTGCCACCAGTCGGCAACATGGGCACCCAGATCGCGAAGATCTGCACGAGTACGAGGCCGAGAACGAAACTTGGGATCGTGTAACCCGCGACGGCGGCGACCATCACGCCTTGATCGATGGTCCTGTCCCGGTGAAGCGCCGCATAGATGCCTGCCGGAATGCCGATCGCCACTTTCAGCAGAAGAGCCGGCAGCGTCAGCATCACTGTCGCCGGAACACGCGACAGAACAAGCTCCAGCGCGGAGCCGCCGCCACGCATGGACTGACCGAAATCCCCATGACAGATCGCGGCGATATACAGGAAATACTGCATCCAGATCGACTGATCGAGACCCCACTCCCTGCGAAAGGCTTCCATTGCCGCGGCAGACGCGTCGTCTCCCATGATACTGACGGCAGGATCGCCAGACATGCGCAGCACAATGAAGGCGAATGTCACGACAAGCGAAATGGTGATGAAAGCGCGCAAGACCCGGATAAGGAGATAACGAAGCATCAGGAACGAACCTTTCCGGGCGTTACCACATGGCAGGCAACCGTTCGGCCATCACCAAGCGGCGTTAGTTCCGGCGTGAAGCGCCTGCAGTCCGGGCGCGTAAAGGGGCAGCGCGGGTGAAAGGCACAGCCGCTTGGCCGCGCGACCGGATTGGGCGGCTCGCCGTCCAGGATCAGGCGCTCGCCAACAGGTCGCCCCGGAACCGGAACGGCCGACACGAGCGCCCTGCTATAGGGATGAGCGGGGTTCGATAGCACGGCCTGCGTGTCGCCAACTTCCACGATGCGTCCGAGATACATGACTGCGACACGCTGGCTGATCTGTCGCACCACCTTCAGGTCGTGACTGATAAAGAGCAGGCTGAGCTTCATGCTTGCCTGAAGATCCGTGAGCAGATTCACCACCTGCGCCTGTATCGACACATCGAGTGCCGAGACCGGCTCATCGCACACCAGGAGCGCCGGTTGCACGACCAGCGCCCGGGCGAGAACCGCGCGCTGGCGCTGTCCACCCGACAGTTGACCGGGTCGCTTGGTGGCGTTGCTGGCATGCAGTCCTACCGACGCCAGCATCGCGGAGGCAACCGCTTCGCGTTCCTTAGCAGGTCCGATGTCATGAATGTCGAGCGGTTCGCGAACCTGTTCCAGGATCGTCAGCCGCCGGTCCAGCGCAGACAGTGGATCTTGAAAGATCATCTGCATCTCTATGCGCAGCTTGCGCCAACTGGCAGTGTCGATTTGGGACAGGTCGGTTCCGCGAAAACGGACTGCGCCATGATCCGCCGGTTCGAGGCCAAGTGCCACACGGCCAGTGGTCG
>JGI12485J12827_1000467_pt1 | contig 11820 bp, 8 predicted proteins | sample TtaePargueraPR_10_FD_12827 | JGI IMG/M metagenome (IMG submission 12827)
GGATCGAAACGGCAAGCTGTTCGGCGGCACTGGCGACAGTTTCGACACTGTGATTGGCCTGTTCGACAGCCGCAACCACGGCCTGTGATCCGGCTTCGTTTTGTTGCACGGCGGCCACCATGGTCTGCGCGACTTCCTGCATTTCGCCCGATGCGCCAGATACGCCATCGACCACACCCATGACGGTTTGTTCAAACCGACCGGCAAGGGCCGCCATGGCTTCGCGACGTTTGGCCTCGGCGCGTTCGCGTTCCTGTTCGCGTTCGCGATCAAGCTGNGCGACGCGCTTGGCGTTTTCCTTAAAGATTTCGACGGATGACGCCATTTCGCCGATTTCGTCATTGCGCTTAAGGCCCGGGATATCGACATCCAGTTCGCCATCGACCAGCGACCGCATCGCGCCATTGATCTTGACCATCGGGGTCAGGATCTGATGGCGCAGAACAAACCATGTGACGCCGAGCAAAACCACCAGAATGGCCGCAGCCAGGGCGACCTGAATGATAACGGCCTGCTGGACTTCGGCATTGACGCGATCAAGTGACCAGGCGGTAACCAGCATGCCGCGATACTGATCTTCGTCGCGGCGCTTGGAGTATTTGGTGATCGGGGCACCGACGATCACGGCATCTTCGGAAATGAAGCTGATGACTTCCTTGTTTTCAAGCTGCCCGAGATATGGCTCGATCAGGGCTGCCAGATCATGCTTTTTGAGTGTTTCAGATTGATAGGTGCCGATGGCATCACCATCAGGATTTGCCGCGATCAGGCTTGCCAGCTGCGAGCCTTCCTTGTCGGTGATCTTGCGGAATTCCTTTTCGACCGATGCGCCGTCCATGGCAATGAAGCCCGGCTGAACCGCAGTTGACAGCATTTCGGTTTTTTCGACCGATTCATTATACATGATTTCGATCATGGCATTGCGTTGCGAGACGGTCTGGATGGTCATCATCGCGGCAAAGCCGACGATGAGAAGTCCCACAATCACAAAAATCACTTTACGTCCGACGGAGGCACCGGATCTTTTAGGTTCGGCCATTTTACGGTCTCCCAATCCTTCAAAGGCAGAATTAACCCAATCCCTAGATCTGATGTCGGTGATCGGCCTTAAGCTCCGATCATGTTACCGACAGTCAGGTTGTGACGAATTGTTGCCCTGCGTGATGTTCACAGTGACCAATTCGTGCGCTTATTTTTCCGTAATGAGGCACAAAGGCGTGACGACTACATTCTGGTTTGTTGTTATGCGGTTGAGGCTACCCCATCTGGTAAAATTACTGAAACAAGAAACGATGAGCGTGGTGAATATTCCATTTCCATAAAACCAAATGAATAAATCCACTTATTGGTAAGGCTTTTTTGGTAAATTATGCTTTGTGCAGGAAGGGCCACATGCCGCCGAATCGGGCGGTCAGCGCCGTGGTCATGCTGTGGGAAATGCCTTTAATGGGGGCGATGGCTTTTGCCAGATAAGGGCAAAGGCACCGGGGGGAACAGGAATGGCGAAAGCTGCGACAACGCGCAAAAAACGATCGGCACGGAAAACATCAAAGCCGTCTGCGGATAATATGACGGCCAAACAGGATGATCCGGTGATCCCGGCCAAGGATGCCACCCCGAAAACCGAAGACATTGCTACCAGCGATCAAAGCATGCCGTCGGCCAAAAATGGTGATGCCGCGGTTCAGCGCCGACAGGTGATCAGTGACCTGTTTCAACGGGGGCTTGCCGCCCATCAGGCCGGCCAGATTGATGATGCCATCCGCCTTTACAGCACGGCCCTTCGCCAGAACCCCAATCAACCGGATGTGTGGAACAACCTTGGCGTGGCGCTTCGTCGCAGCAAGAAGTATGAGGCCGCCCTGATTGCCTATCGACGGGCCGCAGACTTGCGCCCCGGCAATGCCGGTTTGTGGTCGAATATGGGCAATTGTCTGCGTGAAATGATGCGCTTTGACGAGGCGCTTGTTGCGCACAAGAAGGCGCTTGAACTCGATGACACGGTCAAGTCGCATACGTTTAACACCGGGCTTGTGTACCGCGATATGAATCGCTTTGAAGAGGCGCTTGAGTATTTCGAACGCGCGCTTGCGATTGATCCCGATTATGTCGATGCCAACTGGGACAAGTCGTTGGCGCATCTTGCCCTTGGCAACTACGGCGAAGGGTGGGCGGGGTATGAAACGCGCCGCAAACTTGCCGATAATCCGATCCGGCCGCTTGAAACCGCCCCCGAATGGGATGGCAAAGCTGATCTTCGCGGCAAACGCATTTTACTGCGCGCGGAGCAGGGCTTTGGCGACATGATACAGTTTGCCCGTTTTGTGCCGCTGGTGGCGCAAAAGGCCGCACATGTGATCCTTGAATGCCGCAAGGAACTGATCCCGATCATGAAGACCGTGTCGGGCGTTGGTACCGTTGTGGAAAAGGGCCGGCCGCTTCCGGAATTTGATGTGCATGTGCCGCTTTTAAGCCTGCCGCATGTGATGGGCATCGGATCCAAGGAGCTTCAGAAAATCTCGACCGATAGTTACATCACTCCGCCGCAGGGCAAACGTGCGCGTCTGGCACCGCCGCCGGGCACGGCGCTTAAGGTCGGGCTGATCTGGGCGGGCAAGCTTAATCCGCGGGATCGATCCTGCCCGCTTGAGACCTTGCTGCCGATTTTGACGGCCAAGGGGGCGGCATTTTACAGCTTCCAGATTGATGATCGCAGGGCCGATATCGACAAGCTTGGCCTGCATGCCTTTGTCACCGATCTTGGCGATCATATTCATGATTTTGGCGACAGTGCCGCATTGATGCAGGCGATGGATCTGGTGATCACGATTGACAGCTCACCCGCCCATCTTGCAGGCGCGCTTGGCGTGCCGGTCTGGATGTTGCAGCTTTACACCACCGACTGGCGCTGGATGGTGCATCGGGCCGATAGCCCGTGGTATCCGACCTTGCGGATCTATCGTCAGGACAAACCCGGCGACTGGTCATCAGCGATCCAGAAACTCGGCAGTGATTTTTCAACCCTGCTGCAAGCGCGGATGAACGTGCAGTAACAACGCTGCCAGCGAATACTTGCCTTCGGGCCCAACAGGGCGTAGTTAAGCGGCTTAATTTTGTGGAATGCGGGTCTGGATGGTGATGCCTTTGGGTGACGCCTTTAGGTAATCTCCGGGGCACATTCATTTGGCGAACCGATCTGGCGCAGGAGAATTCTTGTGAGCGAAGCTGCTTATAACAAAGGTTTCCCGGTTTCCTGGGAACAGATGCATCGCGATGCCCGTGCACTTGCATGGCGACTGTTGGAAAAAGGCCCGTTCAAAGGAATCGTGGCAATCACCCGTGGCGGTCTTGTGCCGGCAGCCATCATTGCCCGCGAACTTGATATTCGCCTTATTGATACGGTGTGTGTTCGCAGCTACTCTGACAAGACGCGTGGCGATCTGGAATGGCTGAAAGACATCAAGGGTGACGGCACCGATATGCTGATCATTGATGATCTGGTCGATACCGGCAAAACCGCCAAGGCTGTGCGCGAAAAACTGCCGCATGCGCATTTCGCAACGGTTTATGCCAAGCCGCTTGGCCGTGAAATCGTTGACAGCTTTGTGACCGAAGTCTCCCAGGACACCTGGATTTACTTCCCCTGGGACATGGAACTGTCGGTTAACGCCCCGATCTCTGAACGCGTTCGTTAATCTGCCTCGGGAAATCAACCGTATCCCTTTAAGGCCGATTGCCAGACAAGGAGATTTCAGGATGACCCAATATTTACGCCCGGACTTCCGTCGCCAGTTGCACACCGCACGCCGATGGGCCGGGCGTTTGTGTTTGGGGGCTGTCTCTGCCTCGGCTGTGACCGCGCTAAGTATCTCGGCACAGGCCCAGCAGGTTTCAGAACGGGTGGCGCGCGTTCAATCGATGCTAATGGCTGAAAGCGGATATCGCCTTTCGGTCTTTGCCGAGGTCAGCAACGCCCGGACGATTGCGGTTGCCCAGGAACTTAACGGCGCTTTTGTCGGGACGCGCGGACCGAACCTCTATTTCGTGCGCGACCAGGATGGCGATGGCGTTGCCGAGGACGTCAATCTGATTGCCGATGACTTCAAGCTGGCCAACGGGATTGCCTATAAACCCGGGACCCTGTTCGTTGCGGATCAGCACCGCATTGTGTCCTATGATCTTGCCAATTTTGATGGCGAAAGCCTTGGCCGCCCGCGGATCCTGTTTACCAATCTACCCGATGAACGCCATCATGGTTGGCGCTATGCCGCGTTGTCACCGGATGGCGACCGCCTGTTTGTGGCGGTCGGAGCACCTTGCAATATCTGCAAGGTCAGTGGCCTTGAAGGCACGATCATTTCCATCCCGGTCAACGGTGGGGCGCCGGACATTTATGCCAGCGGCATTCGCAACTCTGTCGGGCTGACCTTCCACCCCGAAACAGACGAGCTTTGGTTTACCGATAATGGTGGCGATATGCTGGGCGATAATATCCCGCGCGAGGAACTTAATCGTGCCACCCAGTCTGGTCAGTTCTATGGCTATCCGTGGTATGCGGGGAACGATACCAGAAGCCCGCAATTTTCCGATGAAACGGTGCCACAAGAAGTCACTTTCCCGGAATTTACCTTTAATGCCCATAATGCGCCGCTTGGCTTCACCTTCGATGGCGGCGATGCACTGGTGGCGCTGCATGGATCCTGGAACCGGACGATACCGGATGGGTACGAGGTGGTCCGGGTCGAGTTCATCAATGGCAAGCCGGTGACAGAAAACCCGTTCCTTGTCGGTTTCCTGCGCAGCAATGGCGAAGTGATCGGGCGTCCGGTTGATGTGAAACACTATATCGACGGATCAATCCTGATTTCCGATGACCATGCCAGCACGATCTGGCGCATGGTGCCGGAAGGCTAAAATTTCGGGTATTTGATCGGCTTGCGTTGATCGGAAAAGCGGGCTATAAATCGCGCGCTTCGCGGGTGTAGTTCAATGGTAGAACGGCAGCTTCCCAAGCTGCATACGAGGGTTCGATTCCCTTCACCCGCTCCAAGCTTTTCCCCAAACATCATGATGATCGCGACTGATGACATTGTTGGTCATATCTGTTTGCACAAAATATTTGCGAATGATTATCAAAGTCGTGTATGACCGACGCATCGAAACTGTTGGGCCCGATAGATTTCAATTGGTGGCCGCAAACGGGGAATAGTCGTGTCAGAAACAGCCGGGCAGGTTGCAACAAGCCTGGAAGCAGTCGTCGAAAAATATTACGACGATTTGCTGTCTTTTGTTGGAAAACGATGCGGTTCGGACGCCATTGCCGAAGAAGTCGTACAGGAGGCCTGGGTTCGGGCCAAAAGCGCATCGGTAAGCACACCGGACAACCCGCGTGCATATGTGTTCCAAATGGTCCGTAATCTTCTGGCAGATCACTATCGGCGTAACGCCAATAATATTGAGACGTTCGGATGGCAGAACGATCAGTCAATCCGATCTTCGTATCAGAATAATAGTTCTGAAATTATCGAAATGGATCAGGCCCCATCGCAAGAAGAGGTGGCGGTCGCCCATCAGGAATTGCAGATCATCTCGCGGACGGTCGAGGCGCTCCCACCCAAATGTCGTCAGGTTTTCCTGATGTATCGCGGTGACGAACTTTCAATGCGCGAGATATCTGAAAAGCTGGATGTATCTGTAAAAACAGTTGAAAATCACATTCGTCGCGCGATGCTGGAATGTCGGCGCAGTCTGCAAGAAGCACATTCTGGGCAATGATAATGGACCTTCGATTTTCACGACGTTTCGGTTTTGAGGGCGATTAAATGACAGATCGCCAAAGCGTGGCACCAGAACCGGTTTCAGAAGAACTGTTTGAAGAAGCAGTGAGTTGGCACACGTCGCTGCGCGAAGTCAGTTTCGGCCAGTCTTCCGGTTCGGATGGAGACCTGATCGCGCGGTTTGAGGCGTGGCAATCACAGTCCCCTGACAATGCACGTGCCTTTGCCGAGGTTGAGGAGCTTTGGGGCCGCCTGGCCTTGCCGATCAAGCGACAGTTACGCCAAGCCGGGCAGACGGACGTGCCACCGTGTAAACCCGCCGCGACTAGGCAAACCATTGCAAAACCACGTCGGTTGATGCGCTTTGTTGCGGGGGCGGCAATGGCCGCTTGCCTGATGCTTTTTGTTGGCTTTGAAGCGGACCTGTACCCGAAGCTGGTCGGAATGTTTGACGACAATTTCATTCATGCCGAACATACGGTTGAGACCAGTACTCTTCCCGATGGCACCGTGGTGATGCTTAATGCCGGAAGTTCGGTATCGGTTGATTTTACGGCAAATACCCGGAGTGTTGATTTGGTGAGGGGCGAGGTCTGGTTTGATGTCGCCCACGACAAACAGCGTCCATTTATTGTGCGTACCAAATTTGGTGACGTGACCGCGCTGGGAACGGTTTTCAATATTCGTTCAGACAAGGAACAGGTGACGGTCAGCCTTGAAGAAGGCAAAATTGCCGTAAAGTGGGCGGGGGAAGACGCAAGCGACCCCCGCAATCCCAACAGCAAGCCTGATATCACTCTGCTGGCCGGGGAGACGACCACGCTTTCACCAGAAGGTGTCGGGGACCGCAAGCGGTTTGATCGCATCGCGACGACAGCCTGGCGCAGGGGAAAGATGGTTTTTTATCAAACCCCGCTTTCGGATGTGATTGACGTGATCAATAGCTATCACGATGGGCATATCATCGTGGTAAATCCCAAGCTGAACAATCTGGCCGTCAGCGGTGTTTTCCGCACAGATGACATCAATCAGGTGATTGATGCGATCGAGGGCACGTTCTCTGTCCGTGTGGTAAGGCTAAGTAACTATATGATATTGCTTGTATAAATTCCCAATACTCCGATTGCGTCGAAATATTGATTTCAACGATTAAAAAAAAGGTCCTCCGGGCTTAGGGGACTTGCCGATCTCCTGCGTCTTTATAAGCAAGAAGTAAATGCGACGTATTCGCATTTATGTGTTTGAAGATCTGGGGGAGCTGACGTGGTCAGTACAAAGAAAATGAATATCGGGCGGCATTTGATGGTCGGGGTATCGGTGATCGCCCTTCAAGGTGCGTCTGCAGACGGCGTCTTTGCCCAAACCGCCAATCAGCAGGGGCAAAATCAGATACGCTTCCAGTTCAACATTGCAGCCCAGCCTTTGCCGCAGGCGCTTGCGGCGTTTTCAGATGTTACGGGCCTTCAGGTCCTTTATACCGAACAATCAATATACCAGATTGAGGCGCAGGCCCTACAAGGGGAGTTCACAGCGGATCAGGCACTTAATGCCTTGTTAAAGGACAGCAATATTGAATTTAGCTATACATCCGCAAATTCGATAACGCTTCGCCGCAGGAGTGCTGTCAGCGATGATCGCGACACGACCCTTGATACGCTTGAAATCATCGGCACGCGGCAATCGCGCTATGACAGCCGACGCGCAGAAACGGGCACCATGATCCCCAAAGATGTGACGGAGATCCCGCGCACAGTCGAAGTCATTCCCGAGCAATTGCTGCTTGATCAGCATGCGCAGGAACTTGACGAAGTTTATCGGTTGTCGCCCAATGTCGTGAACATGGATGGCTATGGCGGCAGCCGCGAGGATTTCCTTATTCGCGGTTTCCGTCGTCGTGATGATATCTATCGCAATGGTGTGCGGTTGAAGACCAACGGTCGCATCAACCCGTCCACCGTGGAGAACGTTCAGATCGTCAAGGGACCAGTGGCCGAAATTGGTCAGATGACGCCCGGTGGATTGGTGAATGTGATTACCAAAAAACCGGGATATGAACAGCAGGCCCACGCTGTCACCAGCTTTAACGAGCATGGCCAGAAACAGGTTCTTGGTGATGTGACTGGACCGTTCGGCGAGGATGACGCGTTTGCATACCGTATTACAACCTCAGCCGAAGACAGTGAAAATTTCCGCGACGCCAAGACTGAGCGCCAGTTCTTAAATGGTTCGCTATCGTGGATGAGTGACGGCGGGTCTGTTGTCGATTTCAGTTATGAATACACCCATGACGAACGGCCTGTTGACCGTGGTGTGGTGACGGTTCCCGGAAGCGGCACCAGTCGCGAGATTGCCGATGTGTCGCTTAATACGCGATTTGATCAGGCCAACCTGAATAACCGTGATGTGACCACACACATCTGGGAACTTGATAACTCTGTTCCGGTCTTTGATGACGACTGGTATCTCGAGAGCAAACTGTTCTATGCCTATGAGCAGGTCGACGAGCTTCGCAACGAGGTGACCAACGTATCGAGCACAGGCGTTCTGACCCGCCGTGTTCAGGGCAATGATGATCGTGAACTCAGCACTGCATTCGGGCGCATGCAGCTTCGTGGTGAAGCTGATATTTGGCTGCCGATTGATCTGGTGTCCGGCGTTGAGCTGCGCCATCAATACGAAACTTGGACCAATTTTTCCGGTCAGGATCAGGTCGGGGGGACAATTTCGAACCCGTCATCCTTTACGCTGGTTGATAATACCTCTTCAAATCCGCGTTCCCGGCAATATACCGAAGTCGAGCAAATTTCGTATGGACCTTACGCACAGGGCGATCTTCATCTTACGGATGATGTTACGTTGACGCTTGGGGCGCGCTATGAGGTCTTTGACAATGAATATAGCGCCGAGAACAAGCTGAACGGTGACTTGTCAGGGGCGGACCCGAAACGTGATGGCAAGCTGACAAAGTCGGCGGGCCTGTTGTGGAAGCCTGTTGATCAGGTCTCACTTTATGCGTCCTTTGCGGAGACTTTTCAGTCGCAAAACATCTATACCGGCAATGAAACGACCGCGGTCTTTGCGCCGGAAGAAGGGCGCCAGTATGAGGTTGGTGCAAAGTGGTCCGGGCTTAAGGATCGCTTGCTTTTGACTGCAGCCCTGTTTGATGTCGAGCAGGAAAACGTGGTGGAGACAGTAAATGGCACACCGCAATTGACTGGCGGTATTCGTTCGCGCGGTTTCGAGAGCTCTGTTACCGCAACGCCAGTGAAGGGACTTAACTTGCGGGGCAGTGTTGGTTTTCTCAACGCAGAAATTGTCAGCGACAACGACAACAATGGCAACCGTCCGGCCAATACGCCCGAGATGACCGCAAGCCTTTGGACAAGCTATGAATTCCAGGACGCAGCAAGCGACTTCAAGGGGCTTGGGTTTGGCGGCGGATTGACCCATGTCGGCAATCGTTATGGCGACAATGGCCATAGCTTTGAACTTGATGATTACACCGTTTTTGATCTTGGTGTTTGGTATTACCTGCCGCTGCAAAATGAATCGCGGGTCCGTTTTGACCTTGGTGTCAAAAACGTCACTGACGAAGAATATTACGTTGCTTCTGGCGGGACGTATCGTGTCAGCGTCGGCAATCCACGAACCGTATTTGGTAGCGTCAGAGTCGAATTCTGATGCGGCGATATCTGAAGGTGCCAGTCAAACCGATCGGGTTTGACTGGCACAGTTGGATCGGTGTTTATCTGGGCCTGATGTTGTTTTCGATTTGTTGGAGCGGCGCGTTTGCCGCTCTGTCATCGGAAATCGATTGGCTTTTGTTTCCTGATGCCCGTGTCGCTGGGCATGACAGTGTGTTCGATTTTTCGGCGGCTTTCGAGGTTATCAATAGCGCGTATCCCGATGCCAAAATCGAACTTGCCGAAGCCCCGCTCAACGGGGTCTCGGCAGCACGGTTTACGGTCAAAACTCCGGGGGATGGGCGGCGGTTTGTCTATGTTGATCCCGCAGCACTAAAAATCACGGGCAGTCAGTCCATTTTCACCGTCCAACGGTTCTTTCGCGAATATCATGAAGCGTTTTTCGGGCTTTATGGCATCGGAAAGTTTGTTGTCTGCCTTTTCGCCATCCCGCTTTTTCTATCGATGCTGTCGGCGTTTTATTTCTTCAAGCGATGGTGGCAGCGCTTTTTTGACCTGCGGCTTGGCAAAACCAAGATCAGCTTTTGGAGCGGTTTACACAAATTGGCCGGTCTTTGGAGTCTGTGGTTTGTCGTTGTGATGACGATCACCGGGGGCTGGTACCTGTTTGAAGAAACGCGCTATAAACTTGGTGACGAAAAGTTTGCGTTGGTCGATGCCTATCCGTTGGCAGTTCATCAGTTGCCCGATGTGGCCGCAATGGACCAAGGATACCTGCCCGTGTCGCATCTGGCCGCCATTGCACAATCCCAGCGCCCGGATTTGAAGATAACCACCATTCAGCCTGACCGGCACGGATATTTTTATGTTATCGGCCAATCGGATGATGTTTTGGTGCGCGATAGAGCGAACAAATTGTTCATCAACCCGTTTACCGGACAGGTGGCATTTGATCAGCATGCAGATGATTTGAACGCATATTGGCGATGGTCTGAAACCGCCGATATCCTGCATTTCGGGACTTTTGGAGGTATTGCAAGCAAGATCATCTGGTCTGTTTTCGGTGTCGTCTTGGCGGGGTTATCGCTTTCGGGGGCGTGGCTTTATGTCCAAAAGCAACGCAATCGAAAACAAATCAAATGGCCAAAAGCCGAGTTTGCCGCATGTGCCGCATTACTTGTTCCGATGTCGGTATTGCCGATTGTCTGGATTTATTTGCACCGGGTTGGCGGAAAGATTGATGGAAAATATCATATGGCTGAACTGCCTGATGGAGTGGCAGTCTTCATTATCGGTTGGGCCATCGTGACATTGATCATCAAACTGCTTTGGCTGATCGGTACTTTTCGTTGCAACGCAACGCCGTTGGACAAACCTGTGAGATGTGATCACGGGGCTGTGTAAGAATATCCCTTCTGACGCGCCTCTTCGTCGCTGCAGATTTTGGTATCTGAGGCAAATTCGGCAAAGCGCGGATTAAGGGTGCTGAGGTAATTTCCCTTGCCGTCAGCGATGAACAGGCAGCGTCCGGTTTCACCTTCAATCCGTTTCCCCGCCCGCCAGTCAAACGGTGCAATCATCTCGCCACCATGGATGCCGATGCCGGCATTGTCGGCATCGCGCGACAGCCGGTCATAACGATGGGAATAGCCTTCGACCGGAAGTGCTTCGCCGTCGCTGATCATTGCCGCTGCCACGTCACGTTCGCCGATGCCGCATTCGACGATGGGGAAATCATCGGCCTTGCCCGCGCGTTCCTGATCACCGGGCCAGCAATGGACATCAAACGGCGCCATGGCGAAATATTTGCGCAATTGCATGGCCGAAGACATGCCGCAGTCCCAGAAACTGCCATTGTGCAGGCATTGCTGACCGAGTTCCGGGGCATCCATGCCAGCGATATCAAGCACCTGACCGGCAATCATGATGGTATCACCGTCAATGACCTGAACGTCGCGGCCTTTGGCCTCCAGTCCGGCCGGATCGGCCAGTTGGGGCGTGTTGTCTTGGGACGCGGTGTTAGCCGCACGGACCGGCGCGCTGTGCCAGTGAAGGCCAATGGCAATCAAGGCGGGAATGGCAAGAAGGATGATCAGGCGGATAACGCGTTTCACAAAGGCCTCGATGAAATGCAGGGAGTGGTGAATGACACTACGGTCACGGTAAAAGAACAAGCAAAAAGAACGGCAAAATGATGACGGGCTTTTCCGGTGCCGAGCCCGCCAAGGATAATTGCCTCAGATGTGCCATGCACAATAAACCGGATGCATCGGCGTTCATTTGGAGCTACAAGCGGGTTTGTCTTTTGCTGTCAGGGAAGCTTGCTTGTTCCGTCTGCAACCCATCTTTTTCGTTGTCGGGGTTATGGTCATTATCATCGGGATATCGATGATGGTGCC
>JGI12485J12827_1000472_pt1 | contig 11773 bp, 6 predicted proteins | sample TtaePargueraPR_10_FD_12827 | JGI IMG/M metagenome (IMG submission 12827)
CGTTTCATTGCGGGACGAACAAACAGCAAACGGAGCATGAATGAGGGCAGGTTCAAGACCCAAGCTGCAAACGTATCTGGTGCACTAAGTCCGCAAATATTTTCCTTGGAAAGGCACTTTGTGAGTAATGTCATCTTTTCTGTCAATTCCGCAGATTTTTGTCAGCTTATGTGTCAATCCGTGTCAACTTTTTTGGCAATTGGAAATGCCAAGTTGTTGATTTTGCTAAATGTCGAATGTCACCTTTTGTGGCACGTGACAATGATTACAGAACGTACTCACTGCTCCATCGCTCTCAAATTTCCCGCAAAAATCAGTTCGATCCGACAGCTACCCGAATTGACATAATTCGGGGTTATGACATTGTTGTTTTCAATGCGACCGAGCAGGTGTTGCAATTATTGTTTCATAGTTTTTGGAATTGACCATAAGTATAGTGGTTGTGTGCAACTGATAAAAAACAGTGCCTTATCAAAAACGGGATTGGTTGATGGCGTCTAGCCGGGATACACAAGATCGAGCCTTCGGCAATTCGCCTGAGAAGGCAGTTGTTGGAACACGTTATGAGATGACGCTCGAGCTTCCGACAGGCGAGAAGGACAAGATTCTTGTCGATGAAGAGCGTGATCTCGCAGATCGGGTTATCGACCGTCATCATCAGCGTGTTTTATTGTCCAATGGGGGAAGTGTTGATTATCAATGCCTTCCTGTTGAACAGGACATGGTTATCAAGGCGGAAACCATGTCAGGCAAACGTTTGATCATCGCGATGATTGCACTTGAGGGCGAGTATTCGATGATCCGACCTGAGGATGGCGCCGAGTTCATGTTCTCTCCCATGCAAGGACATCTGTTTGTGCATAACGGTCTTAGCACGACTTTTAAATTGCCGGGTGGGCAAAACGTTCAATCCCTGGGGTTAAGTCTCGCGGTGGATGTCTTTGAGCGCTACTTCGATAATGATGTCCCGGAAGCTTTGCAGCCACTGCTGTGCACAAATACAGACGACATCCGACCTGTCCGTTTTTCTGTAACCAGTGCGATGCGCGATACATTGCTGCAGAACCTGAATATTGATGCTGCGCAGTCACTGCAACAGATCAAGATGGAGGGCATCGGGCTTTTGTATCTTGCGCTGATAGAGCAAACGTTACGCGCGCGTGGCGAAGATCAAGGCATGGTCCTGAGATGTGCGGATGTCGATAATGCGCAGCACGCTTATCAGTTGTTACAAAGCAACTTGCGCGAACCACCTAGTCTTGCCGATCTTGCACAGCGGTTTTCAACAACGGAAAAGCGTCTTAATCAGGCTTTTCGGGAGCTTTACAACGATACCGTTTTTGAGGTGTTGCGTTGCCTGCGTCTTGAGAAGGCCAAAACTCTTCTTGAAAGCACCGATATGGCGATCAAGGAGGTCGCATGGGAAGTCGGCTATAACCATTCGACCAACTTCTCAACGGCTTTTAACCAGAAATATGGTGTTTCCCCGGCTGAATTCGCCAAACAGGCCAGACCGGTTGTAGTGCGTCTGCTAAAGAACGCATGAAATCAAGATTCCGTTTTTGTGGCGCGAATTTTGGCTTTCCTTTCTCCATACAATTTTGTCCCTTTCCCATACAGCCATTCCCTGTAACTGCGGCTCAGGTGTGACTAACCTGTCGAAAACATGTTCGTGCCTGCGCAAATTTTGCAGCAAAAGCAATCAGTTCGGACATGAAGGGGATGCGCAAAGGCGCATCGGGGACAGATTAAGTAGGATGGGATGCAGAATTTCTCGGTACGGCTATGTCGGGGCGTAGCCTTTTCAACTTTGCTTGTGGTCGCAGGATGTCAAACGCTTGACGGTGGTGGGACTTCGCAACTGCTTTCAGGCGGTCTAACAGCGTCGTCTCAGGAAAATGAACCATATAAAGGAAATCAGGTTCAGCTCCTTGTTTCAGAGGCATTTAGTGCCCTTGAAGACGGTGAGCTTGATTTGGCATCGCGCGCGGCCAATCTTGCGCTGAAGCTTGATATTACCAATCCACATTTGCAGTTCCTGAACGGTTATGTTTATCACCAACTTGGTGACGATGGTGATACGGCCAAATATACCCTTGCAGAGCAAGGATATCGTCAGGCCCTGAAATTTGACTCGGGCAACCTTGCAGCGCACTATCATTTGGGACTGCTCTACAAAAGTCAGCGTCACTACCAAGAGGCACAAGAGCATTTCTCTTATGTGGCGATATATCGTTCTGACAGCCCGGATGTGCTGTATAATCTCGCCGTAGCATCGTACTTTTCCCACGATGCGCAAACAGCGGATGCGGCACTTTCGCGCCTTTCAAAGATTCTTCCCGATGCTCAAAGGCGTCCTGAAATCCTCAAAGCCCGGATGATGGCACTTGCGGCGATGGATGACCGTGCTGGGGTTGATCGCCTATTGGCAAAATATGATGACGTTGCCGCCGATCAGGGTGATCTGCCGTTCATTCGTCGCCGGGTTGATAATTGGCGATCATTTTATGAAAGCGATGCTCAGGTCATTCTGGCGCAGGGTGGTTATGATCCCTATGCCGGTGGGGGCACCACCTATCAAAGCGATCCCTTTGGCGATCCATATGGAGAAGGCTCATCTGACCCCTTTGATGCGTATGGTGATGATCCTGCGGACGCCTATGGTGTTGAAACCAGGGCGAATTCGACGGACGCATCAATGGTGGTGGTTGATGTTGTCCTGATCGGCACGCAGGAAGATTTGCGTGATTCGCGCGGGGTAAACCTTCTAAACGGCTTGCAACTTCAATTTGGAGACCCCCTGACCGGGGCCCCGGCAGCCGGGATTACACGAACCAAAACACGTGACTTCCTGGGTACTGGGCTTGAGGAAAGCACCAAGACCATCACCTCGCAGATCAGCATTCCGGCGGTAAACTATTCGCTGAATATTGCCAATTCGCTGAACGCGGATAATCAGGTTCTGGCCAAGCCCAGCCTCGTAGCACAAAGTGGTAAAACGTCTGAGTTCTTTTCGGGAACGGAAATTCTTGCTGCGGCTGTTTCTGGCGGCAATGGGGACAGTGTCTCTGTTCAGAAAGAAGTTGGTGTGAAACTTGCCGTCACGCCAGAGGTTCTTCAAAACGACGACATCAGACTGCATGTGGTTGCAGAGCGGACCTTCCTGACCGACCCATCCAATTCCGTTGTGTTCGAATTTCGACTTGATACGACAAAGACAAACGTCAATTCGACCGTAACGATGAAGTTTGGTGAAACGTTGATCCTTGGTGGATTGAGCGAGCGCGAGACATCGAAGGTTTCCGATGGTGTGCCTGTGCTTAAGGATATGCCGATCCTGAATTATCTGTTTTCCGAACGCACCGAACGCAATTTCGAAAAATCAATCCTGATCCTGTTGACTCCGCGACGTCCACATTATGTGCGTCAGTCTGCAGAAGATCGCGAACGCATCAGCGGTCAGATGTCTGAACTGGAACAGGAGACGTCGCGGCTCGAACGTCGCCACAGTGACTGGTTCACGCCACGGCCCACGTTTGAAAACATCCTGGACAAGCTTCAGGGCAAGGCATTCTTCGACGAATTCCGAAGTGGGGACATGGAACTGAATTCATCGTTCGAAGACACCAGTGTCGAAGAAAACCTGACGGCGCTTCGCAAGCATCTTCTTGCAGAGTCGTGAACCGGATCCACCAACGGAAAGGCTTGATCATGACAAGACTTTCATACCGCATTGTTTTGGTCGTCTTGCTTGCTGGCATGATGCAGTCAATTGCGCCAATAAGCCATGCCGCGCAGGTACTTGATGACGGGATGTGGTTCACTTTGCCCGGTCAGGCACAGGACATTTCGGTGACTGCAATTGGCGAAGCCTATGCCATCTCGGTGGATGGAACCCCGCTTCGCTGGGATCCGCAAGAAGAACGGTGGCGATCAATGTCGGGCTCATTTGCGCGCATCACCGGTGCAGCCGAGCGCCGCCCCTGGGTCATTGACGATGATGGTGATGTTTATCGCTATAACGGTCTGTGGTGGGAACGCAAAGGCAGTGATGTCGTTGATGTTGCTGGCAATGCAGGCGGCGAAATATATATCGCAAAGACGGATGGCTCCGTTCATAAATGGTTGGAACTCCGTCATAGCTGGGAAAACATAACCGGCATTGCGAGACGTCTTGCCGTCGATCCGGACGGACGCTTGTGGGCGGTCACCCCGACCAATGAAATCCGGATGCTTGATGACAAAGGGTGGCACACACTGCCCGGTCAGGCACACGACATTGCAGCAGGCGTCAATCAACGTGTGGCGAAGGTACACCCGGATGGTCGGGTAATGCTTTGGCGGAAGCGTGATCAGCGTTGGTTTCTTCTTAAGGGTGTGGATACGGCAACCGACATCGCGGTAACACGTTCGGGGGCACCGTGGGTCATATTGCAGGATCACAGCATTCTGGCCAAGGTTCGGATTGCTGTATCATCTGGCATCGAGCCGCAAGATCAAGAAACTGGTCCAGAGGGGCTAAGTGCACCGGAAGCCCGCCCGGATGACATCAAGGCGAATGATATAAAGGCGGATGAAATTACTTCTGACGCTCCATCCGCAAGTCCGCCCGCAGCACCGCTCGCGCGCGCGGAGCTGCCTCGTGCAGAGCCTGTTTCACCGCCGCCGGCAGAAACGCAAACTGCATCAAATGACCAGTCTGGTCTGGGCAATGGGCAGCGAACAGAACGACCTGTTTCTGATAATATTGCCGATGATCTGGCAGCCCGGACCTATTCCGGGACCCTGACTTTCACCGATACGCGAGACAGTGCAGACCGTGTCGCCATTGGCCGGGATGGCAGCGTTTTCGCCATTCGTGGTGGCGATATATTGCGTTGGTCAAATACCAGACAACGGTTCAACGAGTTTCCCGGAAGCCTTGTTCGTCTTGCCGTCGACCCGGATGGCAATCCATGGGGTATTTCGGCTCTTGGTCGGGTTTTTCGCCATACCGGGCGCGATTGGCAGCAAGTGATTGGCCAAACAGCTGCGGATATTTCAATTGGCGCAAACGGCGATGTTGTCACTGTGAACGCACAAGGGCGCCTGTATCTAATTGAGCGTGACGGCACTGTCGCGACACCGATTGATGGTAGTGGTGTTGCGGTTGGCGTAATGCCGGATGGCAGTACCTGGACTATTGGTGAAAATGGTTTCCTGCAATATTGCGACGAAACGGGATGCAAGAATGTCAGCCAAAAAGCATCCAGTCTGGCAATTGGTTCTGATGGGACTGTCTGGATCGTAACGCCAGAAAGTTTGTTGCGCCGGTACAACTCAGATACAGCAGGCTTTGAAACCATCCGGATTACAGGTCAAACGCCCCAACGCGTGGCGGCTGGACCGCAAGGTTACCCTTGGGTGGTCACACAGGATGGTTCGGTTCTATCCAGTCAGTTCTTTGATCGCGATGAAAGTAATGATGTCCGCGTAGCGGCAACGACGTCCGAAGAAATGGACGGTCATGGCGATACAACGTCAGTCACATCAAACGCTGTCGAAGGTTTCACCTTCACCAAGAACATCCGGTTCGACAGCTGTAAACACGGATGCAGCACCCTCTGGCGTCGATGTCAAGCTTGCCATTGGCAACAACAACGTCGTCTACGGTTATTCCTATTCAGGTGGTCAGACGCAATCGGGTGCAATGTTTGTGTTTGATGAACGCCGCAAAAGGTTTGTGAGTGAAACTACCGTTTTGGGAAACCAGAACGCCAATGTGCAGGATTTTGACATAGCAAGTAATGGTGATATCTGGGCCTATACCACATCTCCGTCGACCGGCCTTTTCAGAGAACGTAATAACAGCCAGCTGGAATTCACGGTCAATGGTTTGACGCCCGAAGGCGTCTCGGTCGCTCCTGACGATACAGTCTACGCGATCTTTTATACCGGTGGTGATTACTGGCTGTATTCCAAAGATCCCGACAAAAGCAGCTTTTCACGGTTTAGCAACTTTAATTCCCTGTTCGACGTTTCGGTCGGGCCGGGTGACGATGTGTGGATTGTTGATCGCAATCTATATGTCCGACAATGGACGGGATCAGACTTCGAAAAGCGCCCGCGTCAGGGGCAAAAGGCCCAGGCGATCCGGGTCTCGCGAAACGGCGAAGTCTTCATCCGCAGCGTGGATAACGACGTCTATCGCTGGAATGCGACCAACAAAAGCTTTGATCTCATCAAGAACTCCAGAGCCGAAAACTTCGACGTCCAGGAAGACGGACGCATCTGGCTGAGTGTGGACAACACACCGCTCGTCAAACGGGCACGCGATTAGGAGCAAGGACATGAGCAACCAAAACAACATCTCAATGTCTGCGGACATCGGGCATTACCGACTATCCCACGCAGGGCACAGTTCCCTTTTGCGCCAAGCTGGCTGGCAAGTGATGCTTGCTATCTTCATTGTGCTGCTTGGTTTCGTTGGTTTGACGTTCTCCACTATTCCAGCCAAGGCTGAGGCGATTTGTGGTGGTCTTGATCAAAACGGACAATTGCAAGACAGCTGTACAGGGCGACCTGCCAAGTATGAAGGCAAGCCCGGTACGTCCTGTCCATCGGGGCAGTTCTATGATCTTGAAGCCTGCTGGTCCTGCCCGTCCGGTTATGCCCGTTCTGGTGACCATGTCACCACCGATACGGCATGTCACAAGATCACGGACAAGGATGTTTTTTCTGATGCCAAGCCGGCGAAACTGCTTGAAGGCGTTTCTCAGTGTCCGGCGGGAAGCTTTTTTGATCCTTATAATGGCGGGACCTGCTGGCGCTGCCCGTCGGGGTATAACCGGACGTTGTTTGACCCGGTACATTCCGACAAGGCTTGCGAGCGGGTGACTGGTTTTTTGCAATTCAGTTGGCGTAACGCGGAATTCAAAGGTGCGCAGTGTGGTGACGATAACGCTGTGTTCGATCTGATTGACGGTGGTACCTGCTGGTCTTGCGGTGATGGATATGTCCGCACCATCAATTCAGTCAAAAGCAGTCAGGCCTGTGGGCGCCCCATTTTCGAAACCGCCTCTGCCGAGAAAAAGGGCAGGCCGGGTGCAAGCAATATGGCAATAACGCATTCTGGGACCCGAAGAATTTCGGAAGTTGTTACAGCTGTCCGGCGGGCTATACCCGATCAAAAGAGTCTGTAGATTCGCCGCGTGGTTGCCTTGCCCCATCAATTGAATGGGAAATGGCGCCGTATGTGAGCAAAGGTTTCATGCAGATGGACGGGGCGACCGAAATCGTGCTGAAACTGATCGAAGAGCGCACGGAGCTCGAGCGCATTGCGGTTAACATGGGACGTGCAATCGGGACAGACCGGACCCGATCCATCGAAGCGCTTTGGCAGGAAATTGCGCAGTTCCCCGAAGAGAACCTTGCACTGCGCTATGCGGTGCTTAATCACGTGATTACAGCTGTAAAAAGTGGCTCCGTTGCGCCAAGCAGCCCTGAGGGTCGACTTGTTCGGGAGATCGAGAGTTTTGCCAACGGCTATCGCGTCTATCTGGCGACTGAGGCCGTGAAAGCTTATGACGTCTGGCATGCTGCCCAGACCTTGAAACTCAAAAACAAGCAAGAAGCAGATACAAAAGCAGGGCGTTCGGATATGCGGTTCCTGTTCAGCGACCAGTTGCCCGTGCCGCCGAATTTCGAGCAGGTGACAAACCGTGCAGCTCTGGTCAACACAGTGGCTGCAGTTCCGACATTGGGCATGTTTTCGACAGCACTTATTCCACTTGATGATGAAACGGTTGCCGATCGAATAATCAAAGAGGCTTATCCCAATCGGACGGATGACGTTCTTGACGACTTTGATGAGATCACCAACCTGGACGATAAAATGAGAAGGGTGGGGCAGCAGGCAGATGACAGCCTGGATAATGTCCTTGGCTCTACCGATGACCTGGGCAAGGTTGCATCAAAGATCGGTCAGGAAATGGGCGAACGCGCCGATGATGCTGCACGTGTTGCGGCAAAGGCAGCGTTCAAGGCATCCAAGAAACTCATCACCAAAATGCTTGCGGTCAGTGGCCCGCAAATCGTGATCGAGATTGCGACGGCGGTTTTGGAGGCAGAACTCAACAAGAACCTGGCAAAAGCAGATGCGCGTCCGGCACTGATGCGCGCACTTGAACACGCAAAGTCCTATAAACCAAGCTTGCGTGTCTGGCTGCAAAACAAGGATGAAGCGTCCAAGGTCTATGCATATTGGGCATTGGCAACAAGCAACGAAGTGCGCGCATCGGTAAGTGATTTGAACAAAATCGCTGTCGCGGCAACGGCAAATTATAAAGAAACCCGCTTTGCGGCCGATCCGCTCTATTACGTCTATAATGAAGGCCAATGGCATAATTTCGAGGGGCAGGCGACAGCTATCTCAGCCGGTCCAATGGGCGATGTTTGGCATATTGGTGGTGGTCAGGTCTATTGGGCTGATGCGGCTAGTGACAACAAATGGTCTGCTATTGGCGGTGGCGATACCTTCGTTGATATTGCGGCAATGCCTTCAAAAAAATCGGCCTTTGCCCTGATGGAAAGTGGGGCAATGAAGACCTATGATGGCCGGGCCTGGCGCAATGTGCCGGGCATCGGTCATGCGGTCGATGTGGCCCCGGATGGACGCAAATGGCACATCGGTGGCAGCAACAGCCTTTATGTCGCAGGCCCTGATGATTTCAGGTGGCAGCGGGTCAATGGCCCAAAAGCCAAAAAGATATCGGCAGGACCGGGCGGGATGCTTTGGGTTATCGATACCAACGACAAGCTGCACTATTTCCTGAACGATCAATGGAAGGACTTTGGCCGCAAAGCGCAAGATGTGTCGGTCAGTTCAGACGGAGCTGTCTGGATTACCAGTCTGGGTAACGAGGTCTTCCGGCTGTCCTATAACGGCCAGTGGAAGAAAGGCAATGGCGGGACGGTCAACCAGGTTGATGCCGGACCATCTGGCACACTTTGGGCGTTGCGCCCGGACAACGCGATTATTGTGTATCGTCATAAATCAACGCCACGACCACAGATGGCGGATTCAGGTATGCTCAGGGATACGACCAAAACCGTGGTTCAGGATAACGGGATCACGATCACGCATATCGAGGTCGACGAACCAACAGTTACCTATGTCGTGATGTCCGGTCCCAAGAAGTGGCGAGATGTCGCCGGTATCGCAAGTCAGGTCAGCATTGGTAAAAGCGGGGATATCTGGCATATCGGTGGAAATGGCTCGCTTTACATCCAACCCAAAGGACATTTGGGGTGGAAGCAGGTTCTCGCATCCGGTGTCGCACGTGTTGAAGCCGACCGGCTTGCAAACAATGCCTTTATCCTGACCACGGATGGTAAAATGTGGAACGTGGATTCCCTTGGCAAGAAAACACCGATTTCAGGCTGGGCCTCGGATATTGCCGTCGATGACGTCGGAACCAAGTGGCACATTGGCGGAAATGGCAGCGTCTATCGCATGGCCGGTAATGGCTGGGTCAGGGTTCCGGGCAATGTTTCCAGAATTGCGGCTGGTGGCGACGGGGAAGTTTGGTCAGTCGGTAGAAATAATGAAATCTACCGATTTGCTAACGACCGTTGGAACGAGATGCCTGGCTCGGCACGTGATGTGACCGTCGGCAGAGATGGGTCGGTATGGCATCTGGGCGGCCCGAACGGCGATGTCTTGTATAAATGGAACGCCAAAGATGAGAACTGGGAGGGCATTAACCAAACCAGAGCGCAGACCGTGTCGGTTGGAGCGGATGGTGACGTCTGGGTCGCCCGACCAGATGGCTCTATGACAGCCTATGATTAAGGCGTGGTGGGGTTGGAAGTCGTAATCGGCTTCCAACCCATTTCGTTGCAACTCACGATTTTCATTGTAGCTTCTGGCTAGGACGACATCACTGAAACGGTTTCTCGAGTTGATTTGACCAAAATTGTCAGCTTTTTTGTCGATTCTGCAGGTTTTATCATAATTCGGGGGAATTACGCCTTTTCTCCGGACTTCTCGACAGAATCGCGTTCTACCATAAGGCATTCGACCTTGATCTGGTTTGGTGTTGCCAGAAGGCCACCAACGCTGTCGATCAGTAGTTCGGCACTGATTTCGCCCATTTCGTAGTGCGGTAGAATAAGCGTCGTGAGGGCAGGGTGCGTGTGTTGGGCGATTTCGCGGTCGTCAAAGCCGATCACAGCCACATCGTCCGGAATGCTTTTCCCCAGTTCACGCAGCGCGTCAAAACAACCAAGCGCCATCAGGTCATTGGCACAGAAAATCGCGTCTGGTGGATTATCGAGTGCCATAAGCTCATGGGTCATCGAATAACCGGTTGAGGGCTCCCAGTTGCCTGGCCGGACAAGTGCCGGATCAAACGGTATATCGTTGCTTGAAAGTGCCTGACGATATCCCTTGAGGCGGTCGCGCGAGGCGTCGACACCTTTTTGCCCGTTAATGATTGCAATACGTTTGCGACCGGCTTGTATCAGGCGTTCTGTTGCCGCCCGTCCCCCCAGCAAGTCACCTGGTAAAACAGACGGGAGGGTGCGGGTGCTGTCGTAGCAATTGACAAGCACAGTGGGTTTCTTTGACAGGATCGGGGGCAATTCCACCAGTCGGGTAAGAATTGTACCGTAAATGATCCCGATGACGTTCGAGTCTGCCAGCTGATTGACGATGCTTGCTTCGATGTTCGCATTGCCGTGGCTGACGGCGAGGCAAACATTGATCCCGTATTCCAGGGCCTTGTTGTGCGCCCCTTCGAAGGCCAGCGCCATCCAGGGATCGGTGCTGATTTCGTCTGCGATAAAGATTATGACGGATCGTGACTTGTTGCTTGGCGCAACCTGGTTTTCACGCCGAACAAGCTGATAACCAAGTTTGTTCGCAGAATCGATCACGCGCTGACGTGTGGATTCAGTCAGTTTGGCCGGGCTCCCGTTCAGGACCAGTGAGACTGTTGCCTGCGATACGCCCGCCATCGAGGCAACATCCATCATCGTCGGGCGATTTTTGCCACCGTAATGTTTCTTTTGCGACATTGAACTCGTTTTGCCTCTGGTCTTTTAGCCAACCGATATTTTGCAGTGATTGCGTCAGATGGTGCAAAAACGACCAATAGACAGCGTTTTTGCCCTTAGAGTTGAACAGGTTGGCGCACGTCTGAACCACCAAGCCGATATTGGTAATACCTTATTAAAGACGATCAAGACAAGCCGTCTGCCGCGCCTGCAGCATAATTAGTAATCATTCTTCCAGTTGAATTTATATCGGCATTCTATCCTGAGGTCACTTGACTTCATATTATTAATTAATATTATTAATTCAATAGGGAGGATAATTAATGAAAATTTTGATTACGGGTGCAGCCGGCAAGGTCGGCAAGGCATTTTTGGCGGCATTTCTTGATAACCCCAGGTATGCATCGGCCAAGGTCGTGGCGCTGTGTCATAACCGCAAGATCGAAGCGGGAGAGAGGGTAGAGGTCATTACGGGGTCTCTGTCGGATCCGGATGCGGTTGCGCACGTGATGGAGGGGGTTACCCACGTTCTTCATATGGCGGCGGTGAAGGAAAGTCCCGATCTGGTCATTGATGTTGCAATCAAGGGGATGTTCCTGCTTCTGGAAGCCGCGCGCCAGTCAACGACCCTTAAACAGTTCATTCTGATAGGTGGCGATTGCTCTGTTGGGCACATTTTCAAGGATTATCCGGCGCCAATCACAGAAACCTCCCCGCGGCAGGCTTATAGCGGCTG
>JGI12485J12827_1000482_pt1 | contig 11664 bp, 7 predicted proteins | sample TtaePargueraPR_10_FD_12827 | JGI IMG/M metagenome (IMG submission 12827)
CCAATATTCCCCACTGCTGCCTCCCGTAGGAGTCTGGGCCGTGTCTCAGTCCCAGTGTGGCTGATCATCCTCTCAGACCAGCTATGGATCGTCGCCTTGGTGAGCTTTTACCTCACCAACTAGCTAATCCAACGCGGGCCCGTCCAATGGCGATAAATCTTTCCCCCGTAGGGCTTATACGGTATTAGTCCGGGTTTCCCCGAATTATTCCGTACCATTGGGTAGGTTCCCACGCGTTACTCACCCGTCTGCCACTCCCCCGAAGGGGCGTTCGACTTGCATGTGTTAAGCCTGCCGCCAGCGTTCGTCCTGAGCCAGGATCAAACTCTCAAGTTGAATGAGATTTTGTCCGGCTAGTCGCGCGTTTTGACGGGGTTCATTTAAGAACCCATCGAAACGTGAACCAGGCCGATATCTCGGGGCCGGTCCGTAGACCGGCTCGCGGGAGACCGCCGTCCACGTTTCTCTTTCTTCCTATTCACTTGTCAAAGAGCCTGCGCGGCAGAAGCCGTGCACCGAAGCTGTTTCCAGTTTCGGACCGATCAAGACCGCTGTCTTGGCTGAGCCAAGGACAATAGCACCGGTCCCGGTCGGATGTAAAGAGCCACAGCGGTGGGTTGCGGGCTGGCCGCGTCAGCGCCGTGGCGTGGGTCGGTATATAGGTTGGGCGTCATGGGAATGTCAACACTCCGATTTCGAAGAATCTCATTTTTTTCCACTGCGCAAAAATTCCGTCACGGAATCAATCACTAAGCCCGCAAAATTCGTCGCAGGGTCCTATTGGCGCCACAATCATCCCTTCATTAGACTCCGCGTATGGGAGGCCCGGCAGGGTCATCCGCAGCAGTCCGATTTTCTGGTGTTTACCAGCCCTCACTTCAGGGCCCGGATATGGCCACAGGAACCGGGGCGAGCGGTTGACATAGGCTTCTGCGGTGCCCATCGTCCGTCGCGGTGTTGCTTGACTTGGCAACGACCTGGCTTTCGGCGGTCTTTTAAAGGATCGTGGCCGGTACGGCGGGGATAATGGAACTTAGGGGACTGGGCCGCATCGGCCCATATTCGGAGACGGGTCGGCAGCCATCATGAGGGGTGTTGAAATCGGTCGCGAGCCGGCGCTCTCGTTCGACGCTCAGGAAGCGGGCGACCAGCATGGCGACCGCCGCGGAATCAACTTCCGCTGGCTGGCCTCCACCATCCTGACCGGTGTCGCCGGCGGGGCGCTCATGGGCGGCGCGCTCTTTATAGCGTTCGACCGCCAGTCTCAGTTCGCCGAAAACCCCAACATCCAGTTTGCCGGTCTCGTGTCGGAAACCGCCGAGGGCGGCACGATCGGAGCCGGCAAGGGCGACCGCATCGTGGTGCGCTCCGATGACATTTCCAGTCGGCAGGTAATTCAGGACACGTCCGTTCGCCGGGTCAACGGCAAGGAATATGTCAAGGTAACCCCCTATGTCCGGGTCACCGCCAGCCTGCCCGTGGTGCGAACCGACCTTGCCGAAAAGGCCCCCTCCTTCAATCCGCTGAAGATCTTTTCCGAGGTCGGCGCCTGGAACGACGACCGGTCCAGCCCTGACATCGTCGACGACGATTCGGTCGAGGTCTCCTACAGCCCCTTCGATACGGCCAGCGTCGCGCCAACCGCCGGCGATGTTCTCGATGTTGCGGAAATAGAGCAGACGATCCGCGAGAACGTCGACTTCGTCGCCACCGAAGTGGCCTTCGCGTCGTCCGCGGTGCTGCCCCTGTCGGCCACCGGCTATGCGACGCTCGGCCCCGCCGAGACCGCTTCGACGCTCGCACCCGAGGATCTTGCCCGCTTTGCCGTCGCGGCTCCGTCGAATGTAACGACCGTCTTCAAGCGCTATGCCGACGGCGGCACCATCCCGACCGAGGAACTGACCCTCAAGGTTCAGAAGGGCGATACCATCCAGTCGATGCTGGTCGACAACGGCGCAACGGCGCAGGAAGCCGCCGAACTGATCGACCTGATCAAGGCCGAAGGCGACGTCCCGGTTCTGCAGGTCGACGAGGAAGTCCGGCTCACGATCGCGTCCGGCGGCCCGGACGAGGAGCGCCACCGCCCGGTCGGCATCACGCTGCCGAAGGAAGGTGGCGATTCCAGCATCTCCGTCGCGTTGCCCCTGGCGCAACCGATGATCAGCACAAGCAAGCCGCTGCAGACGGCCTCCCTGCGCCGCAGTACGACGGCCAGCCCGAACGCGCCGCGCGCCAATATCTACGAGGGCCTGTTCGACGCGGGCCTGCGCAACGACGTCTCGCAGAACCTGGTCGACGAACTCGTTAAGATCTTCTCCTTCGACGTCGACTTCCAGCGTACCGTTTCCGCCGGAGACCTGCTCGAGGTGTTCTATGCCGAGACCGGCGAGGAAGAAGGTGCCAACACACCCGAACTGCTCTACGCGTCGATCAACCTGCGCGGCGAGACACGTCAGTTCTATCGCTTCCGCACACCAGACGACGGTGTCGTCGACTTCTATGACGAGACCGGCAAGAGCGCGAAGAAATTCCTGATGCGCAAGCCCGTGTCGGGCGGCGTCTTCCGCTCAGGCTTCGGCATGCGGCGCCATCCGATACTCGGCTACAGCCGCATGCATTCGGGCGTCGACTGGGCAGCCCGGACCGGTACGCCGATCATGGCCGCCGGCAACGGCACGATTGCCTATGCCGACTGGAAGTCCGGCTATGGCCGCCATATCCGCATCCGCCATGCCAACGGCTATGAGACGAGCTATTCGCACATGTCCGGGTTCGCCCGCGGCATTGCCGAAGGAACGCGCGTCCGTCAGGGCCAGATCATCGGTTATATCGGTACAACGGGCCTGTCGACCGGCCCGCACCTGCACTACGAGGTGCTGGTCAACGGGCGCAACGTCGACCCGATGCGTATCCGCCTGCCGCGCGGCCGCGTCCTCGACGGACGGATGCTGGCTGCCTTCGAGAAAGAGAAGATGCGCATCGACGGCCTGATGAACCGCGCCCCGGCTTCCACGCAGGTAGCGGCCCGCTAGTCCCGCCCTTCCGAACGGCAAAAAAAGTAAGCCCCGCCGGATCGTGCGGCGGGGCTTTGTGTTCAGGGAGGCCTGGCCTCCGGATAGGGCAGACCTTAGGCGGCCTGTTCGCCAGTCGGCTCGTCCGAGTGGTCTGACGTACCCTCGGCGGCGAAGGTCAGCTCGCCGTCGGCCGCGCTGACATGCACCGTCTCGCCGTCCGTGATCTCGCCGGCCAGGATCTTGCCGGCCAGCGGATCCTGGACCGCCTTCTGGATCACCCGCTTCAGCGGACGCGCGCCATAGGCCGGATCGTAGCCCTTGTCGGCGAGCCAGTCGCGGGCCTTGTCGTCGAGTTCAAGCTCGATCTTGCGCTCGGCCAGGAGCTTGCGCAGCCGCTGCAGCTGGATGTCGACGATCGCGCCCATCTGATCGCGCCTGAGCTTGTGGAACAGCACGATCTCGTCGAGCCGGTTCAGGAACTCGGGCCGGAAGCTCGCCCGGACCACGTTCATCACCTGCTCGCGGACGGCATCGGAATCCTCGCCCTCCGGCTGGTTCGCCAGGAACTCGGAGCCGAGGTTCGACGTCATCACGATCAGCGCGTTGCGGAAGTCGACGGTGCGGCCCTGGCCGTCGGTCAGGCGGCCGTCGTCGAGCACCTGCAGGAGCACGTTGAAGACATCCGGGTGCGCCTTTTCGATCTCGTCGAAGAGCACGACCTGATAGGGCCGGCGCCGGATCGCCTCGGTCAGCACGCCGCCTTCCTCGTAGCCGACATACCCGGGAGGCGCGCCGATCAGCCGGGCCACGGAATGCTTCTCCATGAACTCCGACATGTCGAGTCGGGCCATCGCGGTCTCGTCGTCGAACAGGAACTCGGCGAGCGCCTTGGTGAGCTCCGTCTTGCCGACACCCGTGGGGCCGAGGAACATGAACGAGCCGATCGGCCGGTTCGGGTCCTGCAGGCCGGCACGCGCACGGCGCACGGCGGTCGACACGGCCTCGACAGCCTCTTCCTGGCCGACGACGCGCTTCGCGAGTGCCTCTTCCATGCGCAACAGCTTGTCGCGCTCGCCCTCGAGCATCTTGTCGACGGGAATGCCGGTCCAGCGCGAGACGACCTGGGCGATGTGATCCGGAGCAACCGACTCCTCGAGCATGACGTCGCCGCCCTCCTCCGTGTCCTCGATTTCCGCGACCTTCTTCTCGAGCTCCGGGATGACCCCGTAGGCGAGTTCGCCGGCACGCTGGAACTCGCCCGAGCGCTGCGCCTGGGCCAGTTCGTTGCGGGCCTCGTCGAGCTTCTTCTTCAGGTCCGCGGCGGAGCCGAGCTTGTCCTTCTCCGCCTTCCAGCGTGCTTCGAGATGCGATGCCTTTTCCTCCAGATCGGCGAGATCCTTCTCGAGCTTTTCGAGCCGGTCCTTCGACGCCTTGTCGGTTTCCTTCAGCAGCGCCTCGCGTTCGATCTTCAGCTGGATGATGCGCCGGTCGAGCTCGTCGAGTTCCTCCGGCTTCGAATCGACCTGCATACGCACGCGCGATGCCGCCTCGTCGACCAGATCGATCGCCTTGTCCGGCAGGAACCGGTCGGTGATGTAGCGGTTCGACAGGGTCGCTGCGGCCACCAGAGCCGCATCGCCGATCCGCACCCGGTGGTGTTGCTCGTAGCGTTCCTTCAGGCCGCGCAGGATCGACACGGTGTCCTCCACCGTGGGTTCCGACACGAAGACCGGCTGGAAGCGGCGGGCCAGCGCGGCGTCCTTCTCGACGTGCTTGCGGTACTCGTCGAGCGTGGTCGCTCCGACGCAGTGCAATTCGCCACGGGCGAGCGCAGGCTTCAGCAGGTTCGAGGCGTCCATCGCCCCGTCCGCCTTGCCGGCGCCGACGAGGGTATGCATCTCGTCGATGAACAGGATGATGCCGCCCTCGGCCGAGGAGACTTCCTGCAGGACGGCTTTCAGCCGCTCCTCGAATTCGCCGCGATACTTCGCGCCGGCGATCAACGCGCCCATGTCGAGCGCCAGGAGCTGCTTGTCTTTCAGGCTCTCCGGGACGTCGCCGTTGACGATCCTGAGCGCCAGGCCCTCGGCGATCGCCGTCTTGCCGACGCCGGGCTCACCGATCAGGACGGGATTGTTCTTGGTGCGCCGCGACAGGACCTGGATGGTCCGACGGATTTCATCGTCACGGCCGATCACGGGATCGAGCTTGCCGTCGCGGGCGGCTTCCGTCAGATCGCGGGCATAGCGCTTCAGCGCATCGTAGGCATTCTCGGCCGATGCGGAATCGGCCGTGCGCCCCTTGCGCAACTCGTTGATGGCATCGTTCAGGCCGTTGGCAGTAACGCCGGCATCCTTGAGAATGCGCGAGGATTCCGCGCTCTTCTCAACGGCAAGCGCCAGCAGAAGACGTTCCACGGTGACGAAATTGTCACCGGCCTTCTTGGCGGCTTCCTCGGCGGTCTTGAAGACGCGCGCGGTCTGCGGCGACAGATAGAGCTGGCCGGCACCGCCGCCCTCCACCTTCGGCATCTTGGCGAGCGCCATCTCGACGGCCTGCAGGGCATCCTGTGGCCGGCCGCCGGCCTTCTGGATGAGACCTGCGGCGAGACCTTCCGGATCGTCGAGCAGAACTTTCAGAAGATGTTCGGGCGTGAACTGCTGGTGCCCCTCGCGCAGCGCCAGAGATTGCGCCGACTGGACGAACCCGCGTGCCCGTTCTGTATAGTTGTCGAAATTCATGATTCCCTCTTTTCCGGCACGTCGTTACGGCCATAAAGCACCGAAACGACACCCTTTTGGAATGGTAGTCCTACGGGCACCGAAGTCGCCCGCAGCCATAATATGGTGTTGCTTATCTGCCACAAAAGGGGTGATGGTGCGGCAAATTGGATGCTCTCGGCTAACAAGGACGATTCCGTGTCAAACGCCACTGTGACCTCGATGTATCGCTATCCGGTGAAGGGACTGTCACCGGAGCCGCTCGGCGCCCTGACCCTGGAGCCGGGCAAGCCGATCCCCTACGACCGCACCTGGGCGATCGAGAACGGCGCCAGCGGCTTCGATCCGGAACACCCGGAAAAGATGCCGAAGATCAAGTTCCTCATGCTCATGAAGAACGAGCGCCTTGCCGCGCTGACGTCGGAATTCGACGAGGACACCGGCCAGTTGACGATTTTCCGCAACAACAAGCGGGTCGCCGGCGGCAGTCTCGACGATCCGCTCGGGCGTCAGCTCATCGAGCAGTTCTTCTCCGCCTACATGGCCGACGAACTGCGCGGACCGCCGCGCATCGTCTCGGCGCCGGGACATACGATTTCGGACGTCGGCCTGCCCGTCGTCTCAATCATCAATCTGGCGAGCGTGCGCGACCTCGAGCGCGTCGCCGGCAAGCCGGTCGATCCGCTGCGGTTTCGCGGCAACGTCTATGTTGATGGCTGGCAGCCCTGGGAAGACTTCATGAAGGTCGGCGACGAGATCGCGTTCGGCGACGAGGTCGTCCTGAAAATCGTGGAGCGGATAGTGCGCTGTGCGGCAACCAATGTCGATCCGAAGACCGGAGAGCGGGACATGCAGATCCCGCGGCTGCTCGACCGCACCTTTGGCCATTCCGACCTCGGCGTCTACGCCGAAATCGTCCGGGGCGGCACGATCCGTCCGGGCGATGCTGTCACCGGCCGGTCCGCCTGACCGGCAAGCGGTGCGGCCCCGGGCCCCGGTTTGCCGGGGCCCGTCATTCTGGTCGGACAAACGTCTGAAGCGGAGCCACGCCGGCTCCGGTCCCGCCTGAGGATCAGGCTTCTCCGGTCAACAGCGGCTGGTCGGAAACCTCGCCGCCTGCGGCCTGGATCTTCGGCTGCTCGGCTACGGGCTCGGCCACCTGTTCAGGAGCCGGCTGTTCGCCGCCGTTGCCGTTCACCTTCGCCTTGTCGCCGGAAGCATCACCGGACTGGGCGTCACCGGACTGGGCCGCCTGCTCGTCTGCGGCTTCGGCGGCCGGCTTGCGGCGGCGGCGGCGCGGTGCCGGCTGGCTACCGTTAGCCTTCGCCTTGTCGTCCCCGTCGTCAGACTTCGCGTCCCGACGGCCCGACGGCTGGTCCTTCGCCTCTGCGGCACCGCCTGCCGGCTGTTCGGCCTCGGCGACCACCGGCTGCGGCTGTTGCGAGGGATCCGGTTGCGGGTCGTTCACGGCCTGGGGCCGGTCGCCGCGCTGCTTGTCGCGCCTCTGGTCCCGCCCCTGATCGTTGCGACCCTGCTGCATCGACTGACCGTCGTCGTCGTCATCCGAATCGTCGCCACGACCGCGCGGCTGCTCATTCGGGTTCTGCTGCTGATTCTGAGCCTGGGCGGCGGCAATGATTCGCAGATAATGCTCGGCGTGCTGCAGGTAGTTCTCGGACGACACATGGTCGCCGGAGGACTGTGCGTCGCGGGCGAGCTGCTGATATTTTTCCGCGATATGGGAAGCCGTGCCCCGGATCTTCACATCCGGTCCGTTGCTCTCATAGGTCCGCGAAAGCGGACTGGGGCCTCTGCGGCTGCGGCCGCGCATTCTCTTGTTCTGCTGTCCCGGTCTCATGGGATGTCAGTCGTCTCCGTTTGGAAGAAATATGGACCAGCCAAGGCGCAAAACGCCTGTTGCTGTCGCGAACGATCTCACGTTCGTCGAATCTCGCTCCGATCTTTCAGGTCGCGGCCAATCCCTGGCGCGTATCGGTCCGTTTAGAACGGTTTCTCGGTCCGTCCGGCCGCGCAAACAGAAGCCATATCCGTATCCGAATGCAGGCTATCGGCTTGCATCAGACGGAGTGTGCGACGACGTGCGGAAACCTCTCCAATCTCGAGGCGCGGTCCGTCTGCCCCAGCGCGTCGGAAACACTTCTGCCCCAGCAGCATTTCCGGAAGGCTTGGCGGCGTGGCAACACCAGCCGCCCCGAACCACGGCCTGAAACTAGCTTGTTCGCCCCGGTTTTCCAAGCGCTTTTTACCACCAAGCGAATTATGCGCAAGAAACGGTTATCGCAAGGGCCCGATCGATGCCCGCGAGGTCGCGCCGCGCTTCGCCGGGTAACAAACCCCGGTCCCGGGCAAGCCGTGAGACCGCCTCGCACTGGCCGGCACCAAGCTCCAGAACCAGAGTGCCCGAGGGCGCCAGAACCCTGGCAACATCGTCGAGGATAGCCCTGTAGGAATCGAGACCGTCGGCCCCGCCATCCAGAGCCGCCGCCGGATCGAACCCGGCAACCTCACGGGGCAGGACGGCGCACTCTTCAGAGGTTATATAGGGCGGGTTGGAGACGACGACATCGAATCCGCCGGAAAGCGCATCGGACCAATGGCTTAGTACAAAGCCGGCTCGATCGGCGACGCCGTTCGCCACCGCATTCTCCCGTGCCACCCGCACGGCGCCGGGGCCGATGTCGATCCCGACCCCGAAGGCGCTCGGCAGCTCGCTGAGAAGCGCCACCAGCAGGCATCCCGAGCCCGTACCCAGATCCGCGATCCGCATACGCGCGGCGCGGCCAGGTCCCGCCGATACCGCATCCAGCGCCGCCTCCACGATCGCCTCGCTGTCGGGCCGGGGCTCGAGCGTTTCGGGCCCGAGCGCAAACCGGAGGCCCCAGAATTCGCGGTAACCGAGAATACGGCCGACAGGCTCGCGGGCCAGCCGGCGGACGACGAGTGCGTCGATTCGCGCGCCTTCCTCCGGCGTCAGAGGACGATTGCCGTCCGAAATCATCCCGACGCGATCGAGGCCCAGCGCATGACCGACGAGCACGCGGGCATCGAGCTCCGGCGTCTCCAGCCCGGCCTCCGCAAAACGCCGGCGGGCGCCAAGCACGGCGCCCGACACGGTGAGCGGGGCGCCGTCGCCCATCACGGCGTCAGGCCTGCGCGTCCGGCCGCAGGTCTTCCGCCGCCAGCCGCCGTGCCTGATCCTCGGTGATGAGCGCATCGACGATCTCGCCGAGAGCTTCCCCCGCGATCACCTTGTCGAGCTTGTAGAGCGTCAGATTGATGCGGTGATCGGTGACGCGCCCCTGCGGAAAATTGTAGGTACGGATGCGCTCCGAGCGGTCGCCGGATCCGACCTGCCCCTTGCGGTCGGCGGCACGGGCCGAGGCCAGCCGTTCCCGCTCCTCCTCGTAGAGCTTCGCGCGCAACAACTTCAGCGCCTTCGCCTTGTTCTTGTGCTGCGAGCGCTCATCCTGCACGGCCACGACGATATTGGTCGGGATATGGGTGATGCGGACTGCGGAATCCGTCGTATTGACGTGCTGGCCGCCGGCACCCGACGAGCGGTAGACGTCGATCCTCAGGTCGTTCTCGTCGAGATCGATGTCGACGTCCTCGGCCTCCGGCAACACCGCGACGGTCGCCGCCGAGGTGTGGATGCGGCCCGACGCCTCGGTCTCCGGCACCCGCTGGACCCGGTGCACGCCGGATTCGAACTTCATCCTGGCGAACACGCCACGGCCAGAGACCTCGGCGATGATCTCGCGATAGCCGCCGCGATCGGACTCGCTCATCGACAACACGTTGACCTTCCAGCCCTCGAGTTCGGCGAAACGCTGGTACATGCGAAACAGGTCGCCTGCGAACAGTGCGGCCTCCTCGCCGCCGGTTCCCGCGCGGATTTCCAGGATCGCGCCTTTCTCGTCCGCCATGTCGCGCGGCAGGAGCAGGATGCGCATCTCGTGCTCCATGGCCTCGACGCGCTCTTCGAGCTCTTCCGCCTCCGCCTCGGCGAGAGCCGCCATCTCCTTGTCGATCTCCGGATCCTCGAGCAGGGCCCGGGCATCGTCGAGCTCGTCGCGCAGCTTCAGGAACGCGCGCGCCTTGGCGGCCACCGGCGCGATCTCCGCATGCTCGCGCGACAGACGGACGAAATCGTCCGACTCCGGAGAGGACGACATCTCGTGCTCGATCCGTTCGAGACGGTCGACGAGGGATTCCAGTTTGTCCTTGCCGATCATGCGCGCGCTTTAGGGTTAGAGCTGCACGTCGTTTTCCTGCGCGAAGGCTTCGAGCCTCCCGCGCAGGGTATCGTGCGGCAGATGCAGTTCAGGCAGGAGCCAGCTTTCCAGCGCGCTCAGATCGAGACTCATCAGCATCGCCTTGACCGGTCCGACGGCGGCCGGCGCCATCGAGATGGACCTGTAGCCGATTCCGAGCAGCGCCATGGCCGTCAGCGGGGCGCCGGCGAGTTCGCCGCACAGCGTGACCGGAACACCGCCGGATTCGGCCACCTCGATCACCTTGCGCAGCGCCCGGAGCGGTGCAGGCGACAGCGGGTCGAAGCGGTCGGCGAGCTGCGAATTCGTCCGGTCGATGGCGAACAGGAACTGCAGCAGGTCGTTGGAGCCGACCGACAGGAAATCGACCCGGGCGACGAGCTCCTCGAGCTGCCACAGGAGCGAGGGCACCTCGACCATCGCCCCGAGCCTGATCGTTACGGGTAGCGCGTGACCGTGGGTCTGGAGGTGCTTGCGCTCGCGTTCCACCAGATCCCGGGCCCGGTCGATTTCGCCGACCTCGGTGATCATCGGGAACATCAGCTTCAGTTCGCGGCCGGCGGCCGCGTGCAGCAGCGCACGGATCTGGGTGCGCAGCAGCCCCGGCCGGTCGAGCGCCATGCGGATCGCCCGCCAGCCAAGCGCCGGATTCTCCTCCTTCGCCGATTTCATGTACGGCAGCACCTTGTCGCCGCCGACATCGAGGGAGCGGAAGGTGACGGGCAGATCGCCGGCGGCATCCAGAACCGCGCGATAGAGCTGCTCCTGCTCCCGCATTCGCGGGAAGGTGGCCGCCACCATGAACTGCAGTTCGGTGCGGAACAGGCCGATGCCGCAGGCGCCGGCCTCGGCGACGTGCGGCAGATCGACCAGAAGTCCGGCATTGACCAGAAGATCGATCTCGCGCCCGTCCTTCGTCACCGCCGGCTTGTCCTTGAGCTGGCGATATTGCTCCTGGCGGCGGGCGCGGAACCGCACCTTCTCGACATAGGCCGCCTCGACATCGGCGGGCGGACGCACGTGGACTTCGCCGGACAGGCCGTCGACGATGATCGCGTCGCCCGTCTTGACCAGGTCGAGCACGCCGTCGACCTGGCCGACCGTGGCGATGCCGAGTGCGCGGGCGACGATGGTCACATGGCTCGTCGCCGAGCCCTCTTCCAGCACCAGCGCGCGCAGCTTGTCGCGGTCGTAGTCGAGCAGCTCCGCGGGCCCCATGCTGCGGGCGACGATGATCGCGTCGCGCGGCAGGTCCATCTCCGCGTGCTCGTCCCAGCCCACCAGCAGGCGCAGCAGCCGGTTGGCGAGATCGTCGAGATCGTGCAGCCGGTCGCGCAGATAGGGATCGGTCTGCCGCAACATCCGCGCGCGCGTGTCGTTCTGTACGCGCTCGACGGCGGCCTCCGCCGTCAGGCCGCTCATCACCGCCTCGCGGATGCGTTCAGCCCAGCCGCGGTCGTAGGCGAACATCTTGTAGGCCTCGAGCACGTCGCGATGCTCGCCGGCACGCAGGATATCGGATCGCGTCAGCAGGTCCTCGACGGATGTCCTGAGACTGGCGAGCGCCGCCTCCAGCCGGGCCAGTTCCTTGTGGGCGTCCTCGGCGATCAGATTCGTGACCACCAGCCGCGGCTC
>JGI12485J12827_1000501_pt1 | contig 11394 bp, 9 predicted proteins | sample TtaePargueraPR_10_FD_12827 | JGI IMG/M metagenome (IMG submission 12827)
GGCGGGTCGCTTCCGTCCAGAAGCGCCAGAGGATTCCGGTATCGGCGGAACAGCCGCCGCAGGCTTTGGCGATTCCGCCGGGCCTGAGCGGATCGGCGAGGCCGCCGGCACGGGTGATCAGAAGGGTCACGGCGCCGCCGAACAGACCAATCGCGAATGCTGCCGCGGTCTTGGCGATCGCGAAGGAGACGCCGAGCGTCCCGGCCGTTATCGCCAGCATGCCCGGGTCGGTGACGGGCGACGACAACCAGAACGCCATGATCGGTGCCAGGGGGACACCTGCGCCCAGGAGGCCCGCGACCAGCGGCAGGACGCTGACGCCGCAAACCGGGGTCAGCGCGCCGATCGCCGAGGCGAAAAAGATCATCCTGCCGATCCGGCCGTCGAAGGCCTCCGCGATCAGATTGACGGCGCCGGTCGCGTTGGCGGCTGCCACGAGAAGGACGCCGATTACGATGACTGGCGCGATCGCGGCGAGGTTGCCGACGGCGAAGACAGCGGCCCGAAGCCAGAGATCCGGCGCGCCGAAAACCGCCAGGCCAAGGGCGAGACCGCCGGCTGTCCAAAGCCACGGCCAGAACCTCGACTTCAGGCTTGTCCGCACCGACGAGAGGGGCTGAGTGTCTGCGCTCTGTTTCATGGACAGACGATGACCCAACACTGGTATCGTCACAAACGAATTTATATGATGCACATATGAACAATAACGAACGCTCGATCCGCGGGATCGACAGCGACCTCCTGCGAACCTTCTCGGTGGTGGCCGAGCGATCCAGCATCACGGATGCAGGCCGGCAGCTCGGCAGAACCCAATCTGCCGTCAGCGTGCAGATCCGCAAGCTGGAGCAGGCGCTGGGTATGGCCTTGTTCTATCGCCGGGCACGCGGAATGGCGCTGACCGATGCCGGAATCCGTTTATTGCCCCACGCGAAGGCCGTGCTGAGCGAACTCGATCGCATTGGCGATCTGTTCACGGCGCCGCTGGTCGGTCGGGTCCGTGTCGGCATTCCCGACGATTACGGAAGCGCGGTTCTGGAACGGATCCTCGCCGGCTTCTGTGCTCGGCACGCCGAAGTCGAGATATCGATGCGCTATGGCATCAGTTCCCAGTTTCCCGAGGCGCTGGATAACGGCGAACTCGACCTGGCGGTCTATGCGGCGGAGGCGGACGCTGAGGCGCCGCCGGGCACGATCCTGTTCTACGAACAGACCGTCTGGGCGGCGCGCGACGACTGGGTCTCTCCCGCGCCGGATCCGGTGCCGCTGGCCTTGTTCGACCGGTCCTGCTGGTGGCGCGACGCGGCCATTGCGGTGATGAAGGACGCCGGTCTGGCCCATCGCGTCGCGGTCTCGAGCGAAAGCGTCTCGGGCGTGAAGGCTGCGGTGCGAACAGGGCTGGCGGTCGCGATGCTGGCCAGGACCGCCCTGGAACCCGGCATGCGGGAACTGGACCGCCGCGACGGATTCCCATCGCTTCCGGCTTCGACGCTGGTGCTGGGACAGGCGCGCGGATCGGATACCGAACCTGTTCGCGAGATGGCGCGCGTCATTCGGGAGGGATTCGATCGGATCGGGGAAAGAGTCACGTCGCCTGGACTTTGAGGCCGGGGCTGCGCGAATACTTCTGGAGGCGCTGGAAAGAAAAGCCGGATCACACGAGGTGATCCGGCTATTAAAGGTGTGGTTTTCCAGACTGTTAGGAACGGCCCGAAAAACCGTATTCCAGAGGGGAACAGCTGACCGCATCGAGGTTCGTCGCCGGGAGGAGGTAGCGACGAACCTTGCTGCCTACAGCTTGATCATGGATATGGCGCACCATAGTGCATCGCACAATCCGCACGATTGCATGTCTGCCATGCTTGAATCTGCGTCGCGAAATTGTCGCACTCGGGCCTTTCGAACGTCTCGTTCGGGAGGCGTTTTTAGGCTGCTAGGACATTGGTCTGAAAAAAGAAAAGCCGGATCGCACAAGGCGATCCGGCTATTTAGTCGATCTACCCGCGAGGGGGGATTCGCGGGAAAATCGTCTTCCAGAGGGGAACAGCTGACCGCATCGAGGCTCGTCTCCGGGAGGAGGTAGAAACGAACCTTGCTGCCTACAGCTTGATCATAGATATGCTCCGTAATCGTGCATTGCACAATCCGGTTTGTTCGCATGTCAGATATGAAGGACGCTCATGGCTGCGCCGCGAGCGATCAGAATTTCCAACCGCGCGCCTTGGCGAGCAGAAAATCCCGGAACACGTTGATTCTGGCCGTGTCTTTCAGCTCTTCAGGATACACCAGAAAGGTATCGAAGGCCGGGATCTCTTCTTCCGGAAGCAGGAGAACCAGGCTCGACCCCTGGTCGATCAGGTAATCGGGCAGCACGGCAATGCCGATCCCAGCGTCGACCGCGCGGCGAATCCCGTGAGTCGTATTGATCTGAAGGACCGGAATGCGGGGGTCGCCTTCGGGCCGGCCGATCGTCTCCAGCCAGTTGATCTCGCGGAAATAGCTCGGGGACGGTTCGCCGAAGGTGACGATGTTGTGCTTGTCCAGATCTGCGATCGTTCGCGGCGTGCCGTGCCGCTTGAGATACTCCGGCGACGCATAGACGTGGAAATGCACCGTGAACAGGCGCCGCATGATGAGGTCGGGCTGCACCGGCTGGCGCAGGCGGATTGCGACGTCGGCCTGGCGCATGGACAGGTCCAGTTCGCCATCGTCGAGGATCATCTGCAGGTGGATGTCGGGGTAGAGCTCGACGAACTCGCGCAGACGCGGCGTCAGCCATGTGGTGCCGAGCGCCAGCGTTGTCGTGACCTTCAGCTCGCCGCGGGGTTTCTCGCGCGAATCCGTCAGCCGTGTGCGAACCGACTCAAGCTGCATGAACACATCGTGCGCGGTGCGGTAGAGCAGTTCGCCCTGTTCGGTCAGGATCAGCCCGCGGGCGTGGCGATGGAAGAGCGGCGCCTTCAGATCGTGCTCAAGCGCACTGACCTGCCGACTGACCGCCGACTGGCTCAGCCCCAGGGCTTCGCCGGCATGCGTGAAACTGCCGGCATCGGCCGCGGCATGAAAGATGCGCAGCTTGTCCCAATCCATTTCAAGGCCTCCCCCCCTCAGGCAGGGCTGTTGCCGGTCATTCGGCGGCGGCGCGCTCCTGCGCCTCGGCCAGATAGCGCTCCGCATCCAGCGCCGCCATGCAGCCCATGCCGGCAGCCGTCACCGCCTGCCTATAGGTTTCGTCCGTAACGTCGCCGGCAGCAAAAACGCCCGGCACGCTCGTATTCGTGGTTCCCGGCTCGGTGACGATGTAGCCGTTCGGCCGCATGTCGACCTTGCCCTTGAAGATCTCGGTCGACGGCGCGTGGCCGATGGCGACGAAGATGCCGTCCACGGCGCGCTCCTGCACGTCGCCGGTCTGGACGTTCTTCAGGCGCACGGCGGTGACGCCGGGCGGCTGGTCGTTGCCGACGACCTCCTCGACCACGGTGTGCCAGACGACCTCGACTTTCGGATTCTTGAACAGGCGGTCCTGCAGGATCTTCTCGGCCCGGAAGCTGTCGCGTCGGTGAACGACTGTCACCTTCGAGGCGAAATTGGTGAGGAACAGCGCCTCTTCCACGGCGGTGTTGCCACCGCCGACCACCAGCACTTCCTTGCCGCGGTAGAAGAAACCGTCGCAGGTGGCGCAGGCGGAGACGCCGAAGCCCTTGAACTTCTGCTCCGACGGTAGCCCCAGCCACTTCGCCTGGGCACCGGTGGCGATGATGACGGAATCCGCGAGGTACTCGTCACCGGAATCGCACTTCAGGTGGAAGGGCCGGCGGGTGAAATCGACCTCGGTCACGTAATCGCGCACGAGTTGCGTGCCGACATGCTCGGCCTGAGCCTGCATCTGCTCCATCAGCCAGGGACCCTGGATGACGTCGGCGAAGCCGGGATAGTTCTCGACTTCCGTGGTGATGGTGAGCTGTCCGCCCGGTTCGAGGCCCTGGATCAGCACGGGCTCCAGCATGGCGCGCGCGGCGTAGATCGCCGCCGTGTAGCCGGCCGGGCCGGAGCCGATGATCACGAGATTCTTGCGGTGGGTGGTCATTTCGGATCCCCTTTCGTGCGCCTCTCCAGGGCGGTCAGCTCAAGCCGACGCGCCCCAATTGCGCGGATTGAGTTTCTTCAAGGTGGTGGAGATGCGGTGCCGGCGCTGTTCGTAGGCGACGACATCGGGACCCGTGACCCAGTTCATTTGGACAGCGCGGCGCTGGCCTTCGTAGGGCTCATGGCCATGCCAGGAATTGGTGGAACGCTTGAACACGAGAAGCGTCCCGCCATGCGGAGGAACCTCCGCCACGAAATCGTTCAGGTCGGTGCCGTTCCGCAGCACACGCAGCCGGCCGCCATCTTCTTCCCAGCGCTGGTTCATGTAGAGCAGCACCGTGATGATCTTGGTCTCGGAATCGGTGTGGATCTTGCCGTCTGTCTTCCGGCAGAAGCCGCGGACCGTGTACATGGTCGGCTTGTCGGAGAGATCGACGTTGAACTTCTTCTCGATGAGCTCCTGAAAGCGCGGGCCGTCCAGTTCCTGCATCAGCTCGGCGAACCGGCCTGCAATCGTCAGTTCGCTCGGCGGATGCGAACCCGGGCCGGGCACGCGCGGATAGTCGCTGACGATCTCGTCGAAGGCTTCGGCCTTCACGAAATCGGGAACGATGAGCCATTCGTAAGGCTCGGTCTCGGTCGCGGTGCGCTCCAGCGCGTCGTAATCGAGCAGGGACATCGGGTTACACCAGTCTGGTTAAGGCCGTGGGCGCGTGGCAATGAGCTGGCGGACCGCTGCGGCGATTTCGGTTGTGGCATCTAACGGGCGGTAGGTCCAGCTATCAAGGTTGCCGTCAAACCACCGCACCGCCCCGTAATCTATCAGAGCCTCTTGGAACTTCTGGAATTTCGGCGTTCCGCCGGGCAGCCGGTATGCGTAGACAGGCTTTCCGGTAAACGCGGCTTCGCCGAGCATATTCACCGAATCGCAGGTCACGATGAAGGCGTCGGCCAGTCCCATATAGGGAAAATAGGGATTTTCGCCAGTCAGGTCCCAGACCACCGCAGGAACATCGGCGAGCAGTTGCCGCAGGATAGCGGTTTTTCCCAGGCCCGTGCGCCGCGAGGGCGTCACCAGAAGCCCGCAGCCGTGGTGCAGTGCGAACGTTCGCAGGTCCTCGGCAAGCGTCCGGGCCTCGCGGCTCGAGAAGGTATAGGCGCCACTGGTGCCGCCGACGAGAACGGTGACGAGCGGGCGGGGCAGATGGGCGACCTCTTCGGCGTGCGCTTCCGCTTCCGCCTGCAGGCGCTTGTGCGTCAACCGGTGCGGCGATGTCAGCGTGGCGATGACGTTGTTGCCGCGCAGGCGGTCGTGTTCGGGAACCCAGACGAGATCGAACCAGGAGGCCGGCACGCCGGGACTCTGTAGAACCACGGTGATCGTACGCCCGCCGGAGCGCCGCTTGATCGACCGCGCATAGGGAATGGCCTGCCGCCCCGATACGACCAGGACGTCCGGCCAGGGCGGCGAGATCCCGGTGTCCGGCGCCGCCGGTCCCCAGGGCGCCATGGCCTTGTGAAGCCTGCCCGGCGATACGTGCTTGACGATCGGCTCGATACCAAGCGCCTCGAGGACGCCGAGACACTGCACTTCGTGTCCCATTCCACCGGCGGTCAGTGCCCATCCGGTGAGCGGGCGGCGGGCGTTGTCGGGGCTGGCTTCGGGAGACTCCCCGGGGTGATCGGCGGGAACGGGATTGGCTTTGGCGCGGGTCAACACGGCGGTCCGGACGGTATCTTGTCTGTGTCGTGCCCAAATAAACCCTTCGGCGGGCACTGTCATCTTTTGCGTTGCAGCATGATCGTGGGCTTTGTGAGGCAAGCGCGACGTCTGAGGCAGCCTACAGGGTCAGCTCCCAGGTCTGCCCGACGAGATCCTTCCCGAAGCTGTGGTGCTTTTCCTCGCCGATCAGTCGGAATCCCTCGTCCCGGTAGATCTTCACGGCCGCGTGCAGGCAGTCATTTGTCCACAGGACGACCCGGGCGTAGCCGGCCGACCGCGCGAAGGCGAGGCATTCGGCAACAAGCCGGCGGCCGAGGCCGGTGCCCCGCGTATGGGGCTCGACATAGAGCAGGCGAAGCTTGGCGGTCTCGTCGTCCTGCTTCACCAGGAATATGGAGCCGAGGATCTCAGCCCCGCGTTCGGCGATCCAGCACCGCTCGCGTTTTGCATCGAAGTTGCGGATGAAAGCCGCCACCACGTCGGCGACGAGGGGTTCGAAGGTCTCGTCCCACCCGTATTCCTGCGCATAGAGTGCGCCGTGGCGATGGACGACCCAGCCCATGTCGCCTGGACGGTGGGGACGCAGGATGATCGGCTCGTCCGGCAGGTCGCGGCTGCCGAGCGCCCCCTCGATTGTCCGCATGGCCTGCAGGAGACGTGTGCGTCCCGTGTCGGTCAGCGCATCCAGCATCGCGCCGACCTGCGCCGCCGAGGCCGTATCGAGTTCGGCGAAGGCGGACCGGCCTGCGTCGGTGAGCGTCAGGTTCTGCCGCCGACCGTCCGTGGGCGACGGCGTGCGGGCAATCAGACCGCGGACTTCGAGACTGCGGAGGGTTCGGCTCAGAAACCCGGCGTCCAGCCCCAGATCGCGGGTCAGGTCGCTGGCTGCGACGTCGTCCCGGCTGGCGATCTCGTAGAGAACGCGGGACTCTGTCAGCGTATAGGGGCTTTTCAGGAGGCCGTCGTTCAGCAGGCCGATCTGCCGGGTGTAGAAGCGCGTGAACCGCCTGACGGCCGCAATTTCCAGTGGCGTGGCAGGCATCGGCCCCTCCTGTTTTTTGCCATAGTCAAATAAATATTTGCTTCCGTCAAATAAATGAGATGCGGCGTGTCATCGCGGCGTCGGAATGTTTGCGACATATTGTGTCCCGCGCGCGCAACGATTATTCGAAGGGGGCGGCACGGCCGTTCGATTCAGTTTGTTTTTTCAGCATGCCCCGATTTTGGGCGCGCCCAGACCAGGAGTCCTCTTGAAGGCCCGCCTCGACCAGATCGACTGGAAGATCCTCCGCGAACTCCAGGCCGACGGCCGCATCACGAATGTGGAGCTGGCGCGCCGGGTCGGCATCTCCGCGCCGCCGTGCCTGCGCCGGGTCCGGGCGCTCGAAGAAGCCGGCATCATCCGCGGCTACCGGACCCTGCTGGACGAGAAGAGTCTCGGCTACGAGGTCACCGCATTCGCCTTCGTCAGCCTGGACAGCCAGGCGGAGTCCGACCTGATCGGCTTCGAGGAGCGGATCGGCGAGTGGCCGATCGTGCGCGAATGCTACATGCTGTCGGGCGAAGTCGACTTCCTGCTGAAATGTGTCTCGCGGGACCTGCGGGAATTCCAGACCTTCATCATCGAGCTGACCGGTGCGATGAACGTGAAGAGCGTCAAGACGACGTTGACGATCCGGCAATCGAAACACGAGCCGTCGGTGCCGCTCGACGCGCACTAGGAAGGCCGCCGGGCGGCCGCCAGATCCGCAGAAACGCGACATTCCAGGCGATCACGAGGACAGTTCATGGCAGGCATCCGGTACATCGTGGAAGGCGGCAGGCGCCTGTCGGGCAGCATCACGCCGACCGGCAACAAGAATGCGGCGCTGCCGATCATCGCGGCGACCCTGCTGACCGATCAGCCAGTCGTGCTCGAGAATGTCCCGCGGATCCGCGACGTTGAGACGCTTGTCACGCTGGTCCGCTCGCTCGGCGCCGAGACGGAATGGGCCGGGCCGCAGACTCTAAAAGTTCATGCAAAGGCGGTGCGTGCGGTCGATCTCGATGCCGAGCAGTGCGCGCGAATCCGCGCTTCGATCCTGCTGGCGGGGCCGCTGCTGGCGCGCTGCGGCGGCGTGACTCTTCCCCCGCCCGGCGGGGATGTCATCGGCCGGCGGCGCATCGACACGCATTTCCTGGCGCTCGAACAGCTGGGCGCACAGATCACGGCGAACGAGAATTATCACTTCAAGGCCTCGAAACTCGTCGGAACGGATGTGTTTCTCGACGAACCGAGCGTGACGGGCACGGAAAACGCGCTGATGGCGGCCGTTTTGGCCAAAGGCACCACGATCCTGCGCAACGCCGCCTCCGAGCCGCACGTCCAGGACCTCGCCAATTTCCTCGTCGCCATCGGCGCGGATATCGAGGGAATCGGCACCAACACGCTGACGGTCCGGGGCTCGGACAGCCTCGGTTCGGCCACCCACACTATCGGTCCGGACCATATCGAGGTCGGTTCGATGATCGGTCTTGCGGCGGTCACGGGATCGGAGATCCGCATCCGCAATGCCGGCGTCCAGCACCTGCGCGCGATCCGGATGAACTTCGAGCGGCTGGGTGTCGTCTGCACCGTCGACGGCGACGACCTGATCGTGCCGGCGGAGCAGACGATGCAGATCCATCCCGATGCCGGCGGCCACATTCCGAAGATCGAGGATCAGCCCTGGCCCGCCTTCCCCGCCGACCTGATGTCGATCGCGGTGGTGACCGCGACCCAGTGCGAGGGCGTCATCCTGATCTTCGAGAAGATGTTCGAGTCGCGCCTGTTCTTCGTCGACAAGCTGATCTCGATGGGCGCGCGGATCGTATTGTGCGATCCGCACCGGGTGATCGTCAGCGGGCCGAGCCGGCTGCGGCGGGCGAAGCTGACATCGCCGGACATCCGCGCCGGCATGGCGCTGCTGCTGGCCGCCATGTGCGCGGAAGGCACGAGCGTCATCGACAACGCCCACCAGATCGAGCGCGGCTACGAGCGCATCGACGAACGGCTGAACGCCATGGGCGCGTCGATCGAGCGCGTGGAAGGCTGAGGCGCCCGGCCTACTTGAAGCTGATGTCGAGGATTTCGTAGCCGCGGGCGCCGCCGGGCGCGGCGACCTCGATGGAATCGCCGACCTGCTTGCCGATCAGCGCGCGGGCGATCGGAGAGGAAATCGAGATCTTGCCGGCCTTCACGTCGGCTTCCATGTCGCCGACGATCCGGTAGACCTTCTCCTCGTCGGTATCCTCGTCGACGATCTTCACGGTCGCGCCAAAGGTGACGGAATCGCCGGCAAGCTTCGACACGTCGATCACGTCGGCGCGGCCGAGCTTGTCCTCGAGTTCGGCGACGCGGGCCTCATTCATGCCCTGCGCTTCCTTGGCGGCATGATACTCGGCGTTCTCCGACAGGTCGCCGTGCGCACGCGCCTCGGCGATCGCCTGGATGATCCGCGGGCGCTCGACGGACTTGAGCCGCTTCAGCTCCTCCTCGAGGGCCGTATAGCCTTCGGTCGTCATCGGGACCTTGTTCATCGGACGACATCACTCCAAAAGATAGCAGCCTGCGGACGACTCAGCGCCGGCGCCGCAGTGTCACAGAATGTTCGAATATGCGCTGAAAAAGCGCAATGCCCCTTTTTTCAGGCGCACCTAATGCGCCGCGCCGGCGGCTTTCGCCTCCGCGTCGGCCCCCACATAGGCTTGCAGCGGTTCGACTTCAAGGGTGCCGGTCTTCCGGGCCCTTATGCCCTCGGCCGCCGCGACCGCACCGGCCACGGTCGTGTAATACGGCACCTTGTGGAGAAGTGCCGTGCGCCGAAGCGACCGCGAGTCCGACAGCGCCTGCACGCCCTCGGTGGTGTTGAAGACGAGTTGCACCTCGCCGTTCTTGATCGCGTCGACGATATGCGGGCGGCCTTCCAGCACCTTGTTGATCTTGGTGCAGGCGATGCCTTCGCCTTCCAGATAGCGCTGGGTGCCGCCGGTCGCGACGATCTTCAGGCCGCACTCGTCGAGGATCCGGACCGCCTTGAGGATCTTCGGCTTGTCGATATCGCGGACCGAGACGAAGACGGTGCCTTCGGTGGGCACCCGCGTGCCGCCGCCGAGCTGCGATTTGGCGAAGGCGAGCGCATAGTCGCGGGCAAGCCCCATGACTTCGCCGGTGGAGCGCATTTCCGGGCCGAGCAGGGTGTCGACGCCGGGGAAACGCGCGAACGGGAAGACCGCTTCCTTGACCGCGATGTGGTCGAGTTTCTTCGACACGAGACCGAAGCCCGACAGCGGCTCGCCGGCCATCACGCGGGCGGCGATCTTGGCGATCGGCAGGCCGATGGTCTTGGCGACGAACGGCACCGTGCGGCTGGCGCGCGGATTGACCTCGAGCACATAGATGTCGCCGTTCTGGATGGCGTACTGGACGTTCATCAGGCCGCCGACCTCGAGGCCGAGCGCCATCGCCTTTGTCTGGCGCTCCAGCTCGGCGATGGTCTCGTCGGAGAGAGAATGCGGCGGCAGGGCGCAGGCGGAGTCGCCCGAATGGATGCCGGCTTCCTCGATATGCTCCATCACGCCGCAGATGAAGACATCCTTGCCGTCGCACAGACAGTCGACGTCGACCTCGATGGCGTCGGCCAGATAGGAATCGAACAGGAGCGGATTCTTGCCCAGCACCGTGTTGATCTGGCCGGTCTTGTCGTTGGGATACCGGGTCTTCACGTCTTCGGGCACCAGCTCGGGCAGGGTGCCGAGCAGGTATTGATCGAACATCTTCTCATCGTGGATGATCGCCATCGCGCGGCCGCCGAGCACGTAGGAGGGCCGCACGACGAGCGGGAAGCCGAGCTCGGCGGTCACCAGCCGGCTCTGCTCGATCGAATAGGCGATGCCGTTCTTGGGCTGGCGCAGGTGCAGCTTGTCGAGCAGGCGCTTGAAGCGGTCGCGGTCCTCGGCAAGGTCGATCATGTCGGGCGAGGTGCCGAGAATCGGCACGTCGGCCTCCTGCAGCGCCTGGGCGAGCTTCAGCGGCGTCTGGCCGCCGAACTGGACGATGACGCCCTTCAGCGTGCCCTTGGACTGCTCGGTGCGGATGATCTCCAGCACGTCCTCGGCCGTCAGCGGCTCGAAGTAGAGCCGGTCCGAGGTGTCGTAGTCCGTCGACACGGTCTCCGGATTGCAGTTGACCATGATCGATTCCAGCCCGACATCGTCGAGCGCGAAGGCCGCGTGGCAGCAGCAGTAGTCGAACTCGATGCCCTGGCCGATCCGGTTGGGACCGCCGCCGAGAATGATCACCTTGTCGCGGTCGCTGGGGTCCGCCTCGTCGGCGGCCTTGCCGATGAACGGGCTCTCGTAGGTCGAATACATGTAGGCGGTCGGCGAGGCGAACTCGGCGGCACAGGTATCGATGCGCTTGTAGACGGGATGGACGCCGAGGCTGGCGCGCAGGGCCGCCACCGCCTTCTCGTCGGTTCCCGCGAGTTCGGCGAGGCGGGCGTCGGAAAAGCCCATCGCCTTCAGCCGCCGCAGCGGACCGGCGTCCGCCGGCAGGCCGAGGCGCTTGA
>JGI12485J12827_1000502_pt1 | contig 11391 bp, 6 predicted proteins | sample TtaePargueraPR_10_FD_12827 | JGI IMG/M metagenome (IMG submission 12827)
GGGGTGAGCCGCCAGTCGATTCCCGCCGACCGGCTGGTGGAGTACGAGAAGGTCTATCCGATGGGGTGGCTCGGCGTCCTTTCCGAGACCCCGCCGGTGTCCGACGAACTGATCTACGTCAACAGCGACCGCGGTTTCGCGCTGTGCTCGATGCGCTCGACCCACCGCAGCCGCTATTACGTCCAGTGCGACGCCGACGACGACGTCAAGCACTGGCCCGACGAGATGTTCTGGGAGGAGCTGAAACGGCGCCTGCCCGAGGATGCGGCAGCCACCATCGTCACCGGGCCGGCCCTGGAGAAGACCATCGCGCCGCTCAGGAGCTATGTCTGCGAGACCATGCGCCACGGCAACCTGTTCCTGGCTGGCGACGCGGCCCATATCGTGCCGCCGACCGGTGCCAAGGGGCTGAACGGCGCAGCCTCCGACATCCATTACCTCTACGAAGGGCTGCTCGCCCACTACAAGAAGGGCGACCCCGCGGGGCTCGATGCCTATGCCGACCGGGCGCTGGCGCGCATCTGGAAGACCGAGCGGTTCTCCTGGTGGATGACGCGGCTGCTGCACCACTTCCCCGACGAGGACGGTTTCGACCGGCGGATCCAGAAGAGCGAACTCGACTACCTGTTCTCCTCGGATGCCGCCCTGGCGTCGCTCGCCGAGAACTACGTCGGCCTGCCGTACTGAGCGGCCCTCGGCCGGGCCGGGGCGGTCAGCCGGCCGCCGGCAATTCCATCCGGAAGGTGGTGCCGCCCTCGGGCGCGGCGCGCCTGGCCGAGATGCGGCCGCCGTGCAGGTCGACGATCCGCTTGACGATCGACAGGCCGAGGCCCGTCGAACTTTCGCCGCCGGTCGGCTGAGCGGACAGGCGCTGGAAGCGGCGGAACAGGCGGGCCATGTCGTCCTCGGAAAGGCCGGGCCCGGTGTCGGTGACACTGATGACGGCCAGGTCTCCCTCGCGGGTCGCGGTCACGTGGATGCGGCCGGCCCGCGGCGTATACTTGATGGCGTTCGACAGGAGATTGTCGATCGCCTCGCGCAGGCGGTCGTAGTCGGCTTCGATCTGGAGCGTCGCGGGGGCGCTGACGGACAGCTCCTGGCCCTTGCGTTCGGCCAGCGGGCCGTTGGCCTCGGCAACGCCGTGGACAAGTTGGATCAGATCGAGCGGCCGGCGCCGGATGGAGATGTCCAGCGCGTCGTCCATCGCCTCCTTGATCAGCCCCTCGATCATCGTCGTCATGCGCCGCGCCGACAGCGTGATCTGGTCGACCTGCTTGCGGATGCCGTCGACGGGCATCGGATCGCGCTGGACCTGCTGGCCGAGCATGTCGGCGCGCCCGAGGATGACGCTGAGCGGGTTCTTCAGGTCGTGCGCGACGATGCCCAGAACCTCCTTCTTGAAGGCGTTGGCGCGGTCGAGCTCCTCGGTGCGCTGGGCGACGCGGTCCTCCAGCAGCAGGTTCGATTCGTGCAGTTCCTCGTAGAGAACGAGATTGTCGAAGGCGACGGCCAGCCGCGCGCAGAACACTTCGACCAGGGCGCGGTCCGTTTCGCTCAGCGGGCGGTCGCGTTTCAGGACGAACGCGGCGTCGCGCCCGGAGCGGAAGCGAAAGCAGGTGGCGAGCGCGGTATCGGAACAGGCAATGCCGCTGGCGGTGACGGCGGCGTCGATCAGGGCGCGGGTGCCGTCATCCAGTTCCGCCGCCGAGGCCGACGATCCATCCGACCCGTATCCGCCGCAGGTGGCGACCACGGTCATGTCGGACCAGCCGGGGGCACCGGCGCCGAGCACGGCGACACCGCTGCAGGCGCCGCCGACGAGGGTCGCGAGCCTGGACAGGATCACCTCGCTCAGCTGCTCGATCGAGCGGGCATCGAACAGGGAGGAGGCGGCGTCGACGATCACCTGCAGGCCGCGCAGCGTGTCGTCCATGCGCTTGAGCTGATCGTAGCTGCGCAGCGCCGCCGTCAGCGTCGTGAACAGCTTGTCGGCGGTAAGCTCGGTCTTCGCCTTGTAGTCGTTGATGTCGTAGTCGACGATGACGCGGCGTTCGGGCGCCTGGCCCGGCTGGCCGGTGCGCAGGATGATGCGAACGGTCTCGTTGCAGAGTTCCCGGCGCACATGCCCGATCATGTCGAGTCCCGCCGTGTTCGTCTCCATCACCACGTCGAGCAGGACGACCGCCGTGTCGGGATGGGCGGCGATCAGGCGGGCGCCTTCCTCGGCCGAATAGGCGGACAGGATGTCCAGTCCGCGATCGTGCAGGCGATAGTCATGCAGCGCGAAGCGCGTCCCGTCGTGGACCGCCGGGTCGTCGTCGACGACGATGACCTTCCACGGCGCGCCGCCCTCGGACACGGGCGGCTCGGCATCGTCGTCCACCAGAACGAGAAGGTCGTCGTCGTTCATCCCACAGTGCGTCGCATTCGCAATCGTCTCTCCGGCATCGCCCGCAGGGACGGACGACGGCAGAATACGTCAGCAGGAAACAAGTCCAGTTCCGCGTGCCGAAACGGCGCCCGAGCGGTCCCCAAACCACTGGAAATCCGGAGTATAAACGATGTTCCGTGTATTCACAGTCATTTCGCCGCTTTAGGTCACGCAGGGTTAGCGTTGTCATGAAACAGCCCATACACTGGAGATCGCGGCAAAACGGTGGCATTGTCGCGGCGACTTTCGAAGCGGCCGTTCGAGGAACCATCCCGACATGACCCGTACCATTCTCGTCCTGAACGGGCCGAACCTGAATCTTCTCGGCACCCGGGAGCCGGAGATCTACGGATCGGAGACGCTCGCCGACGTCGAGGCGATGCTGCGCGCCCGCGGCGCCGGGCTCGGTCTCGATATCGACTTCCGCCAGTCCAATTCCGAGGGCGAGCTGGTAACCTGGATCCAGGAGGGCCGCGGCCGCATGGCGGGCGGCATCATCAATCCGGCCGGCTACACGACGACGTCGGTGGCGATCCTCGATGCGCTGCTGGCGTGCGGCTATCCGGTCGTCGAAGTGCATATCAGCAACATCCACCAGCGCGAGGCGTTCCGGCAGACGTCGCTCGTCTCGAAGGCGGCGAGGGGGGTGATCTGCGGCCTCGGCACACAGGGCTACGCGCTGGCGCTCGACGCGCTGGCGCAGATGACGGCGGAGGTGCCCGACTGACGTTCCGGTTCGCCCGGCCCCGGTTCGCCCGGTCCCGGTGCGCACCGTTCCGAATTGGAGTGCACGGTACCGTGTGCTTCGCTAATATGGCTTTATTGACAGCAACTTGGCGTTTGCGTGAACCCGTGTCAGACAACCCGCATATTCTGATCGTTGATGACGATCCCGACGTCCGCGAGATGGTCCGGGATTACCTCCTGTCGAATGATTTCGTCGTGTCGACGGCGGAGGACGGCAAGTCGATGAAGGCCGTTCTGGCCGAGCGTCCGGTCAACATCGTGGTGCTCGACCTGAAGATGCCCGGCGAGGACGGCTTCACGCTGACCCGCTACCTGCGCGACCGCGGGCCGGTCGGCATCATCATGCTGACGGGCAGCGGCGAGGTGGTCGACCGCGTCGTCGGTCTCGAACTCGGTGCCGACGACTATCTCACCAAGCCGTTCGATCCGCGCGAGCTGCTCGCCCGCATCCGCAGCCTCGTGCGGCGCCTGTCGAGCGGCGAGGCGGCTGCCGAGGAGCCGCCGGCGACCATGGGCCACGAGGTGGTCATGGGGCACTGCATCCTGAACCTCGACACCAAGCGGCTCTACACCCGCGAGGGCGACGAGGTGCCGATGACGTCGATGGAGTTCGATCTGCTGAAGTCCTTCGCCGAGCGGCCGAACCGCGTACTGTCGCGCGACCAGCTTCTCGATCTTGCCCACAACCGGGAGATGGAAGCCTTCGACCGGTCGATCGATATCCGCATCATGCGGCTGCGGCGCAAGATCGAGACCGACCCCGGCAAGCCCGAGGTGCTGAAGACCGTGCGCGGCCTCGGCTACATGTTCGTGCCGTCGGGAAAGCGCCCGGCAGGCCAATAGTTTCCTCCCGCGAACTGGCTTTGAACTGTAATCCGCAGGCCTAGTATGAATTTCGTGTGCGGAAGGTTCCATCTAATCCCAAGCTTTGCTAGAGGTTGAGCGGGTGATTCGTTGGGGCATGCGTCCGGCAGTTCTTTCTCCGGCGTAGGTTATTCGGACTTGGGGGCAAGTTCGTCAGGAATAGCCGCGCCGGTAATGAGCCGGCGTCTCTAAAGTCCTTTCAGGCGGTGAGCCCGATTGTCTGCACAGCGCGGCCGCGTCGGTGGCCGGGAACGGTTTCGTGTGTCCGCGTCCCGTCGTGGAGTCGCGCGGCAGATGGTGAGGAACGATGAACACCCCTGACAGGTCTTGGCCCGTCCGCCGCGGCGCTCTTCGGCCCTGGTTCCTGATGCCCGTCCTTGCGGTCGCCGGCGGTATGTCCGGAGCGGCAGAGGCCGGGTGTTCCCAGAGCGGCACGACGGTCACCTGTACCGGCGATCCGGGGGGCATCAGCTATACGCAGGACGATTCCGTCGTCGACATCGTGGTCGATGACCTTACGGCAAACATCGACGGCGGCAGCGGAAGCGCGATCTCGCTGATCCAGCAAGGCGATGACGCGTCGGGCGACGATTCCGACGGCTTCATCGGAGACGACGGAACCGTCTCGATCACCGGCACGACCGGCAGCGCGTCGTACGGCATTACCGGCGATGCGGGCTATGGGGGCCAGGTGCTCTCGGCCGGCGGCGCCGGGGCGGTCGGCGCGGCGGGAAACGACGATGTCGGCGCCGATGACGGAGGTGTTGGCGGTGCGGCCGGCGACGTCAGTTTCACCATGACCGGCGGCTGGATCGACTATACGGGCGGCGATGCCGGGGTGTCGGTCACCAGCACCGGCGGGGCGGGCGGCCAGGGCGGTGAAGACAAGGTGGGAACCGTCAAGGCCTCCGCCGGCGCCGACGGGGGCGATGGCGGCGCGGGTGGCGACGCCGGTACGGCGAGCGTCGCGCTTGACACTCTAAGCGACGCCGACGGTGAGACAGGAGTCACCGTATCCGGCGCCGGTATCGGCATCGAGGTACTCAGCGCGGGCGGCGCGGGCGGCGAGGGTGGCGAGGCTTACTGCGAGAACAAGGACGCCGGATTCGGCTGCACGGCCTGGTCGGGCCGGGGCGGCGACGGCGGCAACGGCGCCGCGGCCACGCTGGCTGTGACAGACACCGATGTGTCCATCACCGACTTCTCGACCGTCGGGATCACGGTGTCCAGCACAGGCGGTGACGGCGGCAAAGGCGGGCTGGCGAAGGTTTCTTACGGCGGCGACGTCTTCAACAATTTCCAGAGCACGAGTGGCAAAGGCGGTGATGGCGGAGACGCCGATGAGGCGGTCCTGTCCCTGACGGGGAGCGCAACAACGGTCACCGACGACAGCAGTCAGGCTGCCTATGGCGTTTCCGTTCTGAGCGCCGGCGGTGACGGGGGCGACGGCAACGATCTGGAGGGGTTCGGGAGTTGCGACTACGTTTGCCAGCCCGGTTTCGGCGACGGCGGAGCGGGCGGGGCCGGCGGAACCGCGTCGCTGACCCTCAGCGATTCGGACTTGACCATCTCGGTGTCGGCCGACGATGCCGCCGGCCTGTACGTTGCCTCGACCGGTGGTGACGGCGGGAACATCGGCACGGTGAACACCACATCGAGCAAAGTCTGGGGCGGCTCCGAGGCGCCGGGCACCCCGTCGGGCGGCAACGGCGGAGATGCCGGCGCCGTGACCGTCAACATGGATTCTGCCTCGACACTCAAAATCACGACGACCGGAAGCAGCGACCTGAATGGCGCCCTGACGCTCTGGAGCCGGGGCGGCTACGGCGGCGACGGCGGATCGGGCGGGACCTACGGCGACGGCGACGGCGGCGACGGCGGCGACGGCGGCGATATTACCGGCACGCTCGGGTCGATCGACATCACGACGTCCGGCGACGGCGCCACCGGAGCCCTGCTCTGGACTGCGGGCGGCAGCGGCGGCACGGGATCGAGCAGCGACGGCGACGGGGGAAGCGGTGGCAATATCGACATCGCCATCGACGACGCGTCCATCACGACGACCGGCGATTCCGCACACGGCATCTATGCCACCAGCATCGGTGCCGTCGGCGGCGATTCCAGCAGCGATGGCGACGCCGGATCGGCGGGATCCGTCGACCTGACGGTTTCGGACGGATCGATCGTCGTCGAGGGCAGCGACTCCACCGCGATCCGCGCCATCAGCCTGACGCTGGACAATGGCAGTGGAGACGGTTCCACCTCCGGCGACGTGTCGGTCACCACGGGTGCCGACATCACCGCGTCGGGGGCCGACAGCATCGGCATTTACGTCAAGAGTGCCGGGAGCGTGTCCGCGGGCACGTTGTCCGTGACGGTGGACACGGGCGGATCGGTTACCGCATCTGGCTCGGGGTCGACGGCGGTGGCGTTCGACGAGGGCGACGGGAACACGCTGATCAACGACGGCACCATCACGACCAGCGACCTGTCGAGCACGTCGATCCTCGCGTTGTCGGCCTCGAAGGGCCAACTCTCCGTCACCAACAACGGCATATTCGGCGGATCCGTTTCTCTCGATAACGACTATGAGAACACGTTCACCAACAGCAGCGGCGCGACGCTCAATCTCGGCGCGACCTTCGATCTCGGCGAGGACGGCACGCTGACCAGCGCGGGAACGCTCTCGCCAGGCGGCTCGGGTTCGATTCTCACCAGCACGGTGACGGGCACGACAACCCAGAGCAGCGCGGGAACGTATCTGGTCGATGTGGACGGAGACGTGACCGACCACATCGTCTTCAACAGCGTCGGGACCGTTCTGGACGGTACCGTCAGCGTCAATGTCGTCTCCGCAACGAGCGGCAGCGGCTCCTCGCCGATTGCGGCTTCCGACGACAGCATCGATTCCGGCCTCACTGTCACCAATACTGCGGTCGCCAGCTACACCGTGACGACGGGGACGACCGATACGGTCGTGCTGAACTGGAATTTCGACTTCGCTAACGACTCCATCCTCGGTGCGGCGAATTCCAATCAGTCGGCGACGACGCAGCACATCGATTCCGTCCTGACGTCGATCGCGGCGTCGAACGACGCCACGTCGCCCGGGGACGAAGCCGGGGCGAGACACGGGAAACTCGATGCGTCCCTGACCGGGCTGATCAACATCGTCGCAATGGACGAGTACCTGTCTGCCCTCGATACGCTGCACTCGCAGATTCACGCCGACAACCGGGTCGCGGCACTGTTCTCCAGCCTGCAGTTCTCGGAGTCGCTCCTGACCTGCGGCGCGAAGGACGGCGCCTTCCGGTTTGCCCGACAGGACCAGTGCGTTTGGTTCGCCATGGGCGGTCGGCACCTAACGCGGGAGGCCGACCGCCAGAGCCGCGGATTCGACCAGTCGATCTTCGAGATGGCCGGCGGCGGTCAGGTCGCCTTCGGGGCAGACGACAGCTGGACGCTCGGCGGGGCGGTTTCCTGGGAGAGCCAGGATCTCAAAGTCGCGAACATCGCCAAGAGCGAGGGCGACCTGTTCCAGGGCGGCATCGTTCTCGGCAAGCGGTTCGGCAACACGGTGCTGTCCGCTTCTCTGTCCGGCGGCTCCGGCTCGTACGACGTCGACCGGACGATTTATACCGGCGATACCGCGTGGGGCACCCAGGATCTCCGGATGATGACCGGCCAGGTCGCGGCCGAACACACCTTCGCGCGGGAAGCCTGGTATCTGAAGCCGCGCGTGGACGTGGGCTTCGACACGGTCTCGATGGATGCCTTCCGGGAGAGAGGCGCGGGCGGCGTCAGCCTGATCGCCGATTCCGCCTCCGGGACGACATGGCACGTGCGCCCGTCGGTGGAGCTTGGCGTCGACATCGTGCTGGGTGGCGGCGCGGTGATCCGGCCGGGTGTGACGGTAGGCCTGACCCAGCTTCTCGGCGATACCGCTCCGACGGTGACCGCGAAATTCGCCTCGACGCCGGCCGGGGTTGGCGGCTTCACGATCTCGAGCCCGCTCGACGACACCTATCTCGATGTCGGCGCCAGCGTCGACATCTTCGCCACCGACCGGGTGTCGATCAGCCTCGACGGCGCGGGGCAGTACTCGGACTCGATCGAATCCTACGGGGGATCGGCGCGGTTGGGGGTCCGGTTCTGAATGCAGGACCGGGGGCCCGATCCCCTGTAGCGCATCACCGGCGGCCGGGATGTCAGGACCGGCCGCCGGTGAGCAGAACAACAAGCCGCGGGAACAGCTTGCCTGGGAAAGCAGGTGAGTGGAGACCGACATCTCTCGCGCCGGTCTTGCCCGCAAGCGCGCGGTGGATGCGTTCGACGGGTCGATCGATATCCCCGTCGTGCGGCTCCGGCACATGACCGAGACCGACCCCGGCAGGCCTAAGGTGCTGAAGACCGTCCGTTGCCCCGGCTACAGGTTCGTACGGTCGGCAAAGCGACAGGTCACCTGATCGTCTCCCGCACGGGGTTCAGATGGACTGGAACCAGTCATTTAACCGCAGCACACCCGGTGCGCCGCCGGAACGCGCCTTCGCGCCGGCTGTGGTCGCGTTTCCGGCTTTCGACTTCATGACCATCTTCGGCGACACACCGAAGCGCTTCCGGAACAGCCTGCTGAAATGGCCGGAGTCGGTGAAACCGCACCGTTCGGCGACTTCTCCGACATACCCGGCAAGCGGCGTGGCGGACAGCAACTGGCTGTAGGCGCGATCAAGCCGGCGTGCCGTAACGTACTGCGCCACTCCACCGGTCTCTGCGAAGTCACGATAGAGCGATGACCGCGACAGGCTGAAAGCCCGGCAGATGTGGTCGACATCCAGATCCGGGTTCGACAGGTTGCGCTCCAGAAAGGACCGGATGGCTTCGCGCCTCTGCGCCCGGTGGACCGGTACCCGCTGCTGCGTGAAGCTCTTGGGCGAGAGCAACCCCTGCAGAAGTCCGCAAAAGCCTTCCGCCAGCGCACCGGACTCGGATTCCGGCAGATCGGGCAACAGCTCAATGAGAGAAAACAGCGCGTTCGCCAGGTATCTGCCGGCTGCCGAGTCCCGGGTGAATTTCATGTAGGGAGGATGGCGTGCCGGATCATAGCCGATCGCGTGATGGGGAAGGACCACTCCGGTGACCGACGATTCCTCGTTGACCGACCGAAACTCCCGGGAGAAGTCGAAGAGATGGACTTCGCCGGGGCTCATGATCCAGTCTGCGTCCTCCAGCGTGCCGCGTGCCGCGCCCGTCCGGTATATCTGCAACGACAGATAGTTCGCGTCCCGGGCGTGACGGCGGTTGTGGTGGAACGACTGCTTCGAAAACGTCACGTCGGTGAAGATCAGGCTGTCGACCAGCCAGGCGCTGACGCTCTCGGTTCCGGCAACGGCATCTGACAGCGGATTGACGTCGTAGACGGCACGAAGCATTTCGCGCCATGCGTCGTAACTGTGCCGCGCACCCACCAGTTCCGGGTCGAGCCGAAGATGCGGCACCCGGGTTGTACCTGCCATTGTGTTCAAGGTCATTTCCACCAGCGACATGACTAGTACCGTAACGATAGTTGCGGATGGAGGGGGGTACAAGTGGGACAGATTTCCCAGAAATATCGGGATACGTGTCCATAGACAGAATCGGCCCCTGCGCCACTACTGAAGTGTGATCCGAATGTTGGGGGCGGATATGTACGGCTGGGGACTTATGGGAGAAGGGCTGTCTCGCGTCGGCGATAAAGAGGGAAAACCGTCTTTACGCGGAGACATAGGTCCGGACCGGCCGCCATCCGACACATCGCGATGTCGCGACGCGTTCCGTCGCCTTGCAGCGATTCCCGAAACTCCGGCACTGCAATTTCTGGTTGTCTCCGGCACCATCGCCGTTGCTGCCGCCGGCGCAGCCGCCTTGCCGCAGGCCGCAGTCGCCGGCTGTACGACCAGCGGGTCGACGGCGACGTGCACGGGCGGAGATCTGTCGTCGATCAGCTATACGCAGCAGGATGATGACGTCGACACGATCGTCATCGACGACCTGACGGGCGATATCGGCGGGGCGACCGCGATCTCGCTGATCGACAGGGGTGAGGATGGAGATCTCCCCAATGTCCCCGGCACCGATGGCCTTGATGCAACTGTGACCATCATCGGCACCAACGGGGACGCGAGTTACGGCATTTCCGGCGCGACGGACACCAGCGTCTCGGTCATCTCGGAGGGCGGCTCGGGTACTGACTGGGGCTCGACATCCAGTCAAGATGCTGGCGACGGAAGCGACGGTGGGGACGGCGGCGATGCGGCGTTCTCGATGACCGGCGGCTACATCTCGCAGTCGGATGGCGAGACCGGGATCCAAGTGCAAAGTATCGGCGGAGACGGTGGTACGGGGGGCGAATCCAGTCGTGACGACTCGGGGAGCTATGTGTCTGCCTATGGCGGCGAAGGCGGCGACGGTGGCGATGCGGGCACGACGACGCTGACGCTCGATTCGTTGAGCGGATCGGACGGTGGCGCGGGCGTCGACATACCGAGCGTATCCACCGGGATCATGGTGCAGAGCATTGGCGGCGATGGCGGCCAGGGTGGCGAAGCTTACTGCAAGAACACCGACATCTTGACCGGCTATTGCAGTTCGTATCCAGGCAAAGGCGGGGACGGCGGTGCGGCCGGGGCCGCGACGGCGACCGTCACCGATACCGATGTTTCCATCACTGCTTTCTCGGACATCGGCATAGCCGTACGGAGCACCGGCGGAGATGGCGGCAAGGGCGGTCTCGGCAAGGTAAAGTACAGACGCAACGCGGTTGACATATCGTCTAACAACGGGGCGGGCGCCGGCGGGGCCGGCGGCGATGCATCGGCGGTGAGCCTGACCCTGAGCGGCAACGCCGTGTCCGTTACCCACGGCAGCGATACGGCCCTTTACGGCATCAACGTATCCAGTACCGGAGGCACGGGTGGCGACGGCAACGACAACGAAGCCGTCGGTCACTGTGTGCTGTTCGTCTGCGACTACCCGGACGCCCCGGCCTGGGGCGATGGCGGCGACGGTGGCAATGGTGGCACGGCCACACTGAGCCTGACCGATACGGATGTCACTTCATCCGTAACGGCCGACGACGCGGTGGCCCTGCAGGTCGCGTCCCAGGGCGGCGATGGCGGCAGTCGCGGCGACTACCAGGGATCGAAGAGCAACTTTTCGAACTACTTATCTACCGGCGCCGACGGGGGCGACGGCGGCGATGCCGGCGCCGCGAGCCTGACCACGGCGTCGGGCTCCGTCATCACCGTGACCACGACCGGCGACGGCGGCTCCAAGGGGGCGCTGACGGTGCTCAGCCAGGGCGGAGATGGCGG
>JGI12485J12827_1000538_pt1 | contig 10904 bp, 8 predicted proteins | sample TtaePargueraPR_10_FD_12827 | JGI IMG/M metagenome (IMG submission 12827)
ATGCCGATCCGACAAAACTCCCTGAAGACCTGATGCCACTGGATCAGACATTCTTTGGTCCGGCGGACAAACTTTCGCTGTCGGCGGATGGTCCATTGCCTGTTTCGTTTGAAGGCGATCTTGCCAACCATCCGACATATCCGGAAGTGTTTGACCCCTATGATGGTGTTTTGCGCGATCCGCGCGTTTCTGATGGTTTGTTGTTCGAAGATGGGCTGTCAGGGCGTTTTGATCTTCGCGCGCAACACCGTGAAGGGTATTGCGACAAACTGCGCATCCCGATGCCCGATGGCGGGACTTGGTTGTCTCACCGTGCATTCTGGCCTGGTGCTTTGACAGATGGGGAGATCTTCGAGGGACCGGATTATGTTCCCGTCGATCTTGATTACGTTCGAGGTTTGCCTGTTTACGGTGATTGAAAGGACGTCTTCGTAACGCCCGGTACCCGGTGTTACGGCCTTACGTATGCGTAAATCAGTTGACTGGGATGTCGGAATGTTGCGATGGTGACGCACCGCATTCAACAAACAAGAAAAAACATGAACGATAAGCTTTATAGCATTACCGAGCTGGCCGAAGAATTCGACATTACGCCGCGTGCGATCCGGTTTTACGAAACCAAGAACCTGCTTGCACCGCAGCGTGCAGGTGCGACGCGCGTATACAATTACCGTGACCGGGCGCGGCTGATGCTGGTGCTGCGTGGCAAGCGTCTTGGTTTCTCGCTTGAGGATATCAAGGAATATATCGATCTCTATGACGCAGACCGCAGTCGGACGGAACAGCTTGCGCATCTGATGCTGGTCGGACGCCGGCGGATCGAAGAGCTCGAACAGCAGCTTGAAGACGTGCAGACGACCTTGCAGGAACTGCGCACGATTGAGAATGAAGCAATTGATTCGCTTCGTGAAAAGGGCATCGACCCGGAAAAGGCCGTTGCCGATATCAAGGCCAAGCTTGTCGCAGAAACCGCCTGAATTGATTGAAGATTCTGCCTGAAACGAAAAAGCCCGGTATTTCACCGGGCTTTTGTTTTTTTGGTCATGAAGATGCGGCTTATTCCGGATCACGCTGCAAGGGCAGGGTGACTTCAAATACTTCTTCATCTGGGATGAATTTGCGGCTGAAGCCAAGGCTTTCGCAAAGGGTCAGCATCCGACGGTTATTTGGCAAAACCTGGCCGATGAAGGTTTCTGTGCCCTTGCGACGGCAGAATTCGATCATCTTTTCCATCAGAATACGGCCAAGACCGCGCCCCTTGATATCAGAACGCACCATAATCGCGTATTCGGCTTTCTCGTTGTTCGGATCAATGACGACCTGAACGATACCGTGAATTTCGCCTTCCTGATCACCGTTTGGCAGGATGGCAAGGAAGGCCATATCGCGGTCGTAATCAAGCTGCGTCTGACGGGCCATTTCCGAATGCGGCAATTCACGAACCGAGCCGAAGAAGCGGAAATGAATATCTTCCGGGGTTAGCCGCGACATAAACTCGTAGTGGGCCGGTTCATCTTCGGGCTTGATTGGACGCAGCAAATAGGTCGTCCCATCATCCATCACCACCTTTTCTTTCAAATGGCGCGGGTAGGGATGAATGGCCAGGCGCTGTTCATCGCTTACAACCTTTGGCGTTACCTTGATCCGGGCATCCAGCGCAATCACACCTTCGCGGTCGGCCAGAAGTGGGTTCATATCAAGTTCGACAACTTCGCCCAACTGCACAACCAGCTGCGAAAGGCGTACTAAGGTCATGTAAAGCTCTTCCAGATTGACCGCCGGTACATCGCGGTAACCTTGCAGAAGCTTATGAATGCGCGTGCCTTCGACCAGTTCGCGGGCAAGCTTCATGTTCAGCGGCGGCAAGGCCATCGCACGGTCACGAACGACTTCGACCTCGACACCGCCATGCCCGAACAGGATCACCGGACCAAAGATCGGGTCGGTGGTCATGCCAACAATCAATTCACGCGCGCCGTCACGTTTGACCATCTCCTGAACTGTGAAACCGCGCAGGCGGGCTTCCGGGAATTTCTTGCCAATAACACGCTGCATTTTTTCGGCCGCAGCACGGACTTCCTCGCCATTCTCAAGGTTCAGGATAACGCCGCCGACATCGGACTTGTGGCTGATGTCGTCCGACAGGATCTTGAGAGCGACCGGGCGACCGATCTTTTCTGCCTTGCTGACGGCATCGTCAACATCAAGGGCGGCATAGGTTTTGACGGTGTTGATCCCGAAGCAGTCCAGAACCGATTTCGCCTCGGGTTCGGTTAGCATGTCACGCCCGGCATGGATGGCGGCATGAATGATGCTGCGTGCCTTGTCTATATCGGGCGTAAAATCATGTGGTACGGACGGCGGTGTTTCCATCAAAAGGTCTTGCAGCTTGCGGAAGTTGACCATGTGCTGGAAGGCGGCAACCGCATTTTCCGGCGTACGGTAGGTCGGAATGCCAGCCGCATAGAACATGTTGCGCGCCTCTGCCACGGTGGCCTCGCCAACCCAGTTGGTCAGGATGTTCTTCTTGCTGTTCTTGATCGTGTCGATCACGCCCTGTGCGACTTCGACCGGATCGGTAATCGCGGTCGGGGCATGCATGACCAGCAGGCTGTCGATATTCTTGTCCTTCAGGACAACGTCAATGGTCTTGGCATAACGTTCACCCGGTGCATCGCCAATGATATCGACCGGGTTTGCGTGCGACCAGGTCGGCGGCAGGACTTCATCAAGGGCTGCAATGGTTTCGTCGTCAAGGTGGGCCAACTGGCCATGTCTTTCGATCAGGGCGTCAACCGCAAGCACCCCGATCCCACCACCATTGGTCACGATGCCAAGCTTGTCACCACGGAACGGCCGCATGCGCGACAGCGTTTCAGCAGCCGAGAACATTTCGCTCACCGTGTACACGCGCAAAACACCAGCCCGTTTGATGGCAGCATCGAAAACGTCATCGGCACCGGCAAGCGCACCGGTGTGGGACGCGGCTGCAGCTGCACCCTCGGCAAAGCGACCGGATTTGATACAAAGGATCGGTTTGTTACGCGATGCGGCACGGGCGGCAGAGATAAAGCTTCTGCGTTCGTGAATGGATTCAATATAAAGCATGATCGCCCGGGTATCGGGATCAGAACCCAGATAGTCGATGACATCGCCAAAATCGACGTCATCGCATTCACCCAGCGAAATAAAGTGGGAAAAGCCGATTCCACGTGCAGCAGCCCAGTCGAGAACGGCGGTACACAGCGCACCTGATTGCGAAACAAAGGCAATCTTGCCATTGCCAATGCTTTGATGGCTGAAACTGGCATTCAGGCCAATGCCCGGCACCATCAGGCCAAGGCAATTCGGACCAAGCAGACGCATCTTCTTGGAGGCCGCAATATCAAGCATCGCCTGTTTGACTGTGCGATTGTCATCATATTGTTCTGCACCCAGACCTGCGGTCAGGACAATCGCCGCAAGACAGCCTTTTTCGGCCAGGCATTCCATAACCGGAACGACACCTTTAGGCGGAACACAGATCACGGCGAGCTCTGGTACCACTGGCAGGCTATTGACGTCGGGGTAGGCCAGAACACCACCGATTGACTGACTGCGTGGGTTGACCGGCATGATCGGCCCGTCAAATCCACCGGCAAGCAGGTTCTTCATAATCACGCTGCCGACGGAGTGCGGCCGATTGGAGGCGCCAATCACGGCAACCGATTTCGGTTTAAACAGATGATCGAGGTTGATTGTACTCATCGCCAGTTTGCGCCTTGTCCTGTGTGGGCCGGCCTGATTTCGGCCAACTCGCCCTATATGGTGATGCGTGCGCCAGTTTTTCAGCACACATCATGATGCAGTGCGATATCTTAGAGCGATGCCAATTATATTGATTTGCTGTGCATCAATAAAGCGCTGCCAACACGAAGTTTTTATGGCAGTGCGATGCAGCAGGCTACGGGAAGCGTGAAGTGCGGCGATGAGGTGTCACGATTAATGCACGTGACCATGATGCCCGTCGTCAAATCGCTCGGACTCTTCAAGCCAGGCTTCAACTTCATCCTGTGAACTCATGGCAAGCGCGATTTCAAGGTCGGCTTGGACATGGGCCAGNCTGTCGAACATCGGGCACCAGCCAAACGCCTGTATCCGGGCGTCGGTCGTCGACGAGATCGTGAACAGATCCCCGTCAATCGGGTGCACCAAGCCATGAATGACCCCGCCTTCGCCCGTGATCAACCATCCGCGGGTCGATCCGGACAGGGTGGCGAGTTCAACTTCGCGAAGGTCGATTTTGATGGTTTTCATGGGGCAAACATCCGTGTTTTGACGTTCAAAAGCAAAAGGGACCGAACATTACGTTCGGTCCCTTTTTAATTGGCTCCGGCAGCAGGACTCGAACCTGCGACCCAATGATTAACAGTCATTTGCTCTACCAACTGAGCTATGCCGGATCAGGAGCTGCGCGTCTTTCGATGCGCGTGGCAGGTGTATAATCAAACAGCCGGAGGCCCGCAAGACCTTTTTTGAGAAAATCCGGCCAAAATCGCGTCTTTTTTCAACATGGTCGCGACAGGTTATCGGCAGGCGCGATAATGACGTAAACCATTTCCCGACTGGTTGAATTGGATTGCGTAAAGCGCATCGTGTTCTGTTACCGGGAAGGGGCAAATCATACTTGGAATAACTGCGGAGTGATATTGGCCCGGAAAGCAAAAACCCCCGGAACAGAGTTCCAGGGGTTTATGGCTCCGGCAGCAGGACTCGAACCTGCGACCCAATGATTAACAGTCATTTGCTCTACCAACTGAGCTATGCCGGATCAGTGGAGGCGCGAGCCGGAATCGAACCGGCGTGCAAGGATTTGCAGTCCTCTGCGTAACCACTCCGCCATCGCGCCTTCGCGTTGGCTGGAGCGGTGTATAGCCTCAACAAACGCACCCCGTCAAGCACCCAATTTTACATTTTTCTGAAGGCTTGGGGATTAGTGCTAAGAAAAAGAAAAAACGCCCGGGAAAACCGTATGAAGGGGCTCAAGTCCCTCAACATATGAGAAGTCTATTGCCGCAACGAGGTTACTCCTTCGCAAGTCCTACCGCGCGTGGCGCGGATGCACTATGTAATTGGTGGGACGCAATTGCTTTGTATTCCGGCGATTGTTCAAAAAAGTTTGTGTGAAGGACACGACGTTCGCGAAATGCTCGCGTGGCGCCCGAACCTCTCGGCATGTAGATGCGCGAGCCCAGGGTATGGTGTCGTCGTGCAAAGAACAAAAGAACAGAAATCTGCGCCCAAAGAGGGGTTTGCGCTTGATCCGTGGTTGTCAGGTGCTTAAGTGCTGACTATAAACAGGGCAATTGCCGCAGCCGTCTTTGGGGACAACAAGAGGACTGTGGTCTGTTTCTCGCGAGAATTTTCAGGTCAGATAATCATGGATTACCAAATCGCGCGCCATAACATGGTGGAAAATCAGGTTCGGACCAACAAGGTTACCGATCCGCTGGTCATTGCAGCGATGGAAGGGGTTCCGCGCGAACTGTTCCTGCCGGAAGGCAAGCGCGGCGTTGCATATATCGACGAGGATATCGCCGTGGGTGCCGGGCGTTTTGCCATGGAGCCGATGGTGATTGCGCGCCTTATGCAAAATGCCGAGATTGCTGAAACGGATGTTGCCTTGGTGATTGGTGCCGGGTACGGCTATTCCAGCGCGCTGATCTCGCGCGTGGCAGAAACCGTGGTATCTGTTGAAAGTGACAAGGATATGGCTGCCGCTGCCGAGGCTACCTTCCAGAAGCTCAACTATGACAATGTCATTGTTGTCGAGGGTGATCTGGCATCAGGGTATGCCAAACAGGCTCCTTATAACGTCATCGTCTTCGATGGTGCTGTCGCCGAAGTTCCGGCGGGTATCCTTGAACAGGTTTCCGAAGGTGGTCGCTTGCTTGCTGTGGTGCGTGAACCCGGCAAGGTAGGCGTTGCACGCCTTTACGAGCGCGAAAACGGTGTCATCGGGCATCGCGATCTGTTTGATGCGAACATTCCGTATCTTCCGGGATTTGAGCCGGCAGAAAGCTTTGTATTCTGATTGAGGTTTGACGGTGCTCGACATCAGTTGTGCTGAACTTGCGTCACGGCTTGATGCGAATGCACCGATTGCCTTGCTTGATGTCCGCGAAGATTGGGAACTTGAAATCTGCGCGATAGATCAGGCGCTACATATTCCTCTTTCCCAATTATCGGGAAGGTTGGATGAGCTGGCGCCTGATATGCCTTTGGCGATCATTTGTCATCATGGTGTTCGCAGTCGCCATGCGGGCCTGTTGCTTGAGGATCATGGATTTAAAGAGCTTTTTAATGTTCGCGGCGGTATAGATGCATGGGCGCTTGAAGTTGAGCGCGATATGAGCCGCTACGATTGAAAACGGCAATGACGGAGAAACGGGGCAAATTACTTTTTTTTGATGCAAATGCCTCTTTTCTTGGAAAATTTTCCTTCCGTCGTTACCATACGTGAAACTGCGCCGGGGTCGGGACTTGGTGTAGGATTTTACAAGGGTAGATAAATGATCAAACGGTTCTTGCTGACCTGCAGTATTCTGGCGACCGGCGGCATTGTTGCCAGCGGCGCTTCTGCAGAAAGCCTGGAAGACGCACTTATCAAGGCGTACCAGAGCAACCCGACACTCGAAGCCGGTCGTGCGGCACTTCGTTCGACCGATGAAGAAATTTCCTCGGCATTGTCAAACTGGCGGCCGAGTGTAAGCCTTTCAGGCAGCGCAGGCGTTCGTGATACCGAAACAGAAGTTAACGGTACGAAAACAGATAATAGCCTGACGCCCTATACGGTAGGCCTTAACGTCACGCAGCCGCTTTATCGTGGCGGCCGTACCACGGCAGAAACCGAACGAGCAGAGGCCCGCATCAAGGCGGCCCGCGCGTCGCTGCGCTCTACCGAGCAGGATGTAATGCTTCAGGTGGCAACTGCGTATTTCAACGTTCTGCGTGATACTGCGGTTGTTGAGCTTAATCAGAACAACGTTCGCGTTCTTGAGCGTCAGCTTGAAGCGACCCGTGATCGTTTTGATGTTGGCGAGGTGACCCGTACGGACGTGTCTCAGGCCGAAGCCCGCCTTGCAGGTGCAAAGGCCAATTTGATCTCGGCACAGGGTGCCTTGGCCAATACCCGGGCGCAATACGAGCGCCTTGTCGGGAATCCGCCAAGCGATCTTGAAATTCCCAATGCGCTCTCGGGACTTCCGACAAGCATTTCTGATGTTCTGTCGATTGCACAGGGCCAGCATCCTGACGTCTTGCAGGCAGTTTACAGCGAAGAAGCTGCTCAGTCTGACATCCGTCTGAGCGAAGGTTCGCTTTATCCGGAAGTAAGCCTTGCTGCCGGGGTTGAGCGCCAGCATGAAGCGTCAAACGATGATTTCACCTCCGATACGGCGGACATTATCGCGTCAGTCTCGATACCGCTGTACCAGCAGGGTGCTGTTTTCTCGAACGTGCGTTCGGCAAAGCAGACCGCAGGTCAGGCCCGGATCCAGATTGATGAAGCGCGCCGTTCAGTAATCGAAAACGCAACCAGTGCCTGGGAGACCCTTGTCACTGCACGTGCAAGCATCGAATCGCAGCAGGCACAGGTATCATCGGCTGAAGTCGCCCTTGATGGTGTTCAGCGTGAAGCATCGGTTGGTTCGCGTACCGTTCTTGATGTTCTTGATCAGGAACAGGAACTGCTGCAGGCCCGTGTGGATCTTGTCGGTTCGCGCCGTGACGCTGCGGTTGCCGAGTTTCAGGTTAAGGCTGCCATGGGGGCGCTTAATGCGCAGGTCCTTGGTCTGCCGGTCGAAATTTATGACACTGAGTCCAACTATAACAAGGTCAAGGACCAGTGGTGGGGAACGGATTGATTGGTTGATGGTCGGGACAGGGTGGCGACATCCTGCCTTCGAACTTGGGGCGGATCGGTCTGGTTAAATGACACTAGTGCGGAAGTTTAATTATGAGTGACGGGCAACAAGAACCTTCCATGGAGGATATCCTCCAGTCCATCCGCAAGATTCTTGCCGATGAGGGGGATGAAGAAAAACAGGAAGCTGCTCCTGAACCCGAACCGACGCCGGAGCCAGAACCTGAGCCCGAGCCGGAACCAGAACCCGAGCCCGAAGAAGAAATCGACGAACTTGTGCTTGACGAAGAGCCTGAGGAACTTGAGTTCGAGGAAGAACCCGAGGAACTGGAGCTCGACGAGCCGGAAGAAGAGGAAGAACTCGAACTCGACGATATGCTCGATTTCGATGAAACGCCTCTGGAAGAAGAATTCGACGAGCCGGAACCGGAACCAGAGCCCGAACCGGCAATGCCAGCCCTTTACGATGATGAAGACGACGAACCGCTGATTTCGAATTTGACGGAATCAACGGCCACCGGAACCATCTCGGAACTGGCGCAAGCTGTTGCAAAGAAACGCGCAGTTGCCCTTGGCATCAACGCGGGCCACGCAACCCTTGAGGATCTGGTGCGCGATATGCTGCGTCCGTTGCTTAAGGAATGGCTTGACGAAAACCTTCCCTATATGATCGAACGCCTTGTGAAAAAGGAAATCGAGCGGATTGTGAACCGCGCCGAAGACCTTTAGGCGAGCCGATTTTGACATTCGAGCGGCGCGCCAACGGTGCGCCGCTTTTTCTTTGGATAAACAATTAAACCCGCAGCGGATCAAAAGACCATGTTGGAGAAGACCTACAACCCGGCCGATGTTGAAGGCAGACTTTACGATAAATGGGAAAAAGCAGGGGCATTTGCCGCTGATCCGGCATCCAGTGCCGATCCCTATGTCATCATGATGCCGCCGCCCAACGTGACCGGTAGCCTCCACATGGGGCATGCACTGACCTTTACGCTTCAGGATATCCTGGTCCGCTATAACCGGATGAAGGGCAAGGATACCCTTTGGCAGCCCGGCACCGACCATGCCGGCATTGCGACCCAGATGGTTGTGGAACGCCAGCTTGGCGAACAGAATGTCACGCGCCATGACCTTGGCCGTGAAAAGTTTGTCGAGAAGGTTTGGGAGTGGAAAGAAAAATCCGGCGGCACCATCACCAATCAGCTGCGCCGTCTGGGCGCGTCGCCCGACTGGCCGCGTGAACGCTTTACCATGGATGATGGCCTGTCGGCTGCGGTCCGCGCAAGGTGTTTGTCAAACTGCACAAGGATGGCCTGATTTACCGTGACAAGCGTCTGGTGAACTGGGATCCGAAACTTCTGACCGCGATTTCCGACCTTGAAGTCGTTCAGAAAGAAGTCAAAGGCCACTACTGGCACTTCAAATATCCGATTGAGGGCCGTGACGGCGAGTTCATCACGGTTGCCACCACTCGTCCCGAGACGATGCTGGGCGATACCGGTGTTGCAGTCCATCCGGATGATGAACGCTACCAGGACCTGATTGGGAAATACTGCATTCTTCCGATTGTTGGACGCCGCATCAAGATCGTCCCGGACGAATATGCCGATCCTGAAAAAGGGTCGGGTGCAGTTAAGATCACACCAGCGCATGATTTCAATGACTTTGAAGTCGGCAAACGTGCAGGTCTGGAAAAGATCAACATCCTTGATGATTATGCGCGCATCAATGATGAAGCACCCGAGGAATACCGTGGCCTTGATCGCTTTGAAGCCCGCAAACTGATCGTCGCAAAGATGGACGAGCTCGGTCTGCTTGAAAAGATCGAGGACACCGTTCACATGGTACCATACGGCGACCGTTCGAATGTCGTGATTGAGCCGTATTTGACCGATCAGTGGTTTGTAAACGCCGAGGTTCTTGCAAAGCCCGCGACCGAGGCGGTTGAAGATGGCCGCATTCGCTTTGTGCCGAAGAACTGGGAAAATACCTATTTCGAATGGATGCGCAACATCCAGCCATGGTGTATTTCCCGTCAGCTTTGGTGGGGGCATCGTATTCCGGCATGGTTTGGCCCCGACGGCGAATTCTTTGTTGAAGAAACCGAAGAAGAAGCCATGGCCGCCGCCAAGGCGCATTATGGCAAGGATGTCGAACTCACCCAGGAAACCGACGTTCTTGATACCTGGTTCTCATCCGGTCTCTGGCCGTATTCGACGCTGGGCTGGCCGAAAAAGACCCCGGAACTTGCCAAATATTATCCGGGCGATGTTCTGGTGACGGGGTTTGACATCATCTTCTTCTGGGTTGCCCGGATGATCATGATGAGCATGTATTTCATGGACGGCAAAGTACCGTTCCGTGACGTTTACATTCATGCTCTGGTGCGTGATGAGCACGGCCAGAAGATGTCCAAATCCAAGGGCAACGTCATCGATCCGCTTGAGATCATTGACGAATATGGTTGTGATGCGCTGCGCTTCACCCTGACAGCACTGGCAGCCCAGGGCCGTGATATCAAGCTTGCCGCATCCCGTGTTGAAGGCTATCGCAACTTTGCGACCAAGCTTTGGAATGCCGCACGCTTTGCCGAAATGAATGAATGCAAACCGGTTGATGGCTTTGATCCGGCAGGCGTGAAATCGACCCTTGGTCGCTGGATCGTTGGCAAAACGGTTGAAGCGGCCAAGGCCGTTGGCACTGGCATTGAAACCTATCGTTTCAACGATGCCGCCAGCAGTGCCTATCAGTTTGTTTGGGGTTCGTTCTGTGACTGGTATCTGGAACTGGCGAAACCGGTTCTGATGGGCAGTGACGAAGAAGCCAAGGCGGAAATTCGCGCAGTTACCGCGTGGGTTCTTGATCAGATCCTGTTGATCTTGCACCCGGTCATGCCGTTCATCACCGAAGAGCTTTGGGAAAAGACCGCCGATAGCCGTGCCAAAATGCTGATCGCCGAAGGGTATCCGCAGTTTGACGAAGCCCTGATTGATCGTGAAGC
>JGI12485J12827_1000563_pt1 | contig 10605 bp, 9 predicted proteins | sample TtaePargueraPR_10_FD_12827 | JGI IMG/M metagenome (IMG submission 12827)
CTGTTTGCGGCCTTCAAACCGTCCAAGACTTCCGTGATCAGCAGGCCGACTTCCCGGAATTCGGCGACGCCGAAGCCGCGGGTGGTTGCAGCCGGGGTGCCGAGGCGGATGCCGGAAGTGACGAAGGGCTTTTCCGGGTCGAAGGGAATGCCGTTCTTGTTGCAGGTGATGTTGGCCCGGCCGAGCGCCTTTTCGGCAACCTTGCCGGTGGCGTTCTTCGGGCGCAGATCCACGAGCATCAGGTGGTTGTCGGTGCCGCCGGAGACGATGTCGAGGCCCTGTTCCTTCAGGGCTTCTGCCAGCGCCTTGGCGTTTTCGGTGACCGCGCGGGCGTAGGCCTTGAACTCCGGTGTCAGCGCTTCCTTGAAGGCAACGGCCTTTGCCGCGATCACATGCATCAGCGGGCCGCCCTGCAGGCCAGGGAAGACCGCGGAATTGATCTTCTTGGCGATGTCCTCGTCATTGGTGAGGATCATGCCGCCGCGCGGACCGCGCAGGGACTTGTGGGTNGTNGTGGTGNNNACATGGGCNTGCGGNANCGGNGANGGATGCACGCCNCCGGCNACNAGNCCNGCGATATGGGCCATGTCGACCATCANNTAGGCGCCGATGCTGTCGGCGATCTCGCGGAANNNCTTCCAGTCCCAGATGCGNGAATAGGCGGTGCCGCCGGCCAGGATCAGCTTCGGCTTGTGNTCGTTGGCNAGGCGTTCGACCTCTTCCATGTCGAGCAGATGGTCATCCTCGCGCACGCCGTAGGAGACGACGTTGAACCACTTGCCGGACATGTTGACCGGAGACCCGTGGGTCAGGTGTCCGCCGGAATTCAGGTCGAGCCCCATGAAGGTGTCACCGGGCTGCAGCAGCGCCAAGAACACGGCCTGGTTCATCTGGCTGCCGGAATTGGGCTGAACGTTGGCAAATCCGCAGCCGAACAGCTCCTTGGCGCGTTCGATCGCCAGCGTTTCGGCGACATCGGCGAATTCGCAGCCGCCGTAGTAGCGCTTGCCCGGATAGCCTTCGGCATATTTGTTGGTGAAGATCGAGCCCTGCGCTTCCAGAACGGCGCGCGAGACGATGTTTTCAGAAGCGATCAGCTCGATTTCGTGCTGCTGACGGCCGAGTTCCTTTTCGATGGTGCCGAAAATGTCCGGATCGACCTCTTCGAGACCGCGCGTGAAGAAACCGGACTGCAGGGCCTGATTGGAGCTTTCCATCAATGACATCTCACCATCCTTATATCTGTTTTAAGGAACAATGGCTCAGGCGGCTCGAACATCGCACAGGCGATATCTTTTAGCCGGGCCAGCATGTCGCGAGGGATTAACACAGCCCCGGGGAAGAACCAAGGGTGTTCCCGACGCGGCCCGATTGGAAAACGACACCAATGTTCCGCAAGTTCCATTGAGTTTCGTTTACGGAGCGATACCGGAAGAAAGCGGTTTGTTTCCGCGCGCGAAATCGATGGGAGCGGCAGGATCAGTAAAGCGTCGGATCGGGCTTTCCGGCTGTTGCGGCCTGCTCCTGCTCGATGCGGCGCCTCAGCTTTCTGACGGCGATGCGCTTCAGGTCTTCCTGGGACGCCGAGGCCGGCCCGAAGGCGGAGACCTCGATGCCGGTTGCAGCATCGATCGCGGTCACCTTCACCTGGGGACCGACCGGACGGAACTCTAGATAAATCTCACCGGATTTCGGCTCGCGACTCATCGGCGTTTTCCTAGCTAAGAAGACGCCAGAATCCACGAAACGCCGGCCTGATCAAGGCCGGCGTTCCGGAATGAACATATCGCTTGCAGAACGAGACCTCAGAGGCGGGCCTGGGTTCCCGTGCCGTAGAGATCGTCGCGGTCGTAAATGTCGTCGCGGAAATGAACCACGCCGTCCGCATTCGCCCAGGCGGTGATATAGGTGAAGTAAACCGGGATGGAACTTTTCAGCTTCACATCTTCGCGTTCACCGGTCCGGATCACATTGTCGACGCGGGAGCGGTCCCAGTCCGGGGTCGTGGACTGCAAGAGCCAGGTCACGAGTTCCTTGACGTTCTGAACGCGCACGCAGCCCGACGAATGGAAGCGGTTGTCCTCGCCGAACAGGGTCTTGGACGGCGTGTCGTGCATGTAGACCTGATGCTTGTTGTGGAAGTTGATCCGCACGGAGCCGAGCGAGTTCTCGGCGCCAGGATCCTGGGTGAAGCGATACTGGGTCGCCTCGTCGGTGTTCCAGTCGATCTGCTGCCAGGACAGTTCGTTGCCGTGCCAGTCGAAGATCCGGATGTTGTTTCTGGCCAGATATTCCGGGTCCTGCTTCATCTTCGGGATCAGATCCTTTCTGATGATGGAAACCGGGACAGTCCAGTANGGGTTGAAGTTCAGCTCGTANATCTTGCTGTTCAGGATCGGCGTCTGCCGGTCGATCTTGCCGACNACGGCCGTATGGCGGGACCGGACACGGCCGTTTTCAACCGCCTCGATCTCCGCGGCCGGGATGTTCACCATCACGTAGCGGTCGCCGAGGAAACCGGACATGGAACGCATGCGCACCAGATTGGTCTCAAGCTGGCGCAGGCGGACGTCGGCTGGAATGTTCAGCGCGGCAACCGTGCCCTCGCCCATGACGCCGTCCGGGATCAGGCCGTGGCGCAGCTGGAAGCGGCGCAGCCCCGCATCCACATAGGAATCGAAGGTATCGGAGAGACCGGCCTGCTGCTCCAGATCGCCGGACGCGATCAGGCGGCGGCGCAGTTCGACGACGCGCGGATCCTTCGCACCGATCCGGAGCGACTTGCCGCCGGTGGAAACCGTTCCCCAGCCGCCGGTCTGCACGATGCGCTGGTAGCGTTCGATCGCAACGGCAATGTAGTCGGCCGTTTCCGGAGACAAGGTCGGCGCGGACGACTTCACTTCCTTGATGTGATCCGTCGCGATATCGAAATTGTCGACCCACTCGACCTGCTGGTTCTGTGCAATGGTCATGGGCGCCGTCTGCGCATTGGCCTGGCTCGCTGCCATCAAAGGCGCAACCAGCCCGAGCGCGCACAGGCCCTTGAGCGTTTGTCCGATAGTCCGATTCTGGTGAAGCTTTATCCCGATCCGTCCGGATAAAAGATTCATTGCCGACCCCATTCTGCTGCGTTCCACGCGCTGATTTCTCTCATGTTTCCTGAAGCGGTCCTGCATATGGCCGAACGCCGGCGAAACGCTTCAACACCTTAAAATCGATCTTTTTCCGGGCAGTCATGTATGACGCCACGGATAAGCGGATCGAGACAGGCGCGGCCAAATGAAACCGGGCCACACCGCGTGTTCCAGCTCCTATTCCTAACGGAAAGGAGTTAACAAATCGCTTGATTTTTTAACCATCATTTCGCCGGAAACACCGCACAAAGCCATTTCAATGTGACCTAAAGATGTCACGGGCGGCCGTCAGACAGAACTGCCGCCTTCAGTCCCAGTGTTTTCACCGTTTCAGCCGGAATGTGAAGGCAAATTCGCGTGAGCAGGCGAAAAAAAGAAAGCACCGCCCACTGGGCGGTGCCTTGTCATCCGGATGTACCGCCGTTTCCTAAAGGACGTAGAGAGCCTAGCTCCCCAGCTTCATCGCTTTAAAAAAAACAAGAAAAGCAGTCGATTCAAATAGAATTCCCAAGCAGATACCCCCACATATTCCACAACTTCTTTTGTTATAAAATAGCTCGCATTCTATATTATTCTCACAGAGAATTATATGGCATCTTTCTATGATTCAATTTATAAATACTCACACCTAAAGAAACTTGTCAGCCAAACAGTAGAAGACTACATACCGATCAGCCCCACACGACCAGAGAACTTCGCCGCCTTAGTCTCTTAGCTCAATTTATCCAACTCACCATTGACATGTTCCAACATTCCTTCTGCGAGTTTTTTCGCATTTTGGAGCTGAACTCGGCGAAGTTCAGTTTTATTCCACTGAGATTCTGGACCTTGGAGCTTTCCCATAGCTTCTAGATTGATTTTTCCGACGAGTGTTTGATCACAAATAAACCTTATGCGATTTTTTTGGCTTTTCGTCTCGCTGCATCCGATCATTGTAATACTCCCCCTTAATCGTAGATTGACTGATAAAATATTAGCACGGAACAATCAGTCACAGTCAAACAACCAATTCGTCACAAGAACGAATATTCTACTAAGAAGCGATAGAACAAATTTTGGAAATTAGACATAAAAGTAAAAATAATCTTTAATCCTGCAACACAACGCAGAAACAAACATCCATGAAATTGCTCAATGTAAAGGCTCACCCCCTCCTTCCTTGGGGTTCACCCGAGCCATATTTCTCAATGATGTCTAGAAGATTGTATTGGGTGTAGACTTGTTCTGAGGTTAAGTCCGCGAACTGCCCCTCGCTGTATGCAGCATCCCAGTATTGTCGTGCTTGTTCATAATGAGGAATAGTTAGCCTGCGCGAAAAATCAACAAAGCTCGTCATATCGCCAATGCGACTTTCTCTTGGCTCATACTCGTGAAGCTGCGCACCTCCTAAGAATTTCAATAGGAAGGGCATTAAATATTCACCAAGTATCTGGTCAAGGTGTAAGTCGCAACGCCCAAGCTCTGAGGAGTGTTTATAACATCCATCCTGATTCTCGAATGGAGAATAAACTTTGTGATGACATATTCGAAAATCACGACAGAGGTTATCGCTGCCTTCCACCCATTCGACCCAACCTTCTTCAGGCTTATGAATTACTTCACCACAAGAGTCGCAGATCCATTGTTCGAGAGGACGGAGCATTGCAAACCTCGCATCAGAAAGTAGCTCAATTTCTAAGCGCAGAACATAAGGAGAACAACAACAAGACGCAACCCTGAAAATGGATTGGCTTGAGATATCGCTTCTACAAGCGCCTTTCACAACTCAAATGAAAAAACGCGTGTGAAGGCCTACTAAACCTTCACACGCGTTTTTATGTGCATCTGCGTGAGTGGAAACTACGATTAAAGCCGATACAGAATCTGGTCGGTCCAGAACCGCTCGAGGCGGCGCAGGGACTTGTTCAGGGCCTGGAAATCCTCCGGACCGATTTCGCCGACCTGCTCCACGGACAGAATGTGACGCTCGTAGAGATCGTTGACGATCTTCGCCACTTCCTGACCCTTATCCGTCAGGCTCACGCGGACGGACCGGCGGTCCATGCGCGAACGCTGATGATGGATGTAGCCGGTTTCGACCAGTTTCTTCAGGTTGTAGGAAACATTCGACCCCAGGTAGTAGCCGCGGGTCCGCAGCTCACCGGCCGTCAGCTCGGAATCGCCGATGTTGAACAGCAGCAGAGCCTGCACGCTGTTGACATCGGACCGGCCCATACGGTCGAACTCATCCTTGATAACGTCGAGAAGACGTCTGTGCAGCCGCTCAACGAGCGTCAAAGCTTCAAGATAAAGCGGTTTGATCTCCGTTTCTTCACCTTGACTTTGTGCAACAGCGTCGACTGCCCTACTTGCTGTAATCATGTGATTGCGCCTCTTAAAGTACCTGTCGTTCGACGGATATTGTTCCCGCCTTAGTCCGCAATTTAACCGAGCGATTCTAAGATCCGCTTAAGAGACACGCTGAATCATTAGTTAACTTTCAAAGGGTGTTTTAAGGGCCTCGTTAAGATCTTGTTCATGATGATCCCCGCAGGAACTTCACAATCCCAGAGAAATCCTGACTTTCTCCGCCAGAGTTACAGAAGAGCGCATAGAGAGACGCCGCTTCCGCGCCCAGAGGCGTCGCGGCGCCCGAAGAATTTGCCGCCTCCTGCGCAAGTTTTAAATCCTTGAGCATCATCGCCGCCGCAAAGCCCGGCTGATAGTCCCTGTTGGCCGGCGTGGAGGGCAGCGGCCCCGGCACGGGGCAATAGGAAGTCAGCGCCCAGCACTGGCCGGAGGCGGTGGAGGAGATGTCGTAAAGCTTCTGCGCGTCCAGGCCGAGCCTTTCGGCGAGCACGAAGGCCTCGCTGACGCCGATCATGGAAATGCCGAGGATCATGTTATTGCAGATCTTGGCGGCCTGGCCGTTGCCCGCGCCGCCGGCATGCACGATGGTCTTGCCCATGACGTCCAGATAAGGCTTCGCCGCCCCGAAGGCTTCTTCGGCGCCACCGACCATGAAGGTCAAGGTTCCCCCGGCCGCTCCGGCAACACCGCCGGAGACCGGTGCGTCGACCATGGGCATGCCCTTTTCCGATGCGGCGGCGATCACCACGCGGGCGCTGTCGACATCTATGGTGGAACTGTCAATCAGAAGCGTGCCCGGTCTGGCATTGTCCAGGATACCGCCCTCGCCCTGATAGATCTGACGGACATGCCTGCCTGCCGGCAGCATCGTCACGATGACATCCGCTGCTGCCGCAAGTTCCGCGACGCCCGCAGCCTTTTCCCCGCCTGCCTCCGCATGAGCCGACATCGCCGCCTCCGACAGGTCGAAGCCCAGCACCCGGTGTCCCGCCTTGACAAGGTTGATGGCCATCGGCCCGCCCATGTTGCCCAGACCGATAAAACCGACAGTGGTCGCCATTGTTTCCTCCCAGAAAGAAAATCGTGTTGTGTTTGAATCTGTTGTTAGAGCCTGCTGAAGCCCCGTTGCAGGAACTTCAGAAATCGAGTCAGCCGGAGCTGGCGCGGTTTTCCTTTTCCATCAGGTAGGCCAGCACTGCATAGATCGCGATCGTCAGAAGATAGAAGGCGATCTCGTAGGGCCTGCGGCCATAAAGATCGGAAAACGCCGTGTGCATGACGATCTGGCAGAAGCAGCGGAACAGCCACATGACCGTGCCCCAGGAGACGGTGAGCCACAGGCCGGTGGCGGCGACGAGATCGAGCACGGCGAAAAAGACGATGGCGCCCTGAAGGGCGATCGGCATGTCCCAGAACCATAGGCCCCGCCACTCGACGATGCCGATGATCCGCGCCCAGTAGATGACACCGCCGCCCATCAGGAGAATGGCGATCCCGCGCAGATACCAGATCAGAATTGTGCTCCAGGGCGGGCGGGAATTGATCAGGTCCTGAAAGCTGGTAATCATCTTCGGTCCCTAAAGAGGCAGATCTCCATCAGACGGTTCTTCGAAATACGACGCCAGCCCGGCGCTGTCCACTTGATCGAAATGCTGAGGCGACCATTTCGGCGCCTGGTCCTTGTCCACCAGAACGGCGCGAACCCCCTCGAAGAAATCCACGCCCTGAAGGATATGGCAGAGGATCCGGTATTCGAGCCGCATGCATTCATTAAAATCAAGTCCGGCGCCGCGCTTCATCTGTTCAAAGGCGATCAGCACGCTGGTCGGCGATTTCTGGCGGATCGTTTCCACCGTCTTCCGGGCGAAGGCGTCTTCCGATGCCTCCAAGCGGGTCAGGATTTCCGCGACGGACCCGGCAGAAAACGCCTGTTCGATCAGCGCCGCGTTGTCCATAAGGGGCCCCCGTTCCGGCGTCACCAGGTGAGGCGCCAGAACGGCGCCGATGTCCTGCGAGGTCTCGAGCGCCTGTTCGATGTCGGCCAGGGAGGCCCCGTCGACCGCATGGGTCAACACGCCGGTTGCGAGCGCATCGCCCTGCTTCATCCGGCCCGCGCTCAGGGCGCAGTAGAGGCCGATCTTCTTCGGCATGCGCGGCAGGAACCAGGTGCCGCCCACATCCGGGAAGAAACCGATGCCGGTTTCCGGCATGGCGAACAGGGTCTTTTCGGTGCCCACCCGGTGGCTGCCATGGACGGACAGACCGACACCACCGCCCATGACGATCCCGTCGATCAGCGAGACATAAGGTTTCGGAAAAGCCTTGATCTGCGCGTTGAGCAGATATTCGTCGCGGAAGAAGGCACTCAGATCCTCCACTTGCCCCGCCATACGGGCATCGTAAATGCTGCGGATATCGCCGCCAGCGCAAAAGGCCTTCTCCCCGGCACCTTTCAGGACGACATGGGCGATGCCCGGANCCTCCGCCCAGCGCACGAGCTGGCCGGCAAGCGCCTTGACCATCCCGTGATTGAGCGCATTCAGCGCCTTGGGCCGGTTCAGGATGGCAAAGCCCGCCTTGCCGCGTTTTTCAAACAGGATCTCGTCGGTCACTGCAACGCCTCATCAAAAACAGGAGTCATTTCAAAAAGCAGGACGGAAACGCTCGCTCAATCCTTGAGGAGCTGGCGGGCGATGATCAGCCGCATGATCTCGTTGGTGCCTTCCAGAATCTGATGGACCCGGACATCGCGGAAATAGCGTTCGATCGGGTAATCGCGCAAATAGCCGTAGCCACCGTGAAGCTGCAGCGCTTCGTTGACCACCTTGAAGCCGGTGTCGGTGGCGAGACGCTTGGCCATGGCCGCCAGCCTGGTCGCGTCGGGCGTTTTCCCGTCCACGGCTCCGGCGGCCTTGTGCAGCAGCAGGCGGGCGGCTTCCAGCTCCGTCGCCATGTCCGCGATCCGGAACTGCAGGGCCTGGAAATCGGCGATCGGCTTGCCGAACTGCTTGCGTTCCTTGACGTAGGCAATGGCGTGATCGAGGCAGGCCTGGGCGGCACCGATCGAACAGGCACCGATATTCAGCCGTCCGCCGTCGAGAGCCGCCATGGCGATCCGGAAGCCTTGCCCTTCACCGCCAACCAGGTTGGCCTTGGGCACCCGGCAATCGGTGAAATTCACCTGCGCCGTTGGCTGGCTCTTCCAGCCAAGCTTGATCTCGTTGGCGCCGAAGCTGAGGCCCGGCGTGCCCTTTTCCACCAAAAGGCAGGAAACGCCCGACGGCCCCTCGCCGCCCGTGCGCGCCATCACCGCATAAAGGTCGCTCACCCCGCCGCCGGAGATGAAGGCCTTGGAACCGTTGAGGATATAATGATCGCCATCCTCCTTCGCGCTGGTGCGCAGGCTGGCGGCATCCGACCCGGAGCCGGGCTCGGTCAGGCAATAGCTGGTCAGGAGCTCCATGGTGCACAGCCTTGCCAGATATTTCTGCCGGAGCTCCTCGGAGCCGTAGGTGTCGATGATCCAGGCGACCATGTTGTGGATCGACAGATAGGCGGCCGTCGACGTGCAGCCCTGGGAAAGCTCCTCGAAGATCAGGGCCGCGTCCAGCCGGGTCAGGTTCGAGCCGCCGACGTCCTCGCGGACATAGATGCCCGCAAAGCCGAGTTCGGCGGCCTTGCGCAGGGTCGGGATCGGGAAATGGCTGTCCTCGTCCCAGTCCCTGGCGAACGGGGCCAGCTCGTCGCGCGAGAAGCTTGCCGCCATGTCCTGAAAGGCGCGCTGATCTTCGTTTAAGGAAAAGTCCACGGAATGTCCTCCCAACTTCCCGGGCCAACTACCCGGGCCAACTGCGCGGAACCCCAGGTCTCACACCGGAATCCCTGTCGTGAAAGCGCTTCGCTTCCTTGTTGCGGCAGCACTAAAGCATATTTGACGCTCACGTCAAACAATCTCTTTTTCTTCATTAATTTCAGTTATTTTACAGACTGTTGGAATGCGTCAATCTGCGTGATAGATTGGCGGCTCACTTTCAGAAGAATGAAATTAATTCATTCCCATCTTCGAACAGGCAGGGGCCATGCCGTCCAAATCACAGCTACCGCCGATCACCCCGGAACATATGGACTCCATTCTGGGGGGCACACGCATGCGCCGGAACCGCCAGACCGACTGGTCCCGCCGTCTGGTACGCGAGAACACGCTGACGGTGGACGACCTGATCTGGCCGATTTTCCTGGTCGACGGCGAGAAGGTCCGCGAGCCCGTCGCCTCCATGCCCGAAGTGTTCCGCCTGTCGGTCGACGAGGCCGTCCGGGAAGCGGAGCGCGCGGCAGAACTCAACATCCCTGCGCTGGCGCTGTTTCCCTATACCGATCCCGATCTCCGCGACGAGAGCGGCTCCGAAGCGCTCAACGACGAGAACCTGACCTGCCGGGCGCTCAGGGCGATCAAGACGGAAGGGCTGAATGTCGGCCTGATGACCGACGTCGCGCTCGATCCCTATACCAGCCACGGCCATGACGGGCTGATGGAAGGCGAGACGATCCTCAACGACGAGACCGTCGACCAGCTCTGCCGCCAGGCGCTCGTCCAGGCGGAAGCCGGATCGGACGTCATCGCGCCGTCGGACATGATGGACGGACGCATCGGCGCCATCCGCAACGCGCTCGACTCGCAAGGCTTTCGCGGCGTGCAGATCATGGCCTATTCGGCCAAATACGCCTCCGCCTTCTACGGACCGTTCCGCGACGCGGTCGGTTCGTCCGGCACGCTGAAGGGCAACAAGCTCACCTATCAGATGGACCCGGCCAATACCGACGAGGCCCTGCGCGAGGCCGCGCTCGACATCGCCGAAGGCGCGGACATGGTCATGGTCAAACCCGGCCTGCCCTATCTCGACATCGTCCGCCGCATCAAGGACGAATTCCAGGTGCCGACCTACGCCTATCAGGTGTCGGGCGAATACGCGATGATCAAGGCAGCCGGCGCCAACGGCTGGCTGGATGACGAACGCGCCATGGTGGAAAGCCTGGTCGCCTTCAAGCGCGCCGGCGCAGACGGCATTCTCACCTATTTCGCGCCCAAAGTGGCCAAGATCCTGGCGGGCGGAAAATGATGGCG
>JGI12485J12827_1000571_pt1 | contig 10442 bp, 8 predicted proteins | sample TtaePargueraPR_10_FD_12827 | JGI IMG/M metagenome (IMG submission 12827)
CCGCCGGAGTCGGTGACGTAGACGCAGTGCGCCCCGTACGACTCCATCAGCTTGGCCTGCCCGGCGAGCCCGTCCGGGGTGTTCATGTGCGACATCATCAGAAAGCCGGCGACGTCCATACCCTGGTCGCGGGCCCAGCCGATGTGCTGGGCGGCGACGTCGGCCTCAGTGCAGTGGGTGGCGATCCGGACGCTCGTTACTCCGAGGTCCCATGCCGCTTTCAGGTCGTCGATGGTGCCGATACCGGGCAGCAGCAGCGTGGTCAGCCGGGCGTTGCTGATCGACTCGGCGGCAGCACGGATCCAGTCGGCGTCCGACGCCGCACCGTGGCCGTAGGTGACGGACGAGCCGGCCAGGCCGTCGCCGTGGGCGACCTCGATCGCGTCGACACCGGCCGCGTCGAGCGCGGCGGCGATCGCCCGGACCTCCTCGACGGTGTACCGGTGCCTGACGGCGTGCATGCCGTCACGCAACGTCACGTCCTGCACGTACAGCCGAGTCACGACCGTGCCCCCTCTCGGACAGCGACCAGACGTTCCGCTGTGCGCAACGCGGCCGAGGTCATGATGTCGAGGTTGCCGGCGTACGCGGGCAGGTAGTGCCCGGCACCGGAGACCTCCAGGAACACCGACACCTGGGTGCCGGTGAACCGGCTGCCCAGCGCCGGCACGTACGCGTCGACCGGATCGAACTGCACGGCCTGCTTGAGCCGGTAGCCGGGCACGTACCCGGCGACCGACGCCACCATCGCCGCCACCGAGTCAGCAACCCGGCCGGTGTCGACGCCGGCCGGGACCAGGCAGTAGACGGTGTCGCGCATCAACAGCGGCGGGTCCGCCGGGTTCAGCACGATGATCGCCTTGCCTTTGCCGGCACCGCCGACGACTTCCAGGGCGCGGGCGGTGGTCTGGGTGAACTCGTCGATGTTGGCCCGGGTGCCCGGACCGGCCGAGCGGGACGCGATCGAGGCGACGATCTCCGCGTACGCGACCGGGGCCACCGCCGCGACGGCGGCGACGACCGGTACGGTCGCCTGCCCACCGCAGGTGACCATGTTGACGTTGCGCTCGGCCAGGTGCGCGTCCAGGTTGACCGGCGGCACCACGTACGGGCCGACCGCGGCCGGAGTCAGGTCGACCACCGTCCGCCCGTAAGCTTGCAGGATCTCGTTGTTGCGCCGGTGCGCGCCCGCCGACGTGGCGTCGAAGACGAGTCGCACGTCGGCGAACTCGGGCATCGCGACCAGGCCGTCGACCCCATCACTCGTGGTCGCCACACCCAACCGGCGGGCGCGGGCCAGCCCGTCGGATTCGGGGTCGATGCCGACCATCGCCACCATGTCCAGCGACTCCGACAACCGCAGCACCTTGATCATCAGGTCGGTACCGATGTTGCCCGACCCGATCACCGCCACCCCGACACCCATCACGACCCCTCCCCTGACTCGCCGTCGGCCGACCGGTCGGCCGGTCTCGCGCTGAATCTGGTCCGCACCGAACCGAGCCCGGCGATCCGCGCCTCGTACGCCGCCCCCGGGGTGACCGGCACCATCGGGCCGAGCGCACCGGAGAGCACGACGTCACCCGCCCGCAGCGGATCCCCCGCCGCCGCGAGCGTCGACGCCAGCCAGGCGACGGCGTGCACCGGGTTACCGAGGCAGGCGGCACCGGCACCCACCGACACCGGCACACCGGCCGACTCCAGCACCATGCCGCACCCGCGCAGGTCCACCGAAGCCGGCGGCACCGGCCGATCACCCAGCACGAACAGCCCCGACGACGCGTTGTCCGCCACCGTGTCCACGATCGAGATGTCCCAACCGGTGATCCGGGAATCGACGATCTCGATCGCCGGCAGCAGGAAGTCGGTGGCCCGCAGCACATCCACCACCGTCGCCGGCCCGTCCGGCAGATCGGCGCCGAGCACGAACGCCACCTCCGCCTCCACCCTGGGCTGGATCAGCCCGGCCAGATCCACCTCGTCACCGTCGCAGACCGCCATGTCGGCGAACAGCACCCCGAAGTCGGGCTGGTAGACGCCGAACGCGGCCTGCACCGCCGGCGACGTCAAACCGATCTTCGCGCCGACCCGACGGCGACCCACGGCCGACCAGCCGGCCACCAACTCCCGCTGCACCCCGTACGCGGCCGCCATGTCACCGACCGGCAACAGCCGGTCCCGCAGCGGCGCACACGGCACCCCGGTGTCGTACGCCCCGGCCAACGCCGCGACAGCCGCCCCGATGTCCACAGTCACGCTCATGTCAGATCCACACAGACGTTGGTCAACTCGGAGTAGAAGTCCAGCGAGTGCACGCCACCCTCCCGACCCACCCCCGACGCCTTCACCCCACCGAACGGGGTGCGCAGGTCCCGCAGGAACCAGGTGTTCACCCAGACGATGCCCGCGTCCAGCCGCGAGCCGGCCCGGTGCGCCCGCCCCACATCACGGGTCCACACCGTCGCCGCGAGGCCGTAGTCGGAGTCGTTGGCCAGCGCGAACGCCTCCTCCTCCGAATCGAACGGGGCGATGTGACAGATCGGGCCGAACACCTCCTCCCGCACCAGCCGCGCAGACTGCCCCAACCCGGTCAACACCGTCGGCTGCACGTACGCGCCGCCGTCGCGGGCGTCACCGAAGGCCGGCACCCCACCACCGGCGAGTACCTGCGCGCCTTCGACGCGGGCCAGATCGTAGTAGCCGAGCACCTTGTCCCGGTGGCCGCGCGAGATCAACGGCATCGTCGCAATCGACTCGTCGGCGGGCCAGCCGTACCGGGCGTCCCGGGCTGCCGCCGACAGCCGGTCCACGAACTCGTCGAACACCGGCCGCTGCACGTACAGCCGCTCCGTGCACAGACACACCTGACCACCGTTGGTGAACGACGACCGCACCGAACCCGCCACCGCCGCGTCCAGATCCGCGTCGGCGAACACCAGGCCGGCGTTCTTACCGCCCAGCTCGAACGACACCGCCTTCACCCCGTCAGCCGCCGCCCGCATGATCGCCGACCCCGTCGCCGACTCACCGGTGAACGTGATCGCATCCACCCCCGGATGCCGGGTCAGCCACTCCCCCGCCGCACCCGGCCCGAACCCGTGCACCACATTGAACACCCCGTCGGGCACGCCGACCGCCGCCATCACCTCCGCGAGCAGCGTCGCCGACGCCGGGGTCTCCTCACTCGGCTTGACGACGACAGCGTTGCCGCACGCCAGCGCCGGGGCCACCTTCCAGGTCAGCAGCAGCAGCGGCAGATTCCACGGCACGATGACCGCGACGACACCGACGGGTTTACGGACCGCGTAGTTCAACGCCCGACCACCCGACGGCGTCACCGTCGTGAACGACTCCGTCGGCGCCGTCGCCGCGATCTCCGCGAACGCCCGGAAATTCGCCGCCCCACGCGGAATGTCCAACGTCCGGGCCTGACCGACCGGTTTGCCGGTATCCGCCACCTCGGCAGCGACCAGATCATCGAACCGGCGGTCCAACTCGTCAGCGACCGCCCGCAACACCGCCGCCCGGTCCCGCTCGCCCATGCCGCCCCAGGGTCCGCGCAACGCCGACCGTGCCGCCGCGACGGCCGCGTCCACCGTCGCGGAGTCGGCCTCCGCCACCTCGAACACCGTCTCCCCGGTCACCGGCGACACCTTCGCAAACCGCTTCCCCGCGTCGACGAACCCGCCGCCGACGAAACTGCGCAGCAGGCCGGGACCGTCGGCGGCGGGCCGGCCGACGTACAGGTCGGGGTGCCACAGGGTCATGATCGTCCCTTCCGGACGAGCCGGTGGACGGCGGCGCCGAGTGCCCCTACTAACAGCGCCGCCGTCCCGGCCACCGCCGCCGCCAGCACCTGGTGCTGCCGCCGGACCCGTCGCCTGACCTCGGCGTACGGGATGGTGGTGAAGGAGACCATTTCGTACCGGGACACGTAGCGCCCCGGCAACGCCCGTTCCAGGGCGTGTTCGACCTTGCGGAACGTCTGGAACGTCGGGGAGGCGACCTTGTCGCGCATCTCGACGAAGTTCGCCAACGCCATCTGGGCGATCGCCTCGGCGTTGTCCTGGCGGCGGGACTGGTACAGCGGCAGTGCCGCCGCCCAGTCGCCGCCGGTGTCGTCGAGGCAGCGGTCCAGCTCGACGACGTCCTCGAAGGCGCAGTTGGCGCCCTGGCCGTAGAACGGCACGACGGCGTGGGCGGCGTCGCCGACCAGCGCCACCCGGCCGCCGACCTGCCACGGGTCGCAGCGCACCGTGCCGAGCAGACCGACCGGGTTGTGCTGGTAGTCGTCGACCAGGTCCGGTGCCAGCGGCGGCACGTCCGGGTAGTGGGTACGGAAGTGCCGTTCGATCGCCGCCGGGCTGCTCAGCGAGGCGAAACTCGACGTACCGCCGGTCGGCCAGAACAGGGTGCAGGTGAACGACCGGTCCGGGTTCGGCAGGGCGATCATCATCGACGTGCCGCGCGGCCAGATGTGCAGCGCACCCGGGTCGAGGGCGTAGTCGCCGCCGACCGCCGGGATGGTCAGCTCCTTGTAGCCGTAGTCGAGGAAGTCGAGGCTCTCGTCGACCAGGCCGTGGGCGAGCAGTTGGCCGCGTACCGCCGAACCGGCGCCGTCGGCGCCGAGCACGACCTGCGCGTCCGCGCGGACCGTGCCCTGCGGCGTGTCGAAGGTCAGCTCGCCGGTGTCCGGGGCGAGGCCGACGAGCCGGTGGTCGAAGACGACGGTGACGCCCGGCGCGGCCTCGGCGGCATCGAGCAGGGCGTTGTTGAGCGCGCCCCGGCTGATCGAGTTGATCGCCCGCTGCCCGTCGGCGCTGTACGGCTGGAAGTCGAGTTCGCCGTCGACCGGGTGGATCATCCGGCCGGGCATCGGCAGCGCGTCGGCGAGCACCTGGTCGGCCAGGCCGATGCGGCGCAGCGCGTCCAGGCCGCGTTCGGACAACGCCAGGTTGATCGACCGGCCGCGTTCGGCGGTGCCGCGTCGCGGGTCGGGTCGGCGCTCGTAGAGGGTGACCGGCAGGCCCCGGCGGGCCAGGAAGCAGGCGAGCAGGCTGCCGGCCAGGCCGGCGCCGACCACCGCGACGGGTGCGCGTTCAGACATCGTCGCCGCCTTTCGCTGGGAGGGTCGCGGCGAGCGCCCGGGCGGCCCGCCAACAGTCGTGGTACGTGGAGTACAGCGGCACCGGGGCGAGCCGGACGATGTCCGGTTCGCGGGCGTCGGCGATCACCCCGTGTTCGTGGCGCAGCCGGGCGGTCAGCGCGTGCGCTCCGCCGCCGGTGGCACCCGCCCCACCGCCGATACGCAGCGACAGTTGGCAGCCGCGTCGGGCCGGGTCGCGGGGGGTGACGACGCTGACCGGCCGGCCCGGCAGGGTTTCGTCGAGCAGCTGCTCCAGGTAGCCGGTGAGCCGTTCGCTGCGTTCGCGCAGCGCCGGCATGCCGACCTTGTCGAAGATCTGCAACGAGGTACGGACCGGACCCATGGCGAAGATCGGCGGGTTGGAGATCTGCCAGGCGTCGGCGCTGGCCGGTGGCCGCGACACCGGGGTCATCTCGAACCGGGTGGCCGGCTCGGTGCTCCACCAGCCTTCGAAGCGGGCCAGGGTCGGATCGCCGTGGTGGCGTTCATGCACGTACGCGCCGGCCAGCGCCCCAGGCCCGGAGTTGAGGTACTTGTAGGAGCACCAGGCGGCGAAGTCGACACCCCAGTCGTGCAGCCGCAGCGGCACGTTTCCGGCGGCGTGGGCCAGGTCCCAGCCGACGATCGCGCCGGCGGCCCGGCCGGCGGCGGTGATCGTCGGGATGTCCAGCAGCTCGCCGGTCAGGTAGTTGACCCCGCCGAGCAGCACCAGCGCCACCCGGTCACCGTCGGTGCGCAGGTAGTCGACGACATCGGCGGTGCGCAGCGTGTCCTCGCCGGGGCGCGGCCGCAGTCGGACCACCGTACGGTCGGGGTCGAGGCCGTGGAAAGCGGCCTGGCTGCGCACCGCGTAGCTGTCCGACGGGAACGCCGAGTCCTCGATGACGATCCGGGTGCGCTCGCCGGACGGCCGGTAGAACGACACCATCAACAGGTGCAGGTTGACCGTCAGCGAGTTCATCACCACGGCCTCGCTGGGCAGGGCGCCGACCAGTCGCGCGGCGGTGTCGGTGAGCAGTTCGTGGTACGGCAGCCACGGCCGGCCGGCTTCGAGGTGGCCTTCGACGCCGAGCCGGGCCCAGTCGTCGAGGTCGTCGAGCAGTTCGGCGCGGGTGGCCTTCGGCTGCAGGCCGAGGGAGTTGCCGGCGAAGTAGGCGACGTCGGGGTGGTCGCCGCCGGTGGCCGGCGGGATGTGGAACAGGTCGCGGTGCCCGGGGTCGGCGGCGTCGCGGCGACGGGCGTCGTCCTCAGTGAACATGTGGCAGCCTCTCACATGCTGGTCCGGGCGGACCAGATCTCGGGGAACACCACCCGGTTCATGCTGCGTTGCAGCCAGGCCAGTCCGGCGGAGCCGCCGCTGCCGACCTTGGCGCCCATGGTGCGCTGCACCGCCTTGAGATGCTTGTACCGCCAGTCGCCGAACTGCTCGGCGACCTCGGTCAACGCCTCGCCGAGCTGCCGCAGATGGTTGTCCGGAGCGTTGACCCGGTAGACCTCCACCCAGGCGGCCTCGACCGCCGGGTGCGGTTCGTGTTCGACGGCGACGTCGCGGCCCAGCAGGTCGGCCGGGATGTCGTGGCCGGCGCGGGCGAGCAGGGCGATCACGTCGTCCCACAGGCTCGGCGTGTGCAGGGCCTGCTCCAGCTCGGCGTACACCTCGGGTTGCCGGCGGAACGGGCGGATCAGCGACGGGGTGCGGATACCGAGGATGAACTCCAACTGCCGGTACATCGCCGACTGGAAGCCGGAGCCCTCGCCGAGCAGGTTGCGGAACCGGTTGAAGTCGGCCGGGGTCATCCAGCGCAGCGTCTGCCAGGAGGCGTTGAGCCCTTCCAGGTGCAGGGCGGCGCGGCGCAGCGGGGCGAGCGCCTCCCACACCCGGTCGGCGCGGATCAGCCGTTGGGCGTCGCGCAGCTCATGGCGGGTCAGCCCGAAGTACAGCTCCATGATCTGGCTGACCATCAGGAACGACATCTCGCCGGGGTCGTCACTGAGGGTGCGCTGCAGACTGTGCAGGGTGCTGGCGTGCACGTAGGCGTCGTACGGCACCCGGTCGCCGAACTCCAGGGTCGGCTCGCCAGCGTTGGCGGCGGCGCGGGCGTCGCGTTCGGCGGCGTCCACCGGCCGGACGGCCGGTGGGCTGGCCACGTCGGTGCTGTTCACGTCGGCTGCCCTCCCTTTGCTGTGTCGCCCATGATTGCCGACTTGCGGTCCGCGGCTGAATACCGGATCAACGGCGGTACGCGGCCGCGACCTGCAGGTCCGTGGCTAGATTTGGGTGGTCGGTTAACGAAGGGAAAGTGTCCGTGGACGAGATGGATTGGGCGCTGCTGCGTGAGTTGCAGGCCGATGCCCGACTTTCCTTCAGCGAGCTGTCCCGCCGGGTGCACCTGTCGCCGCCGGCGGTGGCCGAACGGGTACGCCGGCTGGAGGAGTCCGGGGTGGTCAGCGGCTACCACGCGCACGTCGACCTGACCCGGGCCGGCTGGACGGTGATCGCGCTGATCCGGATGTCCTGCTACGGGTCGCACTGCATCCTGCGCGACCCGCAGGTGCCGACCTGGCCGGAGATCCTGGAGATCCACCGGATCACCGGGGACGCCTGCTCGATGTTGAAGGTGGCGGCGGCGTCGATGGACGCCTTCGAGGACGTGATCGACCGGCTCGCCCCGTACGGTCAGCCGTCCAGCACCATGGTGCTCTCCACCCCGCTGGGCTGGCGTCCGGTCACCGCCGCCGACTGACCCTGCTTGTCAGTCGACTGGACGTCGACAGAGCCCCGATTCTGTCAATTTTCGCCGGATACTGCGGTATGGTTGCGGGGTCATGCGCTAGGAGGCAGGTGCTGTGCTGATCCGTTTCGAGGCGGCGAACTTCCGCTCGATCCTCGGACCGGTCGAGCTGTCGATGGTCGCCGTCGACCGGGACCGGCCGGCGGTGCAGCGGATCGACAGCATCGACGAGAGCCTGCTGCCGGTCGCCGCAATCTACGGTCCCAACGCCTCCGGCAAATCGAACGTGGTCGCCGCGCTCAGCTGGCTACGCGACGCGGTCGCCGACTCGCTGCGGTTCTGGGACGACGGGATCCCGGTCGAGCCGTTCGCGTTCGGCGACGGTCCGCGACGCCCGTCGGAGTTCACCGTCGAGCTGATCCTCGGCGGGGTCCGCTTCGAGTACGTCGTCGAGCTCGACACCGACGCGATCCGCTACGAAGGGCTGTTCCACTATCCGGAGCGCAAGCGGCGTCGGATCTTCGAACGCGAAGGCGACGAACTGACGCTGCAACGGGGCCTCGGCCACCTGTCGGGCACCCGTGAACTGCTCACCGCCCGTACCCTCGCCTTGTCAGCTGCCCGGCGGTTCCGCGAGCCCCTCGTCTCCGGCCCCGCCGAAGAGTTGCTGAGCGTACAAACGTTGGAGCCGGGGCCGCGTCGCCGCCCGTACGTTCGGCAGGCTCCTCATCTGGCGACCCGACACTGGTTCGAGGATGCCGCCGGGGCACGGCAGGAAACCCTGCCCGGGCTCGAGGACCTGCGTCCGGACCGGGCTCAGGCGTTGGCCCTGCTACGGATGGCCGACCTCGGCATCGAGGACGTGGTGATCGACGACGGCGCGGCGGTGTCCGGCCAGGATCCGCGGTCCTCGGCCCGGCGACGGCGGATTCGGCTGCTGCACCGTACGGGCGACGAAGCGGTCCCCTTGGACTTCGCAGCCGAGTCGGAGGGCACTCGTACCTGGTTCCAGCTCATCGGCCCGGTGCTGACCGCGCTGAAAGCAGGTTCCCTGCTGCTGTTCGACGAACTGGACGCAAGCCTGCACCCGACACTGTCCATGCAGCTCATCCGGCTGTTCACCGACCCCGCGACGAACCCCTCGGGAGCACAGCTGATCTTCACGTCGCACGACACCAGCCTGCTCAATCACCTGAACCGGGACGAGGTCTGGCTGACCGAGAAGGCAGCTGACGGCGCGACCCGCCTCGGCGCCCTCGCCGAGTTCGCCGGCGAACGCGTACGCCGGTCACAGAACCTGGAGAAGGCTTACCTGCACGGACGGTTCGGCGCGCTACCCGACGTCGACCGCACCGAGATCCTCCAGGCACTCGGACTGATCGGCTGACCGGTGGCAACTAACCGATGCCAGGATCGGAGGCGATCGTGACGACTTCACCGCCGCAGGGGCCGTGGGTGCCGCTGGACCGGGCCCGACAGCGGACCAGCATCAAGTGGCGGCTCTACCCGGCTGACGTGCTGCCGGTGTGGGTGGCGGAGATGGACGTCGACCCGGCCGGACCGGTCGTCGAGGCGATCGACGCGGCAGTGCGAGCCGGGGACATCGGCTACGCCACCGGGGCCGGCTACGCCGAGGCGGTCGCCGGGTTCGCGGCCGCACGGTGGGGGTGGCACGGTCTGGATCCGGCGCGCACGGCGATCGTGCCGGACGTGATGCTCGGCGCGGTCGAGATGCTGAAGCTGGTGACCGGGCCGGGCGACACGGTCGTGATCAACCCGCCGGTGTACCCGCCGTTCTACGGGTTCCTGCGCAACCTGGGCCGGCCGGTGCGCGAGGCCCCGCTCGGTCCGGACGGCCGGCTGGACCTTGACGCGCTGGCCGGGGCGTTCACCGCCGCCCGCGCGGGTGGCCGCAGTGCGGCGTACCTGCTGTGCAGTCCGCACAACCCGACCGGGACGGTGCATACCGCCGACGAGCTGGCGGCAGTCGCGGAGCTGGCCGCCCGGCACGGCGTACGGGTGGTGGTCGACGAGATCCACGCCCCGATGACCGCGTCGGGTGTGCCGTTCGTGCCGTACCTGTCGGTGCCCGGCGCTGACGACGGCCTGACGCTGATCTCCGGCTCGAAGGGCTGGAACCTGGCCGGGTTGAAGGCCGGCTTGGCGGTCGCCGGACCGGCCGCCGCGGCCGACCTGGCCCGGCTGCCGGAGGAGGTCGGTCACGGGGTCAACCATCTCGGGGTGATCGCGCACACGGCGGCGTTCCGCGACGGCGGCGACTGGCTGGACACCGTACGGTCAGCGGTCGACGTGAACCGGCGGCTGCTGGCCGACCTGCTCGCGGACCGGTTGCCGCAGGTCGGGTACGCGCCCGGTGAGGCGACCTTCCTGGCCTGGTTGGACTGCCGGGCGCTGGGGCTCGGCGACGACCCGGCGGCGGTGTTCCTCGACCGGGGGCGGGTGGCACTCAGCGGCGGGCTGGACTTCGGCGCGGGCGGGGCCGGACACGCCCGGTTCAACCTGGCCGCCGCGCCGGAGACGATCACCGAGGCGGTGCGCCGGAT
>JGI12485J12827_1000620_pt1 | contig 9990 bp, 10 predicted proteins | sample TtaePargueraPR_10_FD_12827 | JGI IMG/M metagenome (IMG submission 12827)
TTCGGCAGCACACCTCAATTCGGCTCGGCAACAAACGTTCCCGCCATGCCGTGCCTGATCGACATGGGTGAAGACGCTGCGGCCGCCTTCCTGAGCGGCGCAGGCCTGAACCCGAAACTGACCTTCGACACCTTTGCCGAAGGGGCTTCGAACAGCCTCGCTTGCGCCGCCGTGCGCCAGATGGCAGCCGGCCACGAAGGCACGCTGGACATGCTTTATATCCATTCGTCCACCGGCATCGGCAAAACCCATCTTCTGCAGGCCGCCGCCAGCGAAGCCCGCAAGACGGGCCGTCACGTCGCCTATCTGTCGGCGGAATTCTTCATGTACCACCTGGTGCCCGCGCTGCGCACGCCGGCTTTCCCGGTCCTGCGCCAGGCCATGAAGTCCATCGATCTTCTTCTGATCGACGATCTTCAGTTCCTGCACGGCAAGCAGGCTCACGAGGAGTTCGCCAAGACGCTGGAAATGCTGATGGAAGCTCCGTCGCAGATCATCATGGCCGCCGACCGCGCCCCGGAAGATCTCGACACGCTCGGCACAGGCCTGTGCCATCGGATCCAGAAAGGCGAAGTCGTCAGCATCCAGGCAACCGACTATGCCCTGCGCCACGAAATCCTGAGGAAGCGCATCAACGCGGCGCGGCGCACGCATCCGGGCTTCTCGGTGCCGGACGAAGTCACCGACTACATCGCTCGCTACGTGATTGCATCCGCCAGGGATCTGGAAGGCGCGCTCAACCGGCTCTTTGCGCATAACCAGCTCACCAAGCAGCCGGTGACCATGACGCTTGCCGAAAAGACCCTGCACGATCTGGTGCGCATCGGCGAGCCGCGCTCCATCAAGGTCGAGGAAATCCAGCAGGTCGTCTGCAAGCATTTCAGCGTCACCAAGGCGGACCTCCTGTCTTCCTGCCGGGCCCGCATTCTGGTCCGTCCGCGTCAGATCGCCATGTATATCGCCAAGGTGATGACCGGCCGCTCGCTGCCGGAAATCGGCCGCCGTTTCGGCAACCGGGATCACACCACGGTTCTGCACGCGGTCCGCAAAATCGAAGACATGGTGAAGAAGGACAAGGCTCTTTCCCAGGAAATCGAACTGCTGAAGCGCCTGATCCACGCCTGACAGGTTTCGGGGTGGCCATGCCCCGAATATCGGCGGCAGCAGGCACGCCCGCTGCCGCCACGACCTCCCGGACGGGACGACCGCCAGGAGTTTCATCTAACCTCCCTTGCCTTGAAGCCGCGTCAGCGGCTTTCTTTTTGGGCGTTGACACATGCCACCCCTGCGCCTAAGGCTTGCCGCGGTTTTAGGGAGCCAGCCGCCCGCGGGCAGACGCCCAAGGTGAATTCCCCTCCGCAGAAGCAATCCTGCGGACTTTGATCGACCTTCACGAGACAGTGCAGGCTGATGGCAATGCGGGCCCCATGACAGGCATCTGCCTGACCGCCTGCCTTTCTTGGAAAGGTAAAGCCATGACGCTTCCCAGCGTTGCCCAGATGAAAGCCCAGGCGAAACGCCTCAGGGCTGCTCTCGCCGCAAAGGGACAGGATCTGTCCCACAGCCAGGCGCTCGAGCTTTTGTCCGCACAATACGGTTTCAAGGACTGGAACACGGCCTCCGCGACGGCGTCGCGTCCGAACCACATGCCGTTTTCCGTCGGAGACCGGGTGTCGGGCACCTATATGCAGCAGCCCTTCGACGGAGAAATCCTGTCGCTCTCCAGGGTCGGGCCGTCAGGCCAATACCGGGTGATCCTGCAGTTCGACACGCCCGTCGACGTCGTAACGTTCGACAGTTTCTCGGCCTTTCGCAGCCGGGTCAACGTTCTCATCCACCCGGACGGCGTTGCGGTCAAGAGCACCTCGAACGGCGAACCGTATCTCCGGATGACGCGCGACGGTTAGGCCGTCTCCTCGCCGAGCGGTTTCCGCCCCGCACTCTTCGGTCAGCGCAGCTTCGCCATGACCAGGTGACCGGGAACCGGATCGCCTTCTTCCAGGCGCACCGTGATCGGTTCCATCGCCAGTATTTCGAACCCGGCCGCGTCCAGGGCCGAGCGGATATAGGCTTGGCCCTGGGCGAACCGGTTTTTCGCCCCGACCATGTAGGACCGCCCTGCCAGGACGTCCTCGGGAAGCGTTTCGGTCGAAAAGGCCAGGTAGCCACCCGGCTCAAGCCGGGCGGCTGCGCCTGTGAGAAACGGTTCGACGGCACCGAGATAGGGAAAGACATCGGTCGCCGCGATCAGGTCCCATGCTGGACGCGAACCGTCCTCTTCCTCGAAGTCCTGCAGAAACTCCACGGCCTCGCCGACATAGAGATCATCGTAGATCTCCCGGTCATAGGCGAGTTCGATGATGCGCTCGGAGAGATCCAAGCCCGTCCGGTGCGCCGTGCAATCGGCGAGCGCCATGCCGGTCAGGCCGGTGCCGCAACCAAGGTCCAGAAGCCGGTCGAACGGACCGATTTCGAGACGCTGGATCTGGTCACGCACCAGCAGCGGCACGCAATATCCCAGTTCGTCGACCAGGATTTCGTCGAAGACATCCGCATGCTGATCGAACAGGGTCGCGACATAGGCATCGGGCATTCTTTCCGGGGCCTCATCCGCGCCGATGGCCGCCAGCCGGATGCTGACGCCACCGGTATCGTCGGGATCGAGGGCAAGCGCCTCGCGGAAGGCCTGCTCCGCGCCCTTCAGGTCACCCGCCTTCTGCAGCGCCAGCCCGCGGTTATAGGCTTCGGCAAGCGCTTCGTTGTCTTCGCCGTCTTCACTTGCGGGATCTTGGGTGGTGATGTCGCTCATAGTATTCATCCTTGCCGGCTGCGCCCTCCCCTACAGCGGTACGTTGGCGATTGCACGGCAAATCTGCCGTTCAACGCAAGCGCGACCGTTGGCAACGAAAACAATGCCGAGGTGACCCGATCCCGGATCTCCGCTTCGCTGCGTCCGGGAAGGCAAGTGGAGAATGTGCGCTCGAGACGCCAGACACGGTCGATCAGAAAAGATCGAGCTGGCTGTCGTCCGGAGCGGATTTGGGGGACGGTCCGGATTTCGCGGTGGTTTCCGGAAGTGCGCCGATCTCGACGGGCCGCTGAACGTCCTCGTCGTCGTTGGCGACCTTGTTCACGCGGCTTGAGACCGGCGTCGCCACGAGGAAATCGTCCTCCACCGGCAGGAGAAGCTGCTGCGCCTCGCGCCGGTCCACATGGGCGACATCCAGCCAGGTGTCGAACACTTCCGGCTTCAGGATCACCGGCATGCGGTGATGGATCTGCGACATCATCCGGTTCGACTGGATGGTGAGGATGGCACCGGTGTCGATATCGCCGCCGTCCGGGTCCGACCAGGTGTCCCACAGACCGGCAAAGGCCATGATGTCGCCATCGGCCGGATGGATCCAAAAAGGCTGTTTGCCCTCGGGTGTGCGCCGCCATTCGTAGAAGCCTGACGCCGGGACCAGACAGCGGTGATGACGCATGGCGGAGCGGAAGGACGGCTTTTCCGATGCGGTTTCGGCCCTGGCGTTGATCAGCAGGCTGAAGCTTGCCGGATCCTTGGCCCAGGAGGGAATCAGCCCCCAGCGGACAAGATGAAACTGACGCTGACCGCCGAGCATCTGCCGGACGATCGCCAGCGGCTGGGTCGGCGCGATATTGTAGCGCGGCGGAAAGTTCGGCCGGTCGTCATAACCGAAAAACTGCCGCACGGCATCCGGCGGTGTGGTGAGCGCAAGGCGGCCGCACATGGGTGTCCCTTCGTCCCCTGAACGTCTCTCCAATGGTCATCGTCAAGTTAGGCAATTGGCAACAAAAAGGAAGTAGCCTAAGGAATAAATTCAACAGTCGGGGGACAGGTATGGAATGTTTGGATCCAGTTTTGGGCGCCGGAGATCTGGCAGCCGAAAGGCTGGAGCAGGCAAACATCAATCCCCAGACCGGCCTTGCCACAGACTATCTCAATCACTTCAACGAAGTCATGATGCTTCTGGAAATGCTTCCGGCCATGCCGGATTGCGCGGAAGACGTTCTCGAATGGGAGCCGCTCGACTACGAAGGCCATTTCGAAAGCTCCAGCTTCAAGGACAAGAACCTCGCCGTCCTGGCCTACCATGCCGCGCCCGCCTATCTGCGCGAGCATCTGGAGGTGCAGGTCGCCAAGATCAACAAGCTGGTCGGCCAGATCCAGGACCGGTTGCGCGGCGCTGCGGATCCTTCCATGGTCGCGGCGGAGATCGCCGACATGGCGACGCACGAGATCAAACCGCTGATTTCCGTTGCCGGCGCGGTCATTCACGGCCATGTTGAACCCGAAGCAACCCAGCATGAGGGCGAAGGCGCCCAGGCGGAGATCGACGCCCTGTTCGCCTGAGACCTGTCACCGTTCAAGGCTTTCCCAGGGCNTTNCATGTCGCGNTTTTATCCAGATGCGCCCCGNGTNGGNGTGAGCGTCCTGTGCCACCGNGACGGNCGGGCNTTGCTGATCAAGCGCGGGAAAGANCCNTACAAGGACCACTGGAGCCTGCCCGGCGGGCTCGTGGAGCTGGGCGAAACNCTNCTGGAAGCCGCCGAACGGGANCTTCTGGAAGAGACCGGGGTGACGGCCNCGCTCGACGTGCCNNCTGAAACCTTCGACACCATCCAGCGGGACCCGGACGGCAAGGTCGCTTCCCATTTCGTGCTCGCCGTTTTCTGCGGCGCCTACCGGTCCGGAGACGCCCAGGCCGGCGACGACGCCGCCGCTCTCGAATGGGTTCCGCTCGATCTCCTGGACGGCAGGCCGACAACGCCGGGCACTCCGGAGCGGATCCGCCGCCTGCTGAACGAATAGCGCCGGACGCGCTTTCTCCGCTCCGCCATTTCTTGGGATCACCGCCTTATTGTGCTTGCGGCCCACCCTGCCGTTGAGCATGATCCGGCCATGATGACGAAGTGCATACGACTTGTTTCGCGCCGGGCCGCCGCTCTAGCGGTCGCCGGCCTGATGTGCACGGGACAGGTTGTATCCGCACAGGAAACCGCCACCGATGAACCGCCTTACGAGCAGCAGCTCATGCGCTTGTCGGAGATCTTCGGCGCCCTCCATTTCCTGCGTCCGCTCTGCCAGAAAAACGATGTGCCGAGCTGGCGAGACCGGATGGAGGATTTTCTCGACGCGGAAACGCTGAACGAGAACCGCCGGCGCCGCTTCATCGAGAGATTTAACCAGGGTTATCGTGGTTTCTCAGTCGCTTACAGAGAGTGCACCGATGCCGCGCGTATCGCAATGGCACAATATCTGGCTGAAGGCGAAACCATCATCGGCGACGTCACCAGCCGGTACGGGCGATAAATCTTTGAGAAATCCTCAAATTGTTACGAGTTGGTTAACCTTTTGAATCAAATTTGTGGGTGGCCGTTAAGTTTGCGTTCACGGTTGCTTATCAGCGCGGTTAGCCGTGCTAGGATCAAGTCATCAGATTCGGGCAGGGACACGTTGGAGTTGACTCCAAAGCGTTCGGGAAGGACCGGTAAGGAAACGAATGATAAACGACGATTATGCCGACGCGGCGATGGAAGCTGAATTCGCCGAAGATGAAGACATCAGACGGGCTGCTCTCGGCTTCATCTCCGACGCGTGGGCGGAAGCCATCGCGAATGGTGTCGACGCGGACGCCGTTGCTCATGCGGCCATGTTCACAGCACTTGCGGATCTTGTCGCCGCCTACGGGGAAGACGCCGTCGCCAAGCTGGCCGAAGGCCTGCCGGACCGCATTCTCCAGGGCGATTACACGGTCAACCGCGTCCTGCAGTAGACGCTCGCGCATTTGCTACGACGGAGGCCGGCTCGTCCGGCCTTTGTGATTCAATGGAGGCAAATACTGCGTTCCGATCAAAAACAACTCCCTCATCCTGAGGAAGCGCGAAGCGCTGTCCCGAAGGATGGGCCGCTTGCCTGGGAGTGTGCCGCCATCCTTCGAGACGGACCTGACGGTCCTCCTCAGGATGAGGTTGAAGGCTGTTTTTTCGGTCCGTATGGATCCTGGTCGTCACACCTTCAGTGACGCCGTCCACACGGCCTAGCGGACAAAGTCCAGCGCCAGCTTCAGATAGATCAGCACCCCGAAGACGACCAGGATGGCCCCGGCGATATGGTTCGCCCGGTCGAGCCAGTGGTCGTCGATCCTTGTCTTGAAATGGGACACGGCGGCCGAGACAACCATCCACCAGCTCGTGGCGCCGCCGGCAACGCCCGCGACCATGATCAGAGCGCCGAAATGATTGCCGTGCTCCGGCGCGAAATCCCCCAGTCCGCCGAAAATCGCGACAAAGGCCAGAACCGCCCCCGGATTAGTGATCGCCATGAAGAAGGCGGCGGCCGCATCGGCCAGAAATCCGTGCTCCCTGCCGTTGCCGTCCTTATCCAGATGCGGGTGGGTGTTCCAGATCTTGATGCCGAAGACGATCAACAGGGCCCCGCCGATGATCTCGATGAGATTAAACCTGCCCTCGATGAAATTGGTGACGGCGGACACGCCGAAAATCGCGACGGCCGCGTAGATCGTGTCGGCGACAACTGCTCCCAGACCGACAAAGACGCCTTGCCGGAAACCGCCGCGGACCGCGTGCTGAATGGCCATGATATTGACCGGGCCGACAGGAGCGGTTGTCAGAATACCGACGAAAAACCCGATCAGCACATATTCCAGAAATGTCACACCCGGTCCTTCTCAATAGGCCGTTGGTTTTTATTGAAAAGCGAACGCGCTTCTCGATAACCGCCTTGCCGCGACATGACAAGAATGAGAAATTCCCATCGCCCCGGTTTCCACCTTCGCACGAATTGTTTAAGGAATCCCGCGTGACGCTGAAACGAGGTCGTAGTTTGGAGATGGTCACCATGGCACGAACTCTTGCCGCTGCGATTCTGACTGCCTGTCTTTTTCAAGTTCAAGGCGCTGTGCTGGCGAAGACCGTTCAGACGGAAACGATCCCCGTCGGCGCGCCGGAAACAGCACAATCCGCTCCGGTCCCCGGCGAAGAGCTGAACCCGCCCGAAGACGGTGATACCCCAGAGCAGGAGACGGGCGCGGCCGCTCCCGAGACCATGGAAAAGCCCCAGGTGCTTTACAACACCGCCATGTTGCCCAAGCCGGTCGCGCGCATGCATGCCCAGCTGAAGGAAGCCGCCTTGTCGGGCAACATGGAAAAGCTGCGCGTGGTGCTGGAGAGCAACGAACTTCTCCCGACGCTCTCCTTCGGCGCCATCGGCGACCCGATCGATTTTCTCAAATCCAGTTCCGGAGACGGCGAAGGCTTCGAGATCCTGGCCATTCTGGCCGATCTGCTCGATGCCGGCTTCGTGCATGTCGACGAAGGCACACCGCAGGAAATGTATGTCTGGCCCTATTTCGCCCGCTATCCGCTGGACGACCTGGCGCCCGACCAGAAGGTCGAGCTTTTCCGCATCGTCACCGCCGGCGATTTCGCCGACATGCAGGATTTCGGCGCCTGGACCTTCTACCGGGTCGGCATCGGGCCGGACGGAACCTTGCATTATTTTGTGGCCGGCGATTGAAAGCCGTTTCTACGCATGATTGTCATACTTGCAGAAAGTTGCATTATATCCATAACTTAGTACACTCGCCCCGAGGGTCGGGCTGGTGTCGATGCCGTACGGACATGTACGGCACTTAAAGGAGTGGAGAATGTCGATTGCGCGGACCGCCTGGCCGGTGCTGCTGCTCGCAATCCTGGTGGTCCTTTTACCGCAATCCCAGTCTGCAAGAGCACAGGAAAGTATTTTCGACGACGGCTGGACCCTTCAGCCCGACGCGTCTTCGCTCCGGTTTCAATCGGTCAAGAACCTGACCATCGTCGAGTCGAGCGGCTTCGCCCAGTTCGAGGGCGCGATCGACGAGACAGGTGCTGCGAAAGTGCGCATCTTTCTGGATTCCATCGATACCAAGATCGATCTCCGGAACGTGCGCATGCGCTTCCTGTTCTTCGAGACCTTCCAGTTTCCCGAGGCGGTGATCACGACACGGATCGATGAAACGGCCCTGGCGGACCTGCGCTCGCTCAAGCGCAAGATCATTCCCCTGACCTTCAATCTGGAATTCCATGGCGTTTCCAAGACCTACGAGGCAGAGGTTGCCGTCACCCTGATGAGCGAGGATCTGGTCGCCGTCTCGACGACGGCGCCGATTTCCGTCGCAGCCGCCGATTTCGGCCTGGGTGGCGGGGTCAAGAAACTGGAGGAAGCCGCGAACGTGGTCATCGTACCGTCGGCAACCGTCTCCTTCGATTTCGTGTTCGCGCGCAACGGCGATGGCGAGGAAGACGTCGCGACGGCACCCGCCGCTCCCGAGCAGGCGGCCTCCGCGGCGCTGGAACCGGAGGGAAATTTCGACCTTGAGGCCTGCAAGGGCCGGTTTGAAATCCTGTCGCGGACGGACAACATCTATTTCCCGAGCGGCAGCGCGCGCCTCGATGCGCGCAGCGAACCGCTCCTGAACAGCCTTGTCGATATCATTTCCCGCTGTCCGGGACTGGTCATCGAAGTCGGCGGGCATACCGACAGCGACGGAAGCGAAACCGCGAACATGCAGTTGTCGGAACGCCGCGCCGCCGCAGTGACCCGGTACTTGACCTCGAAAGAGATTGCCGCGGACCGGATCAGGAGCGTCGGATATGGGGAGACCCGCCCGGTTGCCTCCAACACGACCGCAGACGGTAAACGCCGAAATCGCAGAATAGAGTTTGTCGTTGTCGAATAGCCTCTCCATGCGAAGCCTGCCCGGCATCCTTGCCGGGGCTGTCCTGATGGCTGCGATGCTGCTCGCCGGCCAGGCGGCGGCCGAACCCCGCCTTGCGCTGGTGATCGGCAACGGTGCCTATGAAACGGTGACGCCGCTGGATAATCCGGTCAACGACGCAGGGCTGATGGCACAGGCCCTCAAGAAGGCGGGCTTCGACGTCACGCTGATCACCGAAGCCACGCAGGACAAACTCATTCTGGCGATTTCGGCCTTCGGACGGAAACTGCGCGATGCCGGCGCCGAGGCGACCGGACTGTTTTACTATGCCGGACACGGGGTCCAGTCCTTCGGTGCGAACTACCTGCTGCCGGTCGATATCGAGCTCCACGATGCGGCGGATCTCAGCCTGGTCGGCGTTCCCGCGCAGGCGGTCCTGCGCCAGATGTTTTCCGCCCGGAACCGGACGAATATCGTCATTCTCGATGCCTGCCGGAACAATCCCTTCGTGTCGATTCCCGACCTTAGCGACAACGGGCTTGCCGAGATGAAGGCTCCGCGCGGCACCTTCCTCGCCTATTCCACAGCTCCGGGAGAGATCGCTCTCGACGGCGACGGCACCAACAGTCCCTTCACAAAGGCCCTCGCGGAACGCCTGCAGACACCCGGTATCGCCATCGAGTCGCTGTTCAAGGACGTTCGCATCGAGGTCCTGAAATCGACCGGTGGAAACCAGACGCCGTGGGACACCTCTTCGCTGATAGTCGACTTCCAGTTCTCTCCCGCCACCGCGCCCACTGCCGAAGTCATCCAGTTGCGCCAATTGTGGGATTCGGTACGGCTGAGCCAGGACCCGATTCAGGTGCTCCTCTTCCTCAGGGCAAATCCCGACAGCCCCTACACGGAAGATGCGCGCGCGCTGCTTGCGGATCTGATGTCGAAGGAAATCTCCCCTGGCCCCGCACCGGCGCAGCCGGTGGTCGAGGCACCGGCTCCCCCCGCTCCTGTCGATCCCGACAAGGACGAGCGGGAAATGATCGAGGCAGCCCGCACAGCCGGCACGGCCGAAGCCTATGAGGAATATCTCAAGGCCTTCCCCGAAGGCGCCTTCACCGAACTCGCGCGCCTGGAACTGCAGACGATCCTGCAGCAGAAACCGAAGACCGATCCGGTTTCGGAACCGCCCGCCGCGCCTCCGCCCATGCCGGAACCGGCTGCTCCGGAACCGAACGGCGAGATCGCTTTCAAC
>JGI12485J12827_1000628_pt1 | contig 9919 bp, 9 predicted proteins | sample TtaePargueraPR_10_FD_12827 | JGI IMG/M metagenome (IMG submission 12827)
CCGCCACAGGGGCAGGCAATTCGGGTGCGTGTGCGCACCCTCCATCAACGGGCGGGATAATAGCCGTAAATTTCGCCGGGTCAATGGGGCTTTGTGCAAAAATACGTCTGCGTAGATACGGATAAACTGCGCCATTGCGATTGCCGGCAAAATGCGGTTTGATCTGGCCTGTTTTCAAGGCCAAGCGCCGTTCCCAAATCGCAGACAACATGACAAGGCGCTATTGCCGTGATCCGCAGCCTCTATGACTGGACCATGAACCTTGCCGGCCACCGNCATGCCGGCTGGGCCCTGTTTTTCATTGCAGCGATTGAAAGCTCTGTCTTTCCGATCCCGCCTGACATTTTGCTGATCCCGATGATCATTGCCGCACCGACGCGCGCCTGGCGCTATGCGCTGATTTGCCTGATCGGATCGGTCCTTGGCGGACTTGTCGGATACGGTATCGGCTTCTTCCTGTTTGAAACGGTCGGACAGCCTGTGCTTGAGCTTTATGGCTATGCCGACAAGTTTGATCAGTTCCGCGACTATTATAATGAATGGGGGGCCTGGGCGGTGTTCATTGCCGGTGTAACGCCATTCCCCTACAAGGTGATCACCATTCTGTCGGGTGTGACCGCACTTGACCCGGTTGTCTTTACGCTCGCATCGATCCTTGCGCGTGGATTGCGGTTCTTTGTCATTGCCGCCCTGATCTGGAAATTCGGCCCTGTCATCCGTGACTTCATCGAACGCCGACTGGGCCTCGTTTTCACCATATTTATCGTGGTTCTTGTCGGTGGGTTTGCCGCAATCAAGCTGATCCCGCATGGTTAACCCGACGCCAAATTCTTATGCACGCCAATAGACGGACCAACTGATGTTCAATTTGCTGCGCCCACGCTTCATCCCGGTCTTTCCGCCCCTTGCCCTGCTGCTGGTTGCATCAGGCAGCATCGGCTTTGCGTTTTACGCGCAATATGTCCAGAAGTTGCTTCCCTGTGTGCTGTGTCTGTATCAGCGTGTGCCGTTTTATGTGGTTGGCGGTCTTTCGATCATCGCGCTGTTGCTGGTCCGCTTTCCTGCCGCCGCACGCGCGGTGGTTTATCTTTGTGCTGCGACATTTGCCATCGGGACGGTTATCGCGTTTTACCACGTTGGTGTTCAGGAATTGTGGTGGGAAGGACCCGCCATGTGTGGCGGTGTGCAAAGCGGTGCTGCATCCGTGGCGGACCTCAAGGCGCAGCTTATGGCGCAACCGATCATTCGCTGTGACAAGATCGACTGGACCTTGTTTGGTGTCACCATGCCAACCGTCAACGTGTTCTTTTCTGCAGTAGTCACCATTTTCTGCCTGATCGCACCGTCGCGCTGGATGAAGAAATAACCGCGAACACCTTCGAAGCTGCTGAAACCAAGCCCCACAAAACCCGTCTGACACGTCAGGCGGGTTTTTGCATTTCCGAGGCTCGCCTTTTGCGCGAACAATTGCTCAGAAATTTGACAATTCTTCGCATGATAATGAGAATTGTTATTGTTTGCAGAAAATTCCCGGTTATATTGAGACCCATTCGCACCATAAGTTCCGACTGCATAAAGGACCCGATTGTCGTGAGCGCCATGGCATTCCATCCGCATATGACCAGCCACATCGAAGGNATTTCNCTTCTTGATGACCTGCGGTTCCGTCGCTGGAACACTGCCATTTCCGATTTATGGCATGTGGAATGTGAAGCTGAGGCCGGGGGAACCTACGTTTCGCAAGCCCCGCGTCTGGTGGCGATCCTTGATTGCGTGGGCGATGGGCGTATCAACGTCCGTTCCTCACATGACGCAGCAGATCAGCAACGTCGCGGCAAAGGATGCCTGTCCTATATCCCGGCCGGGATGGAGGTTTCATCCGAGGTTTTCGGCGCGTGTCGCCTGCGTCATCTTGATATCCATCTTGATGTCGACGCACTTGAAAACAGCATGGGCGCTCCGATTGACCGCGCGACCCTGGAAACACCGCGCATCGGTTTTTGCGATCCGCGCATCAATACGTTGGTCCGGTTGCTGGCCGACGACCTGCAAAGCGAACATCAAAGCCCGCAGATCTATGGCGAAGGTTTGATCAGCGCGCTGACCGCAGCCCTGCTGCAACCGCGTGCAGCAAGTGAACCACAACGCAAACGCGGCAAACTGGCACCCTACCATTTGCGCAAATCGGTCGACTATATCGAACAGAATTGCGGACGCACCATCCGCCTTGATGAACTGGCACAGCTCACCGGGCTCTCACAATCTTATTTCTGCTCGGCCTTTCGCGAAAGTACCGGCATGCCGCCGCAACAGTGGCAGATGAAAGCCCGGGTGGAGCGCGCCAAAAACCTGCTTAAAGATGCCAACACGCCACTTGCCTCGGTCGCCCTTCGGGTCGGCTTTGCCGATCAGGCGCATCTGACCCGCGTGTTCCGCAAAATCGTTGGCACCACGCCGGGTGCATGGCGCAAGGAACAGATCGCGTAACTTAAGCCAAATTCCGTTCAATACGCCGAAACCCGGTTCAATATCCCATCCCCAACTGCGTGATATCGAAAGGGCCATCATCATAGATGACCCGCCGGTTCCCGCCCGACAGGTCGTCGTCAAAGACAACCGATACAGGGAATCCCAAATGCGTTTTACAGGACAGAAATTGTCTTCAACCCTTTTGCTGGGTACGGCACTGGCGCTGGTTTTTGCCGCCCCTCATTTCGCACTGGCGCAGTCCGCAGATGACGCGACAGCAAGCGAAGGTGAAACNACCGAAGCACTGATCATCGAAGGCGAAGCTACTNCGGNCGANGCCGGNGACCCNACCCCACCGGTTTATGTCGGCGGACAGGTTGCCACGGGTACCCGACTTGGTGCCTTTGGCAACAAGGACACGATGGATACACCGATTGCGGCCACTGGTTACACCAGTGAGCTGATCAAGAACCAGCAGGCACGCGATATTTCCGATGTGATGGATAACGACCCATCGGTAATCAACGGTAACGGATTTGGCACCTTTGCCAACCGCTTCACGATTCGTGGCTTTGACCTAAAATCTGATGACGTCTCAATTGACGGACTTTATGGCACAGCACCACGCCAGTCCGTCGCCCTTGAAATGTTTGAACGTGTAGAGGTCATCAAGGGTGCTTCGGGCTTTTTGAATGGCATGGCACCTGGCGCCAGCGGGCTTGGGGGCAACATCAATCTTGTACCGAAACGGGCAGGAGATGATCCTGTAACCAGCTTCACCGGCAGCTATGGCGCAACCAGCGAATTTGGTGGACATTTTGATTTTGGTCGCCGCTTTGGCACTGATGATCAGTTCGGGGTGCGCACCAACATCATGCATCGGGCGGGCGAAGGCTCCGTCGAGGATGAGGACCGCGAAACATCGCTTGGCTCAGTCGCCCTTGATTTTCGCGGTGACGACACCCGGATCACCTTTGATGCCGCTCTCAACAAGCTGCGTGTTGAAGAAGGTCGCCCGACCGTCAGAACCGGCACTTTGACTTCTTTACCAGATGCACCGTCCGGTTCGCACAACTTTGCAGCAGATGGCACCTATAGCGATCTCGAAGACAAATTTGCCCAGTTGCGTTTTGAACATGACGCCACAGATAGCACGATGCTGTATACTGCTATCGGCGCACATAATTCCGATGAAATCGGTGATTATTCATCTGTCACTCTGACCGGTACGGATGGTTCAAGCGATTTCGGCAGCCTCGCGTCGGTTTACGAGCGCGATGATGTTAGCGGCGTTGCCGGAATTCGCCAGAAATTTAAAACCGGCCCGGTTAAACACGAACTAAATGCCGGAACAACGGCAATGTGGCAGGAAGAACGCACGAACTGGAGTTCCGGCTCTGACGTCTCGGGGAACATCTATAACAGTGGTCCGTCGACAGTTACCTTTGGCAATGCCGGAGATCCTGAACTCAATGCCCGCACCATCCTGACGAGCTATTTTATCGCCGATACAATCAGCTTCCTGGATGACAGAGTCCATCTGACCGGCGGGGTCCGTCGACAGAATGTCAAATCACGCGGCTACGACGTCTCAACCGGAGCAAAAACCTCCAACTACGACTCCTCCGCCAACTCGCCGATGGCAGGGATTGTGGGAAATGTGACGGATCAGGTTTCTGTTTACGCCAACTATATCGAAGGTTTGGCAAAGGGCGAAACTGTTACCAGCAGCACGGCCGTCAACCGTGGCGAGGTCCTAGCCCCCTTCAAGACCGAGCAGATGGAGATCGGCGCAAAGTTTGACTTTGGCACCTTTGGTGGCGGCATTGCCCTATTCCAGGCTGAAAAGCCGTCGGCCTTCCTGAACTCCAGTAACGTCTATACCACCGACGGGGAACAGCGTAACCGTGGACTTGAACTCACCGCATTTGGCGAACCGGTTGTAGGCACCCGCATTCTTGGCGGGATTACCTTTGTCGATGCTGAGCTGACCAAAACTCAGAACGGTACCAATGATGGTAATACGGCACCGGGTGTGCCCGAGTACCAGGCAACGCTTGGCGCGGAATATGATCTGCCGTTCCTTGATGGTGCAACGGTGGGCGGTCGCTTGATTCATACCGCCTCGCAATATGTTAATACCGGCAACACGGTTGAAATCCCGTCCTGGACGCGGTTTGACATGAGCGCGCGTTACGTGACCGAGCTTTATGACTATCCGGTTACGTTCCGCGCCAATATCGAAAACCTGACCGACAATGACTATTGGGAGTCTGCGAGCACCGAGTGGACCTATTTGACAGTTGGCAAGCCGCTTACCGCGACATTCTCGCTAACGGCGGATTTCTGATCATCTGAAGTTTTTAGAACCGAGAAGACCAAAGAGCAAAAAGCCGACGGGACACCCCGTCGGCTTTTTCTTTGTGTTGGCATTAGGCGCAAAACTGCAATCAGAAGTCGTATTCCAGTTCGGTATCCCAGTATAAAAAATCCCGCCAACTTTCGTGAAGATAGTTTGGCGGGAAACGGCGTCCTGTGGTCTGGAGTTCGTGCATCGAGGGCTGTCCCGGCGTCCTGCGCAGTCGCAGGCCCGCCTCGCGCACCGATCGACTGCCCTTAAACAGGTTGCAGTCCGAACACGCCGTGACGATGTTTTCCCAATTGGTGCGCCCACCGCGTGCGCGCGGGATCACATGATCAAAGGTCAGTTCATTTGTCGGCAGGCGGTCACCGCAATACTGACAGGAAAATTCATCGCGCAAAAAGACATTGAACCGGGTAAAGGCCGGGCTGCTTTTGAGCGGGACATATTCCTTGAGCGAGATGACGCTGGGCAGGCGCATTTTAAAGGAAGGAGAACGTACTTCGCGGTCGTATTCGGAAAGAACATCGACGCGTTCAAGAAAGACTGCCTTGAGCGTATCCTGCCATGACCAAAGAGATAGCGGGAAGTAGCTCAACGGCCGAAAATCGGCGTTAAGAACAAGTGCCGGACACGCATTGGGCGATAAATGCATACCATCCGCTCCACCGTGTTTACCGAGTCGCTTGCCTTATTTAGCAGGTCCGGGAATCGCTGTTGATGAACATATCATGACGTTTCACCAAACCGGGCGACACGGCGACGTAAACCACTGATAGAGCAAAGTATAGAGCAAATTTCCAAAAGCGCAAAGCTCGTGTTCTGCCGAGTCGCGTTTATTGAGACAGTACCCTTGCGTAGCCCAAGGAACCCTTGGAGAACTGCAGCACGGCACGGCGCAAAAAAAGCCGCCCGACGATATCTGGCAGCCTGTCTGGAGCCGAAAAAACGAAAGGCCCGCTAAAAAGCGAGCCTTCGTAAATTCTGTCTGTAAAGCAGAAGCCTAAATTAGGCAGCTTTTGCTTCAACAGCTTTGGCGACCTGGCGTTTGATTTTCACCAAATCTGCCGGCAGCTTTGCATTTGCGGTGCTGAGCAGATATGCATCCAGACCACCACGTTTTTCGATGGTGCGGACAGCATTGGTGGTCAGACGCAGACGCACCGAACGACCGAGCGACTCACTAAGCAGCGAGGTCGGCTGCAGGTTCGGGAGGAAACGACGTTTGGTACGATTGTGGGCGTGGCTCACATTCATGCCGACCAAAACGCCTTTGCCGGATACCGGGCAGCGACGTGCCATGACCTGATCTCCTGGTCTATAAATTCGCAAAAGGACGCTTGGCCTGAACATGCAGGCCCGCGCTTGGAAGCGGGTTATTACCGCCTCTAACCCATGCCGTCAAGCCTTCATCAACCGAAAACCGCGACAAAAACGCTTATCAGAGCTGTTTTGACGATAATCCTTGGTTTGTGCCGGTATTTGCCCAACTCAACCGCACGGAATCTGGTGTTTTCCAAACCGGGGCGACAATAACAAAGACCCCATTTACAGGCAATTGCGCCATACTGACACAGTGCGAACAATCGATTCTCTGTCTTTATATAATTAAGAGTACCCTGCTTGATGCCTGCAAAGGCCTTGGGATTCAATCTGTCGCGTTGATTGATACGGATCAAGACGCCTACGCGCACAGCATGGTAGGTTCGACACCATGAGTTAAGAAATCCGTTTCGGGAGCATGACGGGACATGAAATCAGATAGCAAAGTTTCTCTGCCGCTTTTGGGCATTCTGCTGGTCGCTGTAATTGGCTTGGCACTTTACCTTGCCGGTTATGTTCTTGCCGCGTTCGGCGTTCCGATCGCATCCTTCTGGATTTATGTCGCGCTGGCGCTTGTGCCGGTCAGCTTCCTTGTTCTGATTGATTTTAGCCGCTGATTCTGCCTCCCCCAGCAGAACAGGACTGTGAACGGCCTGCCAAGCACTGCGACAGGCCGTTTTTTTTGCGCCAGCTCCAAAGAAACAGCCTCAGGCCGGCAAATCCGGACCGGTTTGCCAGTGAATGTCGCGACACGGGAGTTGCCCTGGACGGGCAAAGAAGTATCCCTGATAGGCATCTACCCCCATCGCGCGGAGTTCGGCACGCTGTTGCGGCGTCTCAATCCCCTCGGCAATGACCTTAAGACCAAAGCGATGGGCGATCAGAATTGCCGCCTCAATCACAACTCGGGCATTTTCATCCATCGACAAGACAAAGGACTTGTCGATCTTGACCGCATCCACATGAATTTCGTGCAGGCGCGACAAGGATGAATACCCGGTCCCGAAATCATCAATATGAATGCCGACTTCCATCGCGTGTAGATGATCAAGCACGGCGGAAATCTGCGACGTTTGGCGTTTTTCAAAGATCGATTCCGTGACTTCCAGCACCAACCGACTTGATTCAAGACCGGTTTCAGCAAGGATGCGCGAAACCATATCCGGAAAATTAGGCATCACGATCTGACGGATCGAGACATTGATGGCGATTTTCGTGGTGACCGGAATCTCGGTATTGTCATGCACAGTCTGGCAGGCGCGCCGCATGCACCATTCCCCGATATCAACGATGAGCGCGCTTTCCTCGGCAATCGGAATGAATTCATCGGGTGGCACGGCACCAAGTAAGCCACTTTTCCAACGCAAAAGTGCCTCGTAGGCGATGATGTCGCCAAGGGTTGCATCAATGATCGGCTGATACTCGATATAAAACTCATCGGCACTCAGCGCCCGGCGCAGCGCCTGTGTCACACTCAGGCGACGTTCCTGTTCCGTCAGCAGCATCTTGTCGTAGTTATGCACACTGCCCCGGCCGGATCGCTTGACCTCGGCCGCGGCCAGATCCGCCCAGTGGATCAGTTCCGATATCGACGGGTTACGTCCGGACGAAAATGCCACGCCGGTACTAAACCCGACATGCAATGTATGACCGACAATATTGATCGGTTGATTAACCGCGCGCTGGGCCAGTTCAACCGTGGTTTCGACCAGTGGGTGAAGCTCTTCATGCGGGGCGGCCAGAACGATCAGAAACTCATCCCCGCCCCAACGCCCCAACGCATGGCGGTCATCAACACATTCCCGAAGCCGCATGCTTACAGCACGCAGAACTTCATCGCCAATCGCGTGACTGAGGCCATCATTAATCTGTTTGAACCTGTCCAAATCGATAAACAGCACGGCATAATCTAGAAGCGCGTCCGATCTCTTTTTATGTTCGAACCACGCGACAATGCCGTCACGGTTAAGGATACCGGTCAGGGCATCGTGTTCGACCAGATTGCGCAGCTCCTCTGTGCGCTGTTCGACCCGCGCTTCAAGGGTGGCATTCCAGTTTTCGGTAATCCGGTTTTTCTGCCTCAGGTCTTCGACCAGCCCCTGGTTCTGATGTTTGAGGACGAAGGATCGGAAAAGGACGGCATGGTTGTTCCGGTGCGTCACCAGCATCACCATAAGGAACACCAGCCCCAATGCCGACAGGATGTAGTTCGATTCTGGCATCAGCGATAGAATCACCGCTGGCGGAAGCAACAGGGCACAAAGGTAAATGCGCCCGACCCAAAAGACGGGTGCCAGAATTCCCGTGGCCCCGCCGGCCATACCAGCGATGATAATCATGGTGAGAAACTGGCTTTCACCGTGGACCGTCGGAATTTCGATCACCCCGACCATCGACCAAAGAAGCCCGGTTACAACCACGCCAGTCTGGTAGCGAAACCGCCACTTGCGCAGCAAAGCATCGGATAGATTACTGACGTTTTCACGCTCCATCCGGTACAGGTACCCACCCCAGAAGCGCACAAAACAGACCACCGTCACAACCATCAACCAGATCATAGTGATCGGTGCAAGATCGCCCAGCAGCCAGAGCATCACCACCAAACTGCCGCCCGCAGCAAGGTTGACCAAAATGTTTGCCCAATTGTTGCGATAGGCCAGATCAAGAAGGTCGCGCTGAACCTTTCCGTTCAACTCTTCCCCGGCACTCATTTCTATGCCCGGGTCGAGAATGCGTTTCGCAACTCCCCTAACCAAGCCAGCATCTTTTTTCATCTGGTCTTGTGCCCCCGACATCATCGTTCGATCAAAACATCCTATACGGAGGTAATAATCAACGACAACGGGAATATGAAAAACACAAAATATTACGGCTTACTAAGAGATCACCGCCCCGCCCCGGTCAATCAGAATTGATCAGCCAGCTTGATCACGTCTGCCGCCGACAATCCGTCTTCGCGCATGGATCTGAGCGTCCTGGATTTGTCACGCTTGGCAAAGCGTTTGCCATCCGGCCCGGTCAGAAGCCCGTGATGGTGATATTCCGGCACGTCATAGCCTAGCAATTCCTGCAACAGCCGATGCAGATGGCTGGCAAAAAAGAGGTCCTCACCGCGGGTGACAAGGCTGATCCCCTGCAGATCATCATCATGGGTAACCGAGATATGATAGCTGGTCGGGGTATCCTTGCGTGCCAGAACCACATCGCCAAAGATTTCGGGGGTGGCGATCTGCTTGCCAGCGGCGCGGTCGAACCATGTCAGCTTCTTGCCGACCTGCTTGATCGCCGCAGCCATATCAAGGCGGAGCGCATAGCTTTCACCCGCGGCAATGCGATCCTTGCGTTCGGTTGGCGAACACTGTCGACAGGTGCCGGGATAAAGCGCGCCATCCGGGCCGTGCGGTGCATTGCCGATGCGCGCGATTTCCGCCTGAATGTCCTTGCGGGTGCAAAAGCACGGATAAAGCAATTCCATCTCCGACAATCGGTCCAACACCGCCTGATAATCGGCGAAGTGATCGGACTGCACCCGGACGGGCGTTTCCCATTCAAGGCCAAGCCAGGCGAGGTCTTCATAGATCGCATCCACATATCCCGGACGGCACCGTGTCTGGTCGATATCTTCGATCCGCAAAAGAAAACGGCCATCCGGCCTGGCCTGTTTTGCGGAAAACAGGGCCGAGGCCGCATGGCCGAGATGAAGATATCCGGTCGGGCTTGGTGCAAAGCGGGTGATCGCGGTCATCCTTTAAGCACCCCTGCCCT
>JGI12485J12827_1000635_pt1 | contig 9846 bp, 9 predicted proteins | sample TtaePargueraPR_10_FD_12827 | JGI IMG/M metagenome (IMG submission 12827)
CCGCAAGACGCTCGAAGAGCCGCTTCATGTCCACAAAGCCGGCACGAAGGCGGAGATCCGCAGGAAGGCCGAAGACGCCATCCGGGAAGTCGGCCTGCCGGTCGACGTGCTCGACCGCTATCCGCACGAGTTTTCCGGTGGCCAGCGCCAGCGCATCGGCATCGCTCGCGCCCTTGTCCTCGATCCGGAACTGGTGATCGCCGACGAGCCGGTCTCCGCACTGGATGTCTCCGTGCAGGCGCAGATCCTCCAGCTTCTGGAAAACCTGCGGCAGAAACGCAATCTGTCCTTCCTGTTCGTCTCCCACGATCTGGGCGTCGTCAGGCATTTCTGCACCTCGGTCTGCGTGATGTATCTCGGACATATTGTCGAACAGGGGCCGACCCGGGAGGTGCTCGACAGCCCGGCGCATCCCTATACCCAGCTGCTCAGGGAAAGCTCTCCCGTGCCCGATCCGGAGAAGCGCCTGACGCTGGTCAAGAACGACGGCGAGGTGCCGTCTCCGGCCAATCCGCCTTCGGGATGCCCGTTCCACACGCGCTGTCCGCACGTGATGCCGGTTTGCAGGGAGATCATGCCGAAGCCTATCGCACAGGCCTCCGGCCGCAAGGTCGCCTGCCATCTCTTCGAGCACGGTGTGCCGTGACCGGTTCTGACGGTTCAGATAGGCTCTGGCTGCGAGCTTCCAACAAGTTGGCTTTCGACGTCGGTGCGATCCGAATCCCTCATCCTGAGGAAGCGCGAAGCGCTGTCTCGAAGGATGGGCGGCATACTCGGAGCAAGTGGCCCATCCTTCGAGACGGGCCTATGGCCCTCCTCAGGATGAGGTTCTGTTTCCAGAATCGATTTCTGCTCGCTCCGAAAGATAACCTTTTGAAAGTTCACGCGTTGAGGCTAAGCAGGACCTTGCCGGATCGGGACGCGGTGGCACAGGCGATGGCCTGCTGATAGTCCGCGAGATCGAAAATCTCGGTGATGACGGGATCGACATCGAGGCCCGACAGGAGCGCCCGTTCGGTGTCCAGCCAGGTCTGATCCAGAATGCGCCCGTAAATGCCGCGCAGAACGATCTCGCGGAGCACGATGTGCGAAGTCACATCAATGGGGACGGCCTTGGCGGGAAGGCCTGCCATGACCATGGCACCGCCCCGCCGGATGGATTTGAGGCCGGTGTCGATGGCGGAGGAAACGCCGGACGTTTCGATGGTCACATCCACGCCGCCTGCCCGGGTCGTGTCCTTGCAAATTCCCTCCAGCGGCTCATGCACCGGATCGACCGTGACATTCGCACCGAGCCGCAGCGCGAGCTGCCGACGCTCCGGTGAGGGATCGCTGGCGATAATCCGGGCGGCGCCGAGGTGGCGGGCCGTTGCAATCGCCATCAGACCGATGGGCCCGCACCCGGAGACCAGCATGTGATTGCCCTCGCTTCCCGCTTCCCGCGCACAGCGGACCGCAATCCCCAGGGGCTCCATGATCGCGCCGACCCGATCGGAGATGCCCCCCGGCACCTTGCGGAGCAGTTTGACCGGCACCACCGAATAGTCGGCAAAGGCACCGCTATCGAGCCGGCTGAAGGTCCTGAGGTTGTCGCAGGTGTGTCCGCGCCCCATGCGGCACTGGTCGCAATGGCCGCAGGAAAGATGGGTTTCGCCTGTCACGCGGTCGCCGATGGCAAAAGGCGCACCGTCCTTGAGATCGACGATTTCACCGCAAAACTCATGCCCCATGGCGAAGGGCGGGGTGTAGGCACGGGCGGCCCATTCGTTCCAGCCGATAATGTGCAGGTCGGTGCCGCAGATGCCCGCATTGCGGATCCGGACCAGCGCCTCGCCGGACTTCAAGGCGGGAAGCGGTCTTTCGACGAGGTCGAGCGCTCCGGCGCGGGGCTCGGTCATGACGACAACGCGTGTGCGGCCACTAAAGGTCATTGTTAAACTCCATCGTCAGACGGTGCCGCCCTGGGCGACAGGCGATCGGGTCATCGAACGGGGCTGGCCCGGTAGAAACGGCTTCCCTTCAACCTCCGGAATGGGAGACTGGCTGCCAAGCCGGCCGCCGCCGCAAGAATTGCCNCGGTTGATGACGTCCGGATGCCGGACCCGGCGCGTGCCGCTCTTCATCCGATCAGGCCTTTCTCACCGATTGCCGCCTGGCAAGAGGGGATTGAAGAATTTCGGCAGCGCTTCGCTCTATGGCGGCGGCGGCATCGCGGAGCGCGGCCACCACCATGTCAAGCCGCTCGCCGGACAGCCGGGTCGTCACAGCGGCAATGCTGATGGCGGCGACAGCCTGGCCTTTGCCGTCCTTGATCGGGACGCCGACACCGGACATGCCCGGAATCAGATGCCCCTCGTTGAGGCAGAAACCTCTTTCCCTGCTTTGGGCAATCATCTCGGCAAGGGCTTCGGCGCTTATGCCGAAGGGGTCGCGGCGCTCCTCATCCACCTCCAGTATGCGCGACATCTCGCCGTTCGGCTGAAAGGCGAGCAACGCAAGACTGCCGGCGCCAATGCCCAAAGGCCTGCGGTCGCCGATGCTCAGGGTCAGCGTCTTGATTGGGTAAGTGCCCTCACGCCGGTCCACGCATACCGAATCCAGCCCGGACGGCAGGCTGAAATAGACCGTATCTTCGGTCATCTCGCATAACCGTGTCAGCTCGCCATCGACAAAGGGTGCAAGGCCGTACCGGTTCATGGCGGCGGCGGTCCAGGCCACCATCTTGAGGCCGACGAAATAGCGGTTGGAGGATTTGTTGTGGTCGACAAATCCATAGGCAGTCAGCCCTGCGAGCAACCGGTGCACCACGGCGGGGCCGAGGCCGGTCCGCTCGGTGACATCGGTCAGCCGCAGACCCTGTTCGCTGGCTTCCGACAGCGTGTCGATCACCAGCGCGGCGCGTGCTGCGTTCTGGTGTTCGCCCTTCTCCCTGGATGTCACTTCATTCCTCCGCAGATACGCCAGGTCTCGCCTTTGCCGACGGGTGTTGACAATTTCAAGCTAGCATGTAATTTTCCTATTATCAAATAAAAATTTCCGTTAAGTGGAAAATAATATGATTATCGAATTGGGATCGGTGACCGATCTCACGGAGGAATATCAAGGGCGTGTCGCGGTCGTGGGGTCTCATGGAGGAGAGCTGACGGGCCGCTTTGCCGAACGTGCCGGCGTCGCGGCGCTGATCTGTCACGACGCCGGGGTCGGGCTCGAAGGAGCAGGCGTCGCCGCACTCGGCTACCTCGACCGGTGCGGGGTGCCCGCCATAGCGGTGGGACACATGTCCGCGCGGATAGGCGATCCCGCGGACATGATGAAGCGCGGTATCGTCTCTCATGCGAATGCCTGCGCCGCAAGTCTCGGCGTGACGGCCGGTCAGGACGTGCGCGCCGCGCTCACGGTTTTCGAAGCAATCCCTTTCCGGCAGGTGCCGGGAGGTCCCAAACCGGACGCGAACACAATTCTCGCGGAAGAAGAGATCGAGACCGGTGGCGTGAAGATCCTGCTGCTCGATTCCGCTTCGAAGCTTTCTGCCCGGCATGACGGTGCCATCGTGATCACCGGATCCCACGGCGGTCTGCCGGGAAACGAGATTTCCCGCGCCTTGCGCGCAAGGCCGGTGCTCGTTGTCTTCAACGATGCCGGCATCGGGATTGATCGGGCAGGTATCGCGAGGCTGCCCGTGCTGCAGGACATGGGTATCGCGGCGCTGTGCGTGGATGCCGGGTCCGCAAGGATCGGAAGCGCTCGCTCGAGTTACGAGAACGGGCTTGTCTCCATTGCCAATTCACTTGCTGCGGAACTCGGCGCGGAGCCGGGCATGCCGCTCAAACTTCTGGCCGGCAAGCTGGTCGGCCTATCAGACCATCCAACTCAATCCGGAAAAGTCACATCATGAGTTCAACCGCCTCGATTTCCGTCCCGGACGTATCCAATTCCACCATCACGCTCACCGGTGGTGAGGCCATTGTCGAGATCCTGGAGCGGGCCGGCGTCGGGCCGATGTTCGGCATGGGTGGCTTCCAGCTCTTGCCGTTCTACGAAGCCGTGCGCCGCAAGGGTTTGCAGCATTTCCTGATCAACGACGAGCGGGTCGGGGCCTTCGCCGCCGATGCCTATGCGCGCATGACCAACAAGCCGGGCGTGTGCGATGCGACGCTCGGGCCGGGGGCGACAAACCTCGTGACCGCGCTCGTCGAAAGCTACAACGCGGGCATCCCCCAGGTCGTCTTCGTGGGCGACACGCATCGCGACCATTCCTGGAAGAACATGACCCAGGAAGCCCGCCAGATGGATATTCTCCGTCCCGCAGTCAAGGAGGTTATCCGGATCGAGCGGTCCTCCCGGGTGCCGGAGCTGGTGCGCCGCGCCTTTGCGGTCGCCACCTCCGGCAGACCGGGCCCCGTTGTCGTCGATGTGCCGGAAGACATTGCGCATGAGGCGTTCGATTATCCGGTCGATGACCTCTGGATCGATCCCGCGACGACGGCCTTCCCGGCTTATCGCTCCCGTCCAGCGGCTCAGGAGATCGAAAGAGCCGCTGCGCTGATCGCCGGCGCGGAACGGCCTCTGCTGCTTGTGGGCGGCGGCATTCACATTTCAAGTGCCTACGGGGCGTTGCAGGAGTTGGCCGAGCAACAGGCGATACCGGTGGCGCATACGCTTTCCGGCAAGGGTACGATTGCCTGCACGCATCAGCTCTCCGCGGGCCTGTTCGGGCGCTATTCACGCATTGCCAACGACCTGATCGAGACCAGCGACTGCCTGGTCGTGGTCGGCTGCAAGCTGGGCGAGATCGCGACGAAGCGGTTTCAGCTTTTCGACGGCAGCAAGCCGATCATTCATCTTGAATCCCTGCCGGAAGAGATCGGCCGGACGACCCGTGCCGACGTGGCGCTGGTGGGCGATGCCAAGCTGGGCCTTGAGGATCTGGCGGAGGCGTTGCGGGACAGAAGCGCGAGGGCCATGTCCGCGCGCGCCGGCTATGTGGCCGAAGTCCCGGAGCGCATGGCCAAATGGCGCGAGGGCGCGAAGGACCGGCTCGAGGCCACCGAGACGCCGATCAATATGGGCCGCATGCTCAACGAGTTGAACAGGGAGATGCCCGAGGACTCCGTTCTGGTGGCCGACGGCGGTTTTGCCGCGCATTGGGGCGGGTTGCTCTACGACACGAAGAAGGCCGGCCGCCGTTTCGTGGCCGACCGGGGCTTTGCCTCGATCGGATACGGATTACCGGGCGCGATGGGGGCGCAACTGGCGGTACCCGGCCAGCCCGTGATCGGCATTACCGGCGACGGCGGCTTCAACATGGTCCTGGGCGAACTGGAAACCGCGCGCCGGGCCGGGACGCCGTTCACGCTGATGATCGTGAACAATGCGGCCTCCGGCTATATCAAGGCCCTGCAGCACGCCATGTACGGCGAATATCAGTCATCCGACCTGATCGAAATGAACTACGCGGAAATCGCCCGGGATTTCGGTTGCCACGGTACCCGCGTCGAAGATCCCGAACAGATCGCTCCGGCCATCCGCGCCGCCAATGAAGAACGCACGGTGCCGTCCGTCATCGACGTGGTGGTCACCCGCGATCCTGCAAAAATGCTGCCCGGCGTCGACAACAGAACGCTCAAGGTCACCAAGGGGGACAGGCCGGTCTGAACGGCACAACGCGCGTGACATTCCTGGGAGGAAACAGGTGAAAATTCTTATCAGGCCGATCCGGTGGATCGAAGACTGGGGTGTGCTTGTCGCGGCGGTTGCCGTAGCCGGCGTCATGGTTCTGGGCGTTGCCGAAATTCTCGGGCGCAGCCTTTTCAACAGCCCCATTCACGGTCATATCGACCTTGTCGCGGAGATGATGCCGCTCATCGTTTTCCTCGGTATCTCGACAAGCCTTCGCTCAGACAGCCACGTGCGCATGACGCTGGTTCTGGACACGTTAACCGGACGATGGCGCAGCGTGATGGAGGCATTGGGTTGCGCGCTGGGCGGCTTCATTGCCCTGGTGCTGGCGGCGGGAGCGTTCCAGAACTTCCAGCGTGCGCTTCGGTTCGACGACGTCACTCCCGACCTGCATATCCTGACCTGGCCGGCCAAGCTTCTGGTGGCTGTGTGCCTCGCGGTTCTAGGGCTCAGGTTTTTCATCTTCACTTACGGTTATCTGCGCCGGGCCGCCGGGCATGAAATGCCGGCCGACGGGGACTTCATCCCCGAAACCAATACTGACCATCTGGCGAGCGAATGATCATGGCAATCGATGCGTCTTTGCTGGGTGTTTTGAGCGTTGTGGCTCTCATGGTGCTGGTCGGTCTCGGCATGCGGATATTCGCCGCAGCGGCGCTGGTCGGGTTCACCGGACTAGCCCTTCAGATCGGATGGGGCGGCGCGATGGGCCTGGCCGGGCTGACGCCCTACGCAAAGGCTGCCACCTATGAATTCAGCGTACTGCCCATGTTCGTGCTCATCGGTTTCCTGGCCTTCCACGCCGGAATGACACGTGAGATTTTCGAGGCGGCCAGGATCTGGGTCGGGCGGTTTCCCGGTGGTTTGGCCGTTGCAACCGTGTTCGCCACGGCAGGTTTCTCCGCCATCTCCGGCGCGAGCACGGCGACGGCCGCAGTCTTTTCCCGGGTGGCGCTACCGGAAATGCTCGAGCGCGGATACAAGGCGTCGATCTCGGCCGGTGTGGTGGCCGCCGGTGGAACTTTGGCGTCGCTGATCCCGCCGAGCGGAATTCTCGTGGTTTACGGGATCATTGCCGAGGCATCGATCGGACGGTTGCTGCTCGCCGGATTTATTCCAGGGGTCATCTCCGCCATTGTCTATGCTGCGACGGTTCTCATTCTTTTCAAGCGCGATCCCGATCTCGGACCTGCCGGCGAGGCATATCCGGTCCTCGAGAAGATCAAATCCTTGCGACAGCTTATGGGCGTCGGGCTTGTCGTTTTCATTATTCTGGGCGGGCTTTACACAGGCTGGTTGACGCCGACCGAGACCGGCGCCGCCGGTGCGGCGGTGATGCTGGCCTTCTGCCTGTTCAGGGCCGGGTTCGCGCTGGCCAATCTCAAGGATGCCTTTATCGAAACCGTCAAGGTTTCTTCGATGATCTTCTCGGTGATCTGGGCGGTGCTGATCTATGTGCGCTTCCTCGGTTTCACGGGATTGCCCGGCGATATTGCCGAGTGGGTCCTCGTCGTTCCGGCGAACCGTTATGTCATCCTGATCGGGATCCTGTTGTTCTATGTGGTCCTCGGTATGTTCATGGACGCGATCGGCATGCTGCTTCTGACCCTGCCGATCGTTCTGCCAACCATTGTGGGTCTTGGGTTCGATCCGATCTGGTTCGGCATCATTTTGGTCAAGATGGCCGAGATCTGCCTGATCACTCCGCCGATCGGCCTCAACTGCTTTGTCGTGCACGGAGTTCGTCCCGACATTCCGCTGCCGACGATCTTCAGGGGTGCCTTTCCGTTCTTCTTTTCCGACGTCGCAACAGTCGCGCTTCTGATCGCCTTTCCCGAAATCGTCCTGTGGTTGCCCAATCAGGTGGCCGGTGGCTGATGAATTTCTCAAACATGGAGGAGACAATCATGAAAAAACGCACATTTCTGGTGGGTGCACTCGCGCTTGCCGCGAGTCTTGCAAGCCCTGCCTTCGCGCAGGCGGTGGATGGGCCGGAAGTCAACTGGAAGCTTTCACTCTGGGGGAACCCTCGGGCGTTCACCGCGCCGGTCGACAAGCTCGCCGAACTGATTGCCGAGCGTACCGGCGGCAAGTTCAAGATCGAGGTGGTCTATGGCGGACAGCTGGCGGGTCCGGCGGAGAACCTCGACGGTCTTCAGGTCGGTGCCTTCCAGGCGGCGGTCATCGCTCCGGCGCTGCATCCGGGCAAAAACCCCGTGGCAATGGGGCTGGACCTGCCCTTCTTGCCCATTCCCGATCTTGCAACGCGTCAGCAGGTGGTCGAAGCGTTTTTTGCGCATCCGGCCGCGGTGGAAGAGTGGAACAAACTCAATGTGAAGCAGGTCTTCACGATCTTGAGCCCGCAATTCGAATTCATGGGTAAAGGCGAGGTTCCGGAGACGCTGGAGAAATGGAACGGCAAGCGTGTGCGCGCAGCTGGCGGACTCGGTGAAGCAATGGGCAAGATTGGCGCCTCCACGGTGACCCTCGGTGCTCCCGATGTGTACCAAGCTCTTGAGCGCGGCGTGCTCGACGCTGCCGCTTTCCCCTTCACATACGCGCATGGTGCTTACGGGCTGCACGAGATTTCCGACTGGTACACCACCAATATGGAACCGGGAGTGAACCACGGCGTGGTGCTGTTCAATCTAGATGCGTGGAATGCGCTTCCCGATCAGTACAAGCAGGTCGTGCTGGATGCCAAGACAGAAGCTTATACAGACAATATTCGCGTCATGAAGGAAGCCGACGATAAATGGCTGCCGGTCTTCAAGAGTTCGGGGATGACTGCAATCACATATTCCGAAGAGGAAAAGAAGAAATGGATCGATCAGGCGGCCAAGCCGGTTTGGGATGCGTGGGTTGCCCAACAGAACGCCGCCGGACGCCCCGGTCAGGAATTGCTTGATCTGATCATCAAGACCGCCGCCGAGTAGAACGCGGTGGCAGGAGGACACGTTTGCCGATGCGGCGAATTCTGTGCTTTGGCGATTCGAACACCTGGGGCTTCGAACCGGGGACCGGCCGGCGCTATGGGCCGGATGTCAGGTGGAGCGGGTTGCTCCAGCGAAAACTCCAGGCTTCTGCCGTCGTCATCGAGGAGGGGCTGAACGGACGCGCAGCGGTCTATCCCGATCTGATCTCCGGCCGTTCTTCCGCACAGCCTTACCTATCGGATTGCCTGGCATCTCACGCGCCGCTCGACCTCGTGATCCTGATGTTGGGCACAAACGACATGAAGGCGCGTTTCGGTCTCGGTGCTTATGACATTGCGGAAGGCGTGGGGGCGCTGGTCGACGCCGTCAAGAACTCCCATGCCGGTGCGGAAGACGGTTCGCCGGACATTCTGATAGTCTGCCCGGCGCCGATCGAAAAACTGGTCGACCACAGGGTCGATCTGTTTGCAGGCGCAGAGGAGAAGTCCGCTTCTCTCGATGGACATCTGATGCGTGTCGCGGAAGCGCGTGGCGTCAGGGCATTGCCCATTCGGGATCATGTGCGGCCAAGCCCGGTGGATGGCATTCACCTGGACATTGCTGCTCATGCCGTACTGGCCCAGTTGATCGCCGACGCGATCGGCTGATCGCACATTTCAGGCGATGACCGCTGTGCTGATCCGCTAAAGCGTCCAGCGCCGGTCCTGCAGGCTCACATATAGGTGCGGTCCTCGATCGGGGTGTCGCGGATGCGGGTCAGGAGCATGTCTAGGAGAGCCGTCTCCGCCCGGTTCATCTTGGCTTTCGGGTTCCAGACCACGTGGACGTCGATGGCCGGCAGGTGGTCGTAGGGCGGCAGCTGCCAGAGCATGCGGTCCTCGACGTCTCGGCGCACCACATGGACGGGCAGGGGGCCGACGCCCAGGCCGGCGATGATCATGCGGCGGACCTCTTCCAGATTGGCGGAGGTGCCGACCACCCGGTCGTCCAGGTCGGCTTCCGCACGCATCAGGGTGACGGGCCTGAGCGCGTCTTCAAGCCGGTCGGTGACGAAACTGACGGAAGGCTGGCCGGCGAGGTCCGTCTTGGTGAGATCGGAACGGCCGAAGAACGGATGGGACGGTCCGCAGAAGAGCCCGAAGAATTCCCGGAAGAGGCGGGNGTATTCCAGCCTCGGATTGCGGTTGCGCACGAGGCAGACCGCGAGCGAGGCCCGCCGGGCCATCACCGC
>JGI12485J12827_1000708_pt1 | contig 9221 bp, 5 predicted proteins | sample TtaePargueraPR_10_FD_12827 | JGI IMG/M metagenome (IMG submission 12827)
CCGCCCCGACGGATAAAAGGCTGAGTGGCAGGGCAGCTGTCTTGAACAAGGCGGCGGTATTTTCAATCGGCAACGGAACGTGAATATTACTCACATTCAGGATTGCACCGGCCCCGGCGGCAATGATGATCGGGTTTTTCAGAACGCCTGCGATGATCCGCTTAAGGTTGCTTTTGCCACTGCTAAAGGCGCTTAGCACCACAACGCCCAGCATGTTGGTGGCGATCACCATCACCGCCACAAAGATGATGGCAAGCGCCAATCCCTCTGCCCCGTAAAGTGCATCGGCAACCGCCAGCAGGACATAACTGTTGTAACGTACCGAGCCCTGAAAAATGGATGTGAAAAGCGGCGTGTCACGCGTGATCACCGGACGCAACAAAAGCAGGGCGGCTGAAAGTCCCAGTGTCGCAGCAAGGGTGACACCGACAGCGGTGCCTGCATGGCCGCTGGAAAAATCGGCGCGATAAATCTCGACGATCAGGAGCGATGGCAGCAACAGATAATAGGTCAGCCGATCAATCCCGGCCCAGATATCGGCGGTTTTAATCAGGAAATGCTTTAAGGCCGCGCCAACCAGAATGGCGGCAAAGATCGGAAAGATCGCGGCGATGACATCATAGGCGAGCTGCATGGCGGGTGGGGCGCTCCGGCGCAGAAAGCGTCTTGTTGGGCTGTGTGGGGTGGCGGCTAAACCTTGCGGTTGCTGTAATCGGCAAAGACCTGTTCGGGGGAATGGTCACGATATTGTTCGCAGATTTCCTCGAACCTCGGATTGCTGATCAAAAGATCGGCCGTGCTTTGATTGCACGCAATCGGCACTTCATACATGTTGGCCAGCCGGATTAGCGCGCGGACATCGACATCGTGGGGTTGGGGTGTCATCGGGTCGGTGAAAAAGAACATGGCTTGCAATTCGCCGTGCGCAATCATCGAACCCAATTGCTGATCGCCGCCAAACGGGCCGCTTTTAAGCGGATGGACATCAAGTTCAGTAAACCGTTCCTGCAAAACGCGCCCGGTGGTGCCGGTGGCAAAGATGCGCATATTGGCAAATACATCCTTGTGTTTTTCCAGCCAGTCAGCCATTTCGCGTTTGCGACGGTCGTGGGCAACAACGCCAACAGACAGCACCATTTTCATTCTCCGGGCCAGTAAACAGGTTTTGTCATACTAATCCCCAAAGCCCCCCAGCGTCACCTGCCAAAAGTCTGACAATTCCACAAACTTTATAAAATTTAGGGACTTAGGCGTTTATGGTGACCAAAACAAAACGGCCGCCCCAAGTGAATGGGACGGCCGTTTGAAGATCAGGAAACTGATCGATTACATGTGGATTGCGCGTTTGTCCGCGTCTAGCGCTGCTTCCTTGACGGACTCGCCAAGGGCAGGGTGCGCGTGGCAGGTGCGTGCGATGTCTTCGGCAGACGCGCCGTATTCCATCGCCAGAACCACTTCGGCAATCAGATCGCCCGCAGCCGGGCCGACAATATGCGCGCCGACAACACGGTGCGTTTTCTTGTCTTCGATGATTTTGACAAAGCCCTCGGTGCTTTCCATTGCCTTGGCGCGACCGTTCGCGGTGAAGGGGAATTTGCCGACTTTGTAGTCTGCGCCTTCTTCCTTCAGCTGCTCTTCGGTTTTGCCAACAGCGGCAACTTCCGGCCAGGTGTAAACAACACCCGGGACCTTGCCGTAATCGACATGGCCTTCTTCACCGGCCAGCATTTCTGCCAGGGCAACGCCGTCTTCCTCAGCCTTGTGGGCCAGCATCGGACCGACGATGGTATCGCCGATTGCAAAGATGCCGCCAACATTGGTCTGGAAATGCTCGTCGGTTTTGACACGACCACGATCGTCGAGTTCAACACCGACAGTGTCCAGACCAAGGCCTTTGGTGTACGGACGGCGACCGATCGCCACCAGAACCACATCGGCTTTGATTTCCTCTGCATCGCCGCCCTTGGACGGTTCAACAGTCAGGGTCACGCCAGACTTGGTGGTTTTGGCACCGGTAACCTTGTGACCGAGTTTGAATTCAAGACCCTGCTTGGCAAAGATGCGCTGGGTCTGTTTGACCAGCTCGCCATCCATACCCGGCAGAATGCGGTCAAGATATTCAACAACGGTGACTTCGGAACCCAGACGACGCCAGACGGAACCAAGTTCCAGACCGATCACGCCTGCACCAATGACAACCATCTTTTTCGGCACTTTCGGAAGAACCAGTGCACCGGTCGAAGAGACGATCTTTTCTTCGTCAATTTCGACACCCGGCAGCGGGGTTACTTCCGAACCCGTCGCAATGACGATGTTTTTGGCAGTAAGCGTTTCTTCGCCGCCATCAAGAAGGGCAACCTTGACCGAGGTCGGCGAGGTGATTTCGCCGGCACCTTTGACATAGGTAACCTTGTTCTTCTTGAACAGGAACTCGATGCCTTTGACATTGCTGTCAACGACCTTGTCCTTGCGAGCCATCATCTTTTCGATGTTGACCTTCGGCTTGGAGACTTCGATGCCGTGGGTATCGAAATGCTCGGTTGCTTCTTCGAANAGGTGCGAGGAATGCAGCAGGGCCTTGGACGGAATGCAGCCTACATTGAGGCAGGTACCGCCAAGTGTGCCGCGTTTTTCAACGCAGGCGACTTTAAGGCCAAGCTGTGCGGCGCGGATGGCACAAACATAACCGCCAGGACCGCCACCGATCACGACAACGTCGTAGTTCTCACTCATGAGTTCTTTGATCCTTTTGTCTGATCAGATATCGAGCAGAATGCGTTCCGGGTTCTCGATGCATTCCTTGACGCGTACCAGGAAGGAAACGGCTTCGCGGCCGTCAATGATACGGTGGTCATAGGAAAGGGCGAGATACATCATCGGACGAATTTCGACTTTGCCGTCGATTGCGACCGGACGCATCTGGGTCTTGTGCATGCCAAGAATACCGGACTGCGGCGCGTTCAGGATCGGGGATGACAGAAGCGAACCAAAGACACCACCGTTGGAGATGGTGAAGGAACCGCCGGTCATTTCATCCATGCCCAGTTTGCCGTCACGTGCACGCTTGCCGAAATCGACAATGGTGCTTTCCAGATCTGCAAAGGTTTTTTCCTCTGCCGAACGGATGACCGGAACAACCAGACCCTGCGGAGTACCAACGGCAACGCCGATATCGCAGTAGTTTTTATAGATGAAGCTGTTGCCATCGATCTCGGCATTAACAGCCGGCCATTCTTTGAGCGCCGTGGTGCAGGCCTTGATGAAGAAGGACATGAAGCCAAGCTTCACACCGTGTTTCTTCTCGAAACCGTCTTTGTACTTGTTACGGCACGCCAGAAGGTTGGTCATGTCCACTTCGTTGTAAGTGGTCAGCATGGCCGCAGTGTTCTGGGCTTCTTTCAAACGGCGCGCGATGGTCTGGCGCAGNTTGGACATTTTGACACGCTCTTCACCGTCACGCAGTTCACGTTCCGGTTTCGGTGCTGCCGGGGCGCTCGGTGCCGGGGCAGCCGCGCGCGAAGCAGATCCGCCGCCTTCGAGGAAGTTCANAACGTCGCCCTTGGTCAGGCGGCCGTCTTTGCCCGTTGCCGGGATTTTNGACGGATCAAGGTTCTTGTCTTCGACCAGTTTGCGAACGGCCGGTGCCAGCGGATGATCGCTGTTTGACGCGGTCGTTTCTGCCGGTGCAGCNGCCGGGGCTGCTTTCGGCTCTTCTTTCTTGGCCGGAGCTTCTTCTTTTTTCGCGGCCGGGGCTTCTTCCTTGGCCGGCTCATCAGAAGCAGCAGCACCTTCGGCACCTTCGTTGATCATGGCGATCAGCGCACCAACTTCGACTTCGTCGCCTTCGCCAACGACCAGCTCGGCAATCGCGCCAGCAACCGGGGCGTTGACTTCGACGGTGACCTTGTCGGTTTCAAGTTCGACAATCGGTTCATCGGCTGCAACAGCATCACCGACTTTTTTGTACCATTTTGCCACCGTGGCTTCAGATACAGACTCGCCCAGTGCGGGAACTTTAACTTCAGTCGCCATTTTTTCCTCGACCGTTTTTTCAATCAGGCAGTGTGGGTCTGCCAGCATACGAATGAAATCTAAATGAACGTGGCGGACGGGCGATTTCTCGCCCGTCCGGTAAAGTTATTTTACGCTAAGTGCCGCGTCGACCAGCTCAGCCTGCTCGCGCAGGTGGGCTTTCAGAAGGCCCGTTGCCGGCGAAGCAGATGCTGCGCGACCGACATAAACAGGACGACCTGCCTTGTGCTTGATGCTGGCAAGCGTTGCCTCGATCCGGCGATCAACGAAGAACCAGGAACCCATGTTTTCCGATTCTTCCTGACACCAGACGACATCAGCATTCGGGTATTTGGCCAGTTCCGTTGCCAGTTCTTTTTCCGGCCACGGATAAAGCTGTTCGACACGCACAAGCGCAACATCTTCGATGCCACGGTTTTCGCGTTCGGCAAGCAGATCGTAATAGACCTTGCCCGACGACAGAACGACGCGTTTGACCTTCTTGTCGTCAACCAGCTTAGCGGTTTCGCTGATCACAGGCAGGAATGTCGTGCCCGTCGCAAAGTCGGACAGGTTCGACACGCACTGTTTGTGACGCAGAAGCGATTTCGGCGTCATCAGGATCAGCGGCTTACGGAACGAGCGACGGATCTGACGGCGCAGGATGTGGTAATAGTTTGCCGGCGTCGTGCAGTTCGCCACCTGCATGTTGTTTTCACCACAAAGCTGCAGGTAACGTTCCAGACGTGCGGAACTGTGTTCCGGACCCTGGCCTTCGTAACCGTGCGGCAGCAGCATTACCAGACCCGACATGCGCAGCCATTTGGCTTCGCCCGAGCTGATGAACTGGTCAATGATGACCTGTGCACCGTTGGCAAAATCACCGAACTGGGCTTCCCAGAGAACCAGCGAATGCGGTTCTGCAAGGGTAATGCCGTATTCAAAGCCAAGAACACCTGCTTCGGAAAGGGGCGAGTTGAGAACTTCAAGCTCGGCCTGACCGGTACGGATGTTGTTGAGCGGGGTGTATTTTGCTTCGGTGGTCTGATCGATCAGCTTGGCATGACGCTGCGAGAACGTACCACGCTGGCAATCCTGACCCGACAGACGAACCGGTGTGCCTTCGCACATCAGGGTCCCGAATGCCAGGGCCTCGGCGGTTGCCCAATCAATACCTTCGCCGGTTTCGAACATCTTCGCTTTGGCCTTCAACTGACGAAGGATTTTGCGGTTGATGTCAAAGTCACTCGGCGGGGTCGAAAGTGCGCGGCCGACTTCCTGCAGCAGGTCGTTTTCAACGCCGGTTTTACCGATCCAGTCAGCATCGTCACCATGTGAGGATGCAAGACCCGACCATTTGCCTTCAAGCCAGTCAGCTTTGTTAGGACGGTAGTTTTCCGATGCCTTGAACTCTTCATCAAGGTAGTCCTGGAACGACTTGTCCAGTTCCTTGATGCGTTCTTCGCTCAGGAGACCTTCCTTGACCAGCTGCTGGGCATAGATGTCCTTGGTGGTCGGGTGTTTGCCGATCACGTCGTACATCTTTGGCTGAGTGAATGCCGGCTCGTCGCTTTCGTTGTGGCCAAAGCGGCGATAGCAGAACATGTCGATAACGACGTCCTGCTTGAACTCCTGACGGAATTCGGTCGCGATGCGGGCCGCATGAACCACAGCTTCGGGATCGTCGCCATTGACGTGCAGGATCGGAGCCTGAACGACTTTGGCAATGTCCGAACAGTAAGGCGAAGAACGGGAATCGGTCGGTTTGGTCGTGAAACCGATCTGGTTGTTGACCACAAAGTGGATTGTACCACCGGTACGGTAGCCTTTGAGGTGCGACAGATCGAAGGTTTCCGCCACAAGACCCTGACCGGCAAAGGCCGCATCACCGTGCAGGAGGATACCCATAACCTGCTCGCGATTGGTGTCTTTGCGCTGGGCCTGCTTGGCGCGGACCTTACCAAGAACAACTGTGTTCACCGCTTCAAGGTGCGACGGGTTCGCCGTCAGCGACAGGTGAACAACGTTGCCGTCAAATTCGCGGTCGGCGGAGGTACCAAGGTGATATTTAACGTCACCCGAGCCCATCACGTCGTCCGGCTTGGACGGGTTGCCCATGAATTCCGAGAAGATCGCCTGGAACGGCTTGCTCATGACGTTGGCAAGAACGTTGAGACGACCACGGTGCGGCATGCCGAACACAACCTCGCGGATGCCAAGCTGGCTACCACGTTTGAGGATCTGTTCAAGTGCCGGCATCAGGGCTTCGCCACCATCAATACCGAAACGCTTGGTGCCGACATATTTGGTGTGAAGATAGTTTTCGAAACCTTCGGCTTCGATCAGGCGCTCAAGGATGGCTTCCTTGCCACGGGTGGTGAACTGCGTCTGGTTGCCGATGCTTTCGATACGCTGCTGAATCCAGGATTTCTGTTCAGGTTCCTGGATATGCATGAATTCGATACCGATCGACCCGCAATAGGTTTTGCGTGCCAGCGAGACGATCTGACGGATGGTCGCGGTTTCAAGGCCAAGAACATTGGCGATGAAGATCGGACGATCCATGTCGGCTTCGGTAAAGCCATAGGTCTTCGGATCAAGTTCCGGGTGCGGTTCACGCGGTGCAAGGCCCAGCGGATCCAGGTTCGCTTCAAGATGGCCGCGTACCCGGAAGGAGCGGATCAGCATCAGAGCGCGAATGGAATCATTGGCTGCAGCGCGGATGGCATCAGAATTTACCTGACCAGCCGTGGGTGCTGCATGAGGTGCCGGTGCATAGCCCACCTGGGCCGGGCGTTCGGCATGCCCCTGTGAGACGTCGTATCCCTCCATGCCGCCAACAACCTTGGTTTCCCGTGGCTGCCAGCTCGGCCCGCGCATTTCTGCGAGGATTTCGGAGGCGTCGTCCTGCAACCCGTCAAAAAACTCAGCCCAGCTCTGGTCAACCGCAGACGGGCTTTCCAGATACCGGGCATAAAGTTCAGCGATGTAGGTTGCGTTCGACTCGTTCAGAATCGTGTCGAGATCTTGAGGTTTCATTTGTGGTCTTGGAAGGCATGGTCCCCAAGAAGGACCACGCCCCCCCTTGCCTTTCCTCTGACTACCCAGATTAGCCCTTCAAAGCCTTCAGCATGGTCGAGCCGAGGCTTGCCGGGGAATCGGCAACAAGAACGCCTGCACTGCGCATGGCTTCCATTTTCGCATCGGCCGTACCCTTGCCACCGGAAATGATCGCACCGGCATGGCCCATGCGTTTACCCGGAGGTGCGGTAACACCGGCGATGAAGCCGGCAACCGGTTTCTTGACTTTGGAAGCCTGCAGGAATTCACATGCTTCTTCCTCGGCCGATCCGCCGATTTCACCGATCATGATGATGCCTTCGGTTTCCGGATCCTTCAGGAACAGGTCGAGGCAGTCGATGAAGTTGGTGCCGTTGACCGGGTCACCACCAATACCGATACAGGTCGACTGACCAAGGCCAGCGGCCGTGGTCTGTGCAACTGCTTCGTAGGTGAGCGTACCGGAACGCGAAACGATACCGATTTTACCGCGGCGGTGAATGTGACCCGGCATGATGCCGATCTTGCATTCGTCCGGGGTAATGATACCCGGGCAGTTCGGGCCGATCAGGCGGGTCGACGAACCGTCGAGCGCACGCTTGACGCGGACCATGTCAGCAACCGGAATACCTTCGGTGATGCAGACAGCCAGTTCGACTTTGGCGTCGATGGCTTCAAGGATTGCGTCTGCTGCGAAGGGCGGCGGAACATAGATAACCGAGGCATTGGCGCCGGTGACATGTACCGCTTCTTCAACAGTGTTGAAAACCGGCAGGTCAAGGTGCTTGGTGCCGCCTTTACCCGGGGTAACACCGCCAACCATTTTGGTGCCGTATGCCAGTGCCTGTTCGCTGTGGAACGTACCCTGCGAACCAGTGAAACCCTGGCAGATAACTTTGGTGTTTTTATCGACGAGAACAGCCATAGTTACGCGGCCTCCTTCACAGCTTTGACCACCTTCTCGGCGGCATCGGCAAGGTTGTCAGCCGAAACAATCGGCAGACCCGATTCTTCGAGGATCTTCTTGCCAAGTTCGACATTGGTACCTTCAAGGCGAACGACCAGCGGGACGTTCAGGCTGACTTCGCGGGCTGCTGCCACAACGCCGTCTGCAATCACGTCACAACGCATGATGCCACCAAAGATGTTGACCAGGATGCCTTCGACATTCGGATCCGACAGGATCAGCTTGAAGGCGGTGGTCACGCGTTCTTTGGTTGCGCCGCCACCAACGTCAAGGAAGTTAGCCGGTGCGCCACCATACAGCTTGATGATGTCCATGGTTGCCATGGCAAGGCCTGCACCATTGACCATGCAGCCGATGGTGCCATCGAGCTTGATGTAGTTGAGGCTGTGTTTTGCAGCTTCGAGTTCGGCCGGGTTTTCTTCGTCTTCGTCACGCAGTTCTTCGATGTCCGGATGACGGAACAGCGCGTTGTCGTCGAAGTTCATTTTGCAATCAAGCGCAATGATGTCGCCGTCACCGGTAACAACCAGCGGGTTGATTTCAACCATGGCAGCATCGGTGTCGAGGAAGCACTGGTACATCGCGGTCATGAATTTGACAGCTTTGGAAACCTGCTTGCCTTCGAGGCCGAGTGCAAACGCCAGTTTGCGACCGTGGAAGCCAGAGAAACCAGCCGCCGGATCGATCTCGACTGTGACGATCTTTTCCGGGGTTGCTTCTGCAACTTCTTCAATGTCCATGCCGCCTTCGGTCGACGCCATGAAGATCACGCGCGAGCAAGCGCGGTCGACGAGAACCGAAAGATACAGTTCGCGTGCGATATCGCAGCCTTCTTCGATGTAAACGCGTTTGACTTCTTTGCCATCCGGGCCGGTCTGGTGGGTAACCAGCGTGGAGCCGAGCATCTGTTCGGCATTGGTGCCGACTTCTTCCGGGCTCTTGACGACGCGAACGCCGCCTTTGTCACCTGCCTTGGCTTCCTTGAAGGTGCCTTTACCGCGGCCACCTGCATGGATCTGGGATTTTACCACGTAAACCGGGCCAGCCTGGGACTGGGCAGCTTCGATGGCTTCCTGAGCGGTATATGCAACCTTGCCGTTCGGCACGGTCACACCGTATTTGCGAAGAATTTCTTTCGCCTGGTACTCATGAATATTCATGTTCGGTCGCTTTCTTGCCTTCC
>JGI12485J12827_1000711_pt1 | contig 9202 bp, 10 predicted proteins | sample TtaePargueraPR_10_FD_12827 | JGI IMG/M metagenome (IMG submission 12827)
CCAGACCGAGATCCGCCGCAAGATGCCGCAGCGGCGGCTCGGCAAACAAGAGCACCCGGGCGCCCGGCCGCTCCGCCGCGACCGTGCGGACAGCGAGNTCNCCGGCCAGGAAAATGCAGTCCGGCGGCAGCTCCAGTCCGATCGCATGAAGCTTGCCGGAAAGCGTGGCACCGGTATCGGCGGAGTTGTTGGAGACGATCGACAGCCGGTTGTCTGCGCACCGGACGAATTCTTCCGCGCCTGGCAGGGCGCGCTCCTCCGCGATCAGACATCCGTCCAGGTCGCAGAGGATGGCTGCATAGTCATCGATATCCGCTGCGCTCAGCGACTGGATCATTGTTGTTTTGCGAGCACGCATTGCGATGGCCACATCCGTCCGTTTGCCGCATCGATCAAGGTTGATGGGCATTGAAATTTCCGCCGGCCGTTCCGGCGGCCGTCATGTTTCAGAAAGGCCGTATTCTGGGACCTTGGCCCGCTGAGTTCGCCAACAAACTGTCGCCACTCTGTGACGCTGCCGTTACAGAAAGAACCTAAGGTTTGGGGTGACGAAACGTTTTGCTTCATATCCTGGAGACTGCCGGAAATGTCCGTAACCCTGCCCCGTATCCGCGCCGTCAACGCGGTCGCTTCCGGCGGATCCTATGCGGCGGCGGCCCGGGCTCTGAAGATTTCGCAGCCCGCCGTCGCCCGGCATGTCAAGGATCTCGAAACGGAATACGGCGTTCGGCTTTTCGACCGGAAAAACGGCGTTCTCTCGCCGACGCCGCTGTGCAACGAACTCTGCGACATCGCCGAACGCATGGCCGAGGCCGAGCGTACCGCGACCCGGCTCCTGACCCGGCACAACACGCTGCTCAACGGCCGGCTGGTCATCGGTCTGGGAAACTCGATGCCCGGCATGGCGCTGATCGCCCGGTTCCTGAAACGGCATCCGAGCATCGAGATCGCCGTCGAGACCGGCTCGCACGAGCGGATCACGCGCGCGGTGCTGACCCGCGAGGTCGATATCGGCGTGTTGCCGGACGTGCCGGTCGACGGCCGCTTCCGCCGCGCGCTGCTGGCCAAACAGAACGTGGTCGCGATCGTTCATCCGGACAGTTCTCTGTCGCGGGAAAGATCGGTGACCTGCGAGCGGCTGATGGCCGAACCGCTCATCTTCCGGACCAAGGGGTCCTCGACCCAGCGGGTGGTCGACCGGGCGTTTCGCGCGGCGGGCTTCGAGGCGTCGCCGCTCTTGACCCTCGACACCCGCGACGCGGTCTATGAAGCCGTCGTCAACGGGCTGGGCGTCGGCTTCATGTGGCGTTTCGGAACTGGCCGGACAGACATCGTGCACCGCGTCTCGGTGTCCGACATGCACCGCCAGTACGAGGAAGTGGTCTTTTCCCTGGCGGACGAACGCAACCTTCTCTTCGACGCGTTCTATTCGACCGTCACGGCCTTCCGGAACGAGGCCGAGGTCATTCTTGAGCATTAGGTTGTCACGACAACCTGGCTAGTCAGACAGCAGTCTCGTCAGCATTTTTATGATGTGGTCCTGGGCACCGAAGAAAATGGCGGCCACAAAGATCTTGTTGTGCTCCGGTTCAGAAACGAACCACACCACCGCCTGATCGCGGCGCACGAAACGCAAGTTCGGCAGGATGTCTGGCCGAAGGGTGCCGATGAACGGGGTTTCCGTGAGTTGATCGATGGCCGACCGGATCGCCCGGACGCGCTCTGCCGCATGGTCGAACGCGTTCTCCCGGTCTTCTCCAAGGTCTGCGTAGGCTTCAAGCAGGTGATCGAAGATCAGTTCGAAATCGCGCTCCGCGGCGAGCGAATACTCAAGGGTCCACACGGATGCCGCGCCGCTTCCGCTCGATCAGGGCCTCCACACGGTTTCCCATCTCTACCGCGGATACGGACGGGCCATTCAGCCGCTGCCCGATCAATTCGCGGAGCGCCTGCGCTTCAAGAGACTCCAGCTCGGTTTTCTGACGCAAGAGCTCCAACCCCTGTTGCAGAACGGAACTCAGGCTCGAATATTGACCGGACTCGACCAATGAACGCGCAAAGGCATCCTGCTGTTCGGTTAGCGAAATAGAGGATTTGATGCTCACGGATGGTCTCCTTCTGCAAGAAAATGCTACCCAGTAGCATTACTGTCAAGGCCTTGCCCTTGATCCGAGGCACCACTGGCGGGCTGGGTTGACCTTCACCTGCACTTGTCGAGCGCGAGCGATAGTCTTCGAAATCGAGCCTCGCTTACTTTGCCGATGCCTTCCGCAGCACCAGCACGTTCCTTTCAAAGTCGAGCGTCCATATAAAATCTTTCAGATAAGCGTGGGCGATCAGCGATGCGACTTCGACACCACTCCAGTCGCCATAGCCGCGCCACATCCGGTCGGGCACGACAAAGGCCAGTTTTTGGGAAGCCAGCGCGGATGCAAAGCCGGCGGGGCGAGAGATTTCGGCGAAACGGCCAGGTTGCGGCATGTCGAGCCCCATGCGCGCCGCGCGGGATTTCGACATCAGGAACGCGGCCTGTCCCTGGTCCCTGTTCATGGCCGCCACGCCGGAATCGATGAAGAAAACGGCGGTTTCGTTGCCGAGCAGGCCGCGCGCGATCAGGTAGTATTATTTGAACAAATGAAACTGAGCTAAAAAGTCTCGGAAAAACAAGCGGTCAATCGACCAATTTCCGGGAGGGTTTTTTGAACACCGTCGCAACAGACCATCCGTTCCCGCTGGCGAGAACTACTTTGCCGCAATGCCAACCGTGATCCGGAAGATGCAACCCGGCAGTCAGATCACCTTCAGATGGCGGGCCGTCGCTGCCGTGTTTTTGATCCCAACCGAATATTACGTGCAAAACATTTGGCGTATGGATGTTCGAGAGGGGGTGCCCCTTCTTGGAGGCAAAGACCTCAAAATCGCGACCTTTAAAAACTGAAACAGACACCCCCACCCTGGGTATCCCGTCTCACACACACGAGTGTTTTTGAAAAGAAAATGCTTCGTTTGAACCGAGTGGGAGGAGATCATCGTCTCGGTTCATTCGTCGGCTTCAAGAATGACGTTTAATGGTGCTTGGCGGAAAACATTTTTTGCATCTGATTAAATAAACTCACACCACGTCAACTTGCGCGTTGCAAATCGAATATAGACACACTCCAGGAAGAGGTTTTAGGAGTATAGAGATACACCCTTAAATTGCTGATGCTTCTGCCGACGGAGGCGCCTTTGAGCAGACAACAGTCCATCATCACCACGTATCATGAAGCTGGCCATGCCGTTATGGCGATGGCCAACGGATTCACTGTTACCAGGGTGAGCAATGTCTCCAACGATGACAGCTTGGGGCACGTAAGTTGGCAAAGGCCTGACTTTCCCACAAATTCAACACGCATTGGGACGGTTCTGGTGTTAGCCTCAGGCATGGCCGCCGACTTTATTCATTGGAAGCAAAATGGTCAGTCAACAGAAGAGCTGTGCATGGGTCATGAAAGTGACCGCCAGCAAGCCAAGATTCACCTTGAGGAATTGAATGAGAATGACAAATTTGATGTCTATCTTGCGGTCTCGATCAGCTTCCTCCGCAGGCAAGATGTGTGGGTGTGGGTTGAAGACTTTGCACAATTGATGATGTTGGCAGGCACAATAGACGGCAGAGAGTTGCTCTACAACGCATCACGGAATGTGCCTAAATTTGGGGCCAGCGAGTTAGAACTTTTAAAACGCGCAAAGCTAGCTCATGACAATGGCATCTTTTGATAGGCCGGGCGGTTGGCTTACACGAATTCCGCAACTTCGAGAGCTAAGGAGGCGCGACCACTTGCGGTTTTCATGTTTTGAAACGGGATCACAATGACGAGTGCCAGCGAGGTCCGGGGACAATATGGAATGCTTCAGGATAGACGAAAGCGGATACACTGGCTTCGATCTCTTTAATGCCGACCAGCGCTATCAAGGTGCATCGGCTATTGCTATCAGCAATGAGGAAGCCGCCAAGCTAATTAAAGAGTACTTCCCTAAGCTTCAGGCTCCGGAATTGAAATATCGCTCCTTATCTCGTCGGACTAATAATCGTCAGCCGATAATCGATATATTACGTGAGATCCACACTCATCATAAATGCATCAACTACGTTTGCGACAAACGATATTTGCTTACTCTGATGTTTGTCGATTATGCCGTCGAACCATTTTATTATGAAAGGGGACACGACCTCTATGTTGACGGAGGTAACTATTCCATGGCGTCTTTGCTATATAGTGTAGGTCCATCGCTCTTCGGACGGGTTGAGTTCGACGAACTTCTTGAAGCGTTTCAATTAGCTGTAAAAGAAAAAAGCAATCTATCAAAAATCAGGCTGATATCGGCAGCGCGAAACCTGCCGTGGCAAGAGCTTCCAGAAATTTTAGGACCACTTGCCCAGTTTGCTTCGCCCGACTGCTGGAGTGCCATAGCGACGCCAGGCGTCGACACAGATGCTTCGTTCATCGTCTTGCAGTCATTAATCACCAGAATGGAGATAATGGCCGACGGACCTTATCGCGTAGAACATGATCGTTCGAAGAATCTGCAAGGCTACAACACTGTTATTCAGCGTTTCATAGATCATGACATCGACATCGAATTCCGTCCTACGGAAATCGCTAGCATGAAATTTCCCCTCAAACTTACAAAAGTAACCCAAGTCGATTCTGTGATCAGTCCTGCCGTACAATTGGCAGACGTAATGACTGGAGCTCTAGTTGAAGCAATGAATAAGGGCGCTGGTCACCGAGATGGCGGCCTTGATCCAGAAGAGCTTATGGAAGTATATGCTGAAGACCAATTCATCAATATGCTTCCCTCGATTGATTTTGAAGAGCATCGCCGTTTTCGCCGGGGAACTCAGTCTTCCGAAATGATCGACTATTTTTCCGCTAACCTGTTTTGATCCAAATGGACAATGAAAAAATGCCGCTGACGAAATGCTTCGTAGGCGGGCAGGCTTTAGCCGCATTAACGTTGAGAGGCTAAGTCGCAGCTGATGATGAAGGCATGTGATAAACTGCGAGCACTGAAATCTTCGCGCCTACCCGCCGTCATGGCTTGCTGGAGGGGACGAAGAATGGAGTTCCTAATCCAATCGTTACCGCGCTCATAACTGGCGTCTTGACAGGCTTTCGTCCAGCGAGCACGCTAAAGACGCCTCACTAAAAATGTGGGGCCCGGATTGACAGCCGGTTCAACTAGAGGCGCACCCGAAGCGCAGCGGCTTGCCGCATGCGCGTTTTTTATGGTCGGGCGTGATGGGAGAGCTTTGCTCTGCCGGTCCTCTAGCCGGTCTGTCAACCTGTCATCGCCTGACCGCCAATCCCGGTGGTCATTCGTTGCCTTGAGAGGGAACTGTCATGACTGCGTACCATCCAAACTGCTTCGCTGAAGCCGATCACAGCAAATTCGAAGGGATCCTAAGCGCTACGGAAACGACCGCCGTTGTGCTGGAAATGATCGGGTGTTTTTTCGAAAACACTGACAAGGATAAATGGAACGAAAACGCACTCGCCCTGAGCGAGCTTGCCTATCAACACAGCCGTCGGCTCCGGGCGGTGCAGGGCCATATCAGTGAATTGAACGAGAAGGCATACGAATACGATCTGCTAAACAAGGACGCATCGAAATCCTAACTGTGGAAATCACAAAAGATTGCATCGTGCCGACACGGTGCCGACACGGCGGAACAGCGAGCTACGGCACGCTTTCCGCATTTCATTTAATTCAATAATTTCAATGGGATAATGGCGCACCGGGGAGGATTCGAACCCCCGACCCCCAGATTCGTAGTCTGGTGCTCTATCCAGCTGAGCTACCGGTGCTTATAGAGGCGAAGATCTTGTCATCGGGTTTCGGCAAGCCTGCCGACGACGTGTCTTGGCGCTGCGGGGACGTTCGGTGCGTCCCGGACAGGGCGCTTACCTACTGCGGACCGGCGGGGAATGCAAGGGACTTTTTGAAGTTTTTTTCAAGGAACTGTCACACAAGCCGGAGAGCGGCGGAAATCCCGGCGGCTCGGCGCAAAACCGGTCCGGAGGCGGGCTGAAACGATGCCTCAGGTTTTCCGGTCGGGCACTTCGATGCGAAAGCAGGTGCCCGGTCCGGTATCGTCCAGCCGGATGCTGCCGCCGTGAGCCTTCAGAAGCTCGGCAACGATGGCAAGACCGAGACCGACGCCGCCATCCTTGGAGCCGCTGTGAAAGGCCTTGAAGAGCGCGTTGCGGATATTCGCGGGAATGCCCGGCCCGGTGTCGCTTACGGCGATCAGGACACTTGAGCCGGTGCGTTCGGCTTCCAGGGTGATCCGCCTGACCAGCGTCGCGTCCTTTTCCGCCTCGAGCGCCTGAACCGCGTTGCGGGTGAGGTTGAGCAGCACCCGGAAAATCTGTTCCGGGTCGGCGTCGATTTCGACCTCTTCCGGCACCTTGTTGTCGAAAGTGACCGTGCCGTGATCGACAAGGCCGAGCACGTCGGCAACGTCGTCTCCCACCCGGCGCAGGGCGAGCAGGCGGCGCTGCGGCGCGCGCTCCTGCGCCTTGCCGTAGGACATGACCGCCTGGGTGTAGCCGACGGCCCGGTCGAGGGTGGCCAGGATCTTGGGCGCGAGGCGGCTGACGGTCGGGTCCGGCACATGCTCCAGGCGCTCCAGAAAGAGCTGCGCGGAGGCCAGAAGATTGCGCAGATCGTGATTGATCTTGGAAACGGCGAGGCCGAGATCGGCAAGCCTCTGCTTCTGGTGCAGGGCCCGGGAGAGCGCTTCCTCCATGCCGGCCAGGCGGATCTCCGCGTCGCCCAGCTCGTCCCGTCTGCCGGAGACGGCCATGATGCGCGAGGTGTCCTCCGGGCTTTCGGCGAAGCGCTCCATGGACCGGGTCAGCCGGTGCAGCGGGCGGATGAAAAGCGCGCGCAGCGCGATATAGACCAGGCTGGCGGTGATGACGGAAATCACCAGCGAGAGCGCCAGGATGCGGCCGGAAAAGGCGAGCATGTCCTTCTGCAGGAGATCGACCGGCAGCACCACGTCGACATGTTCCGTGTGGCCCATCTGGCCGGCGCCGATGACGCGCATCACGCCGTCGCCGCCATAGGTCAGGACGGCGAAACTGTTGCCGATGGCGGACCACGGCGTGACATTCGCCATGTCGACGACGAACTCGACCTCGTCCGGCACGTCGCTCATGGCGATCAGGCTGCGGCGGCTGCCTTCGTCGAGCGAGATGGCCAGCGCGCCGGTGGTGCGCAACAGCTCTTCCTGAAGCCTGGGAGCAATCGTATTGGTCTCCGCAAGGACGGAGGCGGCGACGCCGGCGGTGGTCAGCTTGTCCATCAGCCAGGTGTTGCGGAAATTGGCGATCGAGGGCACGTAGATGCAGATTTCCGCCAGCATGACGAATGCGACGGTGAGCAGCAGAAGCTTGCCGGACAGGCCCCCGAACCGGTAACGGCCGAAGCTGTCACGGGATCCCACCGGCCCCGCCTCTCCATTCGAAGGGACAACGGACCCTTGCGGCGCGCCCTCATGCTTCATGTCACCACGTCCCAAATCTCTCGCCACGGTTTACGCGGCCGTTCCGGCAACCGATCACCCGAATTTGCGCAGCAGAGCTATGCCGCGGCGCAGCCAAACATTTCTGGGTGCTGTCGCATAGTAGGAAATTGCGGCGCGGCGCACCAGCTCTCCGAGGGTCGGATAGGGTGCGATAAATCCGGCAAGGTCCTTCATTGTCATCTTTTTGGACAGAGCCAGCGAAAGAAGATTGACGATTTCCCCCGCCTGGGCACCGGCAATACCCGCGCCGAGCAACCTTCCCCGAGGACCGGCAATCAGTTTCAGCCGGCCCACCGCGAGGCCTTCCGCCCTGGCCCTGTCGTTGCCGGCATAGTCGGCGGTGAGCACCTTCACTCCGGCGCCGTATTTCGCCCGCGCTGAGGCCTCGCTCAGGCCGACATGGCCGAGCTCGGGCGCGGTGTAGGTCACCCAGGGCACCAGATCGTCGTTCATCCTGATCGGCCAGCGGAACAGGATGGAGCGGATGACCAGCCCTGCCTGGTGGCCGGCGACATGGGTGAACTGCAACCCGCCCGCCACATCGCCGATGGCGTAGATCTTCCGATTGGAAGTGCGCAGACCCTTGTCGACCCGGATGCCCTTCCTGTCGAAGGCGACGCCGGCCGCTTCCAGACCCAGTCCGTCCACATTGGGCGCGCGGCCCACCGCGACCAGCAGGTGGGAGGCGGCAATCTGCACAGGCGCGCCCTCCCCGGTCCTTGCGCAAACGACAAGGCCCGTCTCAGTTTTCCGGATTTCCTCGACCGCCGTTTGCTCGAGGATGTCGACGCCGTCCTGCCGGACCGCCTCGAGAACCATGCCTGCAAGTTCCGGGTCGTCCCGGCCGAGCGCCTTATGAGCCTCGAAGACCGTGACCTTCGCGCCGAGACGGCGATGGGCCTGGGCCATTTCCAGGCCGATCGGCCCACCGCCGATCACCGCCAGATGCTCGGGCCCCTGCCGCAGATCGAACAGGCTTTCGTTGGTGAGATAGTCCACCTGGTCCAGGCCCGGGATCGGCGGCACCAGGGGCCGCGATCCGGTGGCGATCACGAAGCGGCGCGCGCGGATTTCGCGAGCGCCGGCCAGCACCGTGTCCGGTCCGGAGAAGCGCGCCGTTTCGCGCAACACCGTGACGCCGAGGCCTTCGAAGCGCTCCTGGGAATCATGCGGCTCGATGGCCGCGATCACCCGGCGGACGTGATCGTTCGCCGCCGCGAAATCGACGGTCTGGCCCCTGGAGATAACGCCGAAGGCCCGATTGCTTTCGGCGGCGGAGGCCGCCTTGGCCGCCGAAAGCAGGGCCTTTGACGGCACGCAACCGTAATTCAGGCAGTCTCCGCCCATCAGGCCCTTTTCGACCAGCACCACCTCGACACCGAAAGTGGCCGCGGCCGCGGCGACGGACAACCCGCCGGATCCGGCGCCGATCACACAAATATCCGGGGTCATTACTGTCGCCATGGAGAAGTCCAATCAGAAGCGCGCCAATCGGGGAGATCAGCGGGAGCGGAGTTTTTTCAGCACGACGGGAATGAGGCTGACAATCCCGAGAGCGAAAAAAGCGATCAGCAACTGGGGCGTGACCAGGGCGGATACGTCGATATGGCAGGCGCCGGCCGC
>JGI12485J12827_1000714_pt1 | contig 9190 bp, 5 predicted proteins | sample TtaePargueraPR_10_FD_12827 | JGI IMG/M metagenome (IMG submission 12827)
CCATGGGCGCCACCCTCGCCTACTGGCTGGCAAGCGTCGATCCGCGCATCGCCGCCGTTGCCCATCTCTGCGCCTATGCCGATCTCGACACGCTGATCGCAGCCGGCGCCCACGATCTCCACGGCATCTACATGAGCGTCCCCGGCCTCCTGAAGATCGCCTCCAACGGCCGGATCGCCGGCGCCGTCGCGCCGCGTCCCCAACTGATCGGCATCGGCGATCTCGACCCTCTGACGCCGCCCCGGGCAGCCGACACCGCGCTTGAGGAAACCCACGCGCTCTACGCTGCGGCCGGTGCAACAGAGAACCTAACCATCCATCGGGAGCCGGACAGCGGCCATGTGGAAACGGCTGCTATGCGGGAGGCGGTTATGCGGTTCTTCGAGCGACATCTTCAGGCGGGTTAGACCGACAGAAAGCCAAGAATTCGACCTCATCTTGAAGAGGACCGAAAAGGTCCGTCTCGAAGCAACCATGTTTATCCGGCCATTTTTGGTTTCCAATCCTTGTTGCCGCGAACCATAGCATTGAGGATCGTGATGAGTTTCCGGATGAGTGACATATTCGGGAGCAAGCGGCCCATCGAGACGGACCTGACGGTCCTCCACAGGATGAGGCAGAGTGTGTGTGGTTCTCCCGGCAGATTTTCCGCTTGCCCCGTCATTCCAGACAAGTGCAGCACCAGCTGCACGCCGATCTGGAATCCAGCGTATCAGCGCGAGCGAAGTGAGCTCTCAAGCTGAAAGGGAAGCGGACGCGCGACGCGCGAAATATGTCTGGCAACTGTGTTTGTTGTCTCATGGAGCATAAGGTTTTTGGTCTCTGATGACGGCGTTTGCGATGACGAGGATTTTTCTTGCGAGAGCGATTGTTGCGACTTTGAAGGGTTTCCCGCGTTCCCTTAGGCTTGTGGCAAATGTTTTGAGACGGGAACTTGATCGTGCTGCGGTGACGGCTGCCATGTAGAGGGCATCACGGACACGTTTGCGTCCGCCGCGGATCCTGCGCTGGCCCTGGAACTTTCCACTGTCGGCATTGAAGGGTGCCAGGCCGGCCAGTGCGGCGGCCGTCTGCGGCCTGCACCTGCCCAGTTCCGGCATCATCGCGATGAGGGTCAGGGATGTGACCGGCCCAACGCCGGGAATGGAGCGCAACAGCCGGTCGGTTCTGGCCAGACACGGCTTTGAGCGCAGATACCTGCGGCATTCCTCCTCCACAGCTGCGATTTCAGCGTCGAGCCAGGCGATGTGGCGCTGAAGGGTGGCGCCCTCCCACTCGGTTGCCTCGTTAAGACGCAGTTTCTCGTTCTGGCGCATGGCGACCAGCTGGTCACGGCGCTTGTGCATCTGCGCCAACTCCTCCCGCTCTGCGTCTGCGGGTTCGTCCGCGGCAGGCTTCATCATCCGCCCCATGGCAGCCAGAAGTTTGGCGTCCAGCCGGTCGGTCTTGGCCATATACCCGAGGGCCTTGCCGAATTGTCTCGCTCTTTGCGGGTTTACCCGCGCATAGCCGATCCCGGCCTTGTCCAGCGCCTGCCTGAGCCTGCGGTCATGGCGGCCGGTCGCCTCAAAGGTGATGTGAAGGCGGTCACTTTTCCTTGCCGACACCCAGGCGCCAATGGCGGTCTCGGTGTTGGCGATGCGACGTTCCTCGCCGCTGAGAGGATCGAAAATGTCGAGATGATGTTTGGAAACATCGCATCCGACGAAACAAGGGTGTAGTGTCATGGAGCCTATCCCTGTGCTGCGAGGTCCGTCAGCCAACGGCCTCGGTCAACTGTTCAGGTTTGGGGTTTTGCAGCGGGCGGGGATCTGGCCAGAACACGGTCGCAAGACCAGGATTCCAACGATCTCCCGCCCGCATCCAATCTGACACAAATTCAACACACAGGATTCCAGATCTGCGCGCAGCTTCGCCACGCTTGTCTGGAATGACGGCGTAGTTGGACCGCCAGCTCCGCAGCCTGCCGCCCCTTCGGAAACTCATCACGATCCTCAATCCAATGGGTCGCGGCAACAAAGAATGGAAACCAAAACAAGCTCGATAAACAGGGTTGCTTCGAGGCAGCGCTGAAGCGCTTCCTCAGGATGAGGATGTATATGGGGAAAAGCCCTGATAGCAGTTCCACTATTGAGTGATCGCCGCCACTCCAAATCCCAACCTAACCAGCCGCCACCCGCTCGCCATTGGCATCGAAAAGGTGCAGCTTTTCGTGGTTCAGGCGGAAGCGCACCGTGCGGGCCTCTTCCGCGACCGGCTGTCCGGCGAGCACGGCGAGCAGCGGCAGGCCGCCGGCGATAGTCGCATGCACGACCGTCTCGGGCCCGAGCGCCTCGACCAGCGTTACTTCGGCATCCAGGTGGTCCTCTCCGGAGGCTGCGGCGTCGATCGACGTGATGTCGTGCGGGCGGATACCCACCGTCACATCGTCCCCTACCTTCAGCGATGCCGTGTCGGCGCTCACAGTCGCCGTCAGTCCGCCCGGGCCTTCCAGCGTGACGCTGCTTCCCTGGACGGAGACGATCTTTGCGGAAAGCAGGTTCATGCGCGGCGCGCCTATAAAGCCCGCGACGAAGAGGTTCGCCGGTGCGTTATAAAGATCGAGCGGCCGGCCGATCTGCTCGATCCGCCCGGCACGCATGACCACGATCCGGTCGGCGAGCGTCATCGCCTCCACCTGGTCGTGGGTCACGTAAATCATGGTGGTCTTCAGGCGGTTGTGCAGGGCNGCGAGTTCCGCGCGCGTCGANATCCTGAGTTCCGCGTCGAGGTTCGACAGGGGTTCGTCGAGCAGGAANGCGGTCGGNTTGCGCACCACGGCGCGGCCGATGGCGACNCGCTGCTTCTGGCCGCCGGAAAGCTGGCCCGGCCGGCGGTCGAGATAGTCGGTGATTTCCAGCATGCGCGCGGCCTCGCGGATGCGCTCCTCGATCTCCGCCTTGGGCATGTGCTGGTTTTCCAGACCGAAGGCGAGGTTCTTGCGCACGCTCATATGCGGGTAGAGCGCATAGGATTGGAACACCATGGCAAGGCCGCGCTCGGCCGCCGTCACCGTGGTCACGTCGGTGCCGTCGATCTCGATGCTGCCGGCCGACGGTTTGTCCAGGCCGGCGATCAAGCGCAGGAGAGTCGACTTGCCGCAGCCGGACGGGCCGACCAGCACCATGAATTCCCCGTCCTCGATGTCGAGATTGATATCGTGAAGCACCTTCAGCTTGTTGTAGGCGCGATCGATATTCGTCAGCGTAATCCGTCCCATACCCGTCCCTATTTCAATCCGCTGCCGGCGATCCCGGAAGTGATGTAGCGCTGCAGGAACGTGAAGACGAGCACGACCGGGATCATGGTCACCACCGTCATCGCAAGAATGAAATGCCACTGCACATTGAGTTCGCCCGCATAGGTGTTGAGGCCGACCTGGAGCGTGTAGTTCTCCTTGCTGGAGAGAACCACCAGCGGCCAGAGGAAGTCGTTCCAGCGCCACACCACCGAGAAGATCGCCAGCACTGCCAGCGCTGGCGCGGCCAGCGGCAGGATGATCCGCCAGTAGATCTGCCATTCGCTGGCATGGTCCATGCGCGCGGCATCGATCAGTTCGTCGGGGATCGTCAGCATGTACTGGCGCAGCAGGAACACGCCGGTCGGCGTCGCGACCGTGGGTAGGATCACCCCCCAGAGCGTGTCGAACAGGCCGACGGTGCTGACGACGGAATAAAGCGGCACCAAGAGCACCGGCAAAGGCACCATCAGCGTCGCGACGATCAGCAACATCACGGCGTCGCGGCCGCGGAAACTGTATTTCGACAGGGCGAAGGCCGCCATGGAGTTGGTCAGGAGCGTGATGATCGTCGCGATCGCGGTGACGAAAACCGAATTCCGCAGGTAAAGCGTGAAATCGTTCTTCTCCATCGGCTCGACATAGTTTTCGGTCGCGAAATCCACCGAGCGGACCGGAACGCGGTCGTTGATGTTGATCTTGTAGACCGTGCCGGGGTCCCTGGGATCGACCATCTGCGCGATGATGCCGACCCGGCGGATCTGGGCGAGCGTCCGCGTCTCGCCGTCATCGGTCGTCGCGCGGTAGAGTTCGAGCGGCTTGTCATAGCCCTCCACCATCACCGTCTGTGTGGCGACCGGCAGCAGCGTCGGCGGAAATTCCGCGAGGGCGGCGGGTGTCTTGAACGAGGAAAACACCAGCCAGAGCGCCGGACCGAACATCACGATCAGGCCGCCGACCAGCCAGGCCCAGGTGACGATGTCGGTCCAGTGCCAGCCCTTGCCGCCCCTCCGGCGCGTCAGGAATGCGAGAACGCGGCTCATCAGCGCTTGCCCTTCCGTTCGCCCCTGCGGCCCATCTGCAGCTGGATAAGCGTGAGCCCCGCCAGGACTGCGCCCATCAGGATGGAGGCCGCCGCCGCGAGCCCCGGGTTCCGCAGGAGCGAGGCGAAGCCGACTTCATAGATATACTGGGTGAGGTAGAGCGTCGACGTGCCCGGCCCGCCGCCGGTGAGCACATAGGCCTCGTCGAAAATCTGTACGGCGCGGATGAGCGACAGGACGATCACCACGAGCAGGTTCGGCGTCAAGAGCGGCAACGTGATCCGCCAGAAGACTCGCGCCGGACGGGTGCCGTCCATTTCCGCGGCCTCGTAAAGATCCTTCGGAATGGCCTGGAGACCGGCGAGAAGGATGAGCGTGTAGAAGCCCATATGCGCCCAGACGGACACGGCGATCGTCGCGGCGAAAGCCCAGTCGCGGTCGAGCAGCCAGTCGACCGGTTCGAACCCGGTCTCGAACAGAACGAAATTGAGCAGCCCCTGGCGCTGCAGGATCCATCTCCAGATCAGGCCGACCACGACCGGCGACAGCAGCACGGGGAAGAAGAAGACGGCGCGCCAGAAGCCGCGCGCGGGAATCCTGCGGTTGAGAATCAGGGCCGTGATCATCGAAACCACGGTCATGAAGGCCACCTGCAGGACCACGAACAGAACCGTGTTGTGCACGGCCGTCCAGAACAGGTCCTCGCGGCAGCCGCGGGGATTGAGGTAGTTCGGGCATTCGAGCAGCCGCGCGTATTGACCGGTGCCGACGAAATTGCGGTCGCCAAGAAAAATCCCGCTGCCGGAGGTCATCGAATAGACGAAGTTCATCACCAGCGGCACGAGCACGAACACGCCGAAGATCGCCATGTTCGGCGCCAGGAAGAAGGCGGCCATGCCGTTGTTGCCGGTCAGCTTCTGCCAGGCCTTGAGCGGCACGTTGAGAAGCGACGCGGCAAGGGTGACCGGCGCCGCGAACGCGGCACCGATCCTGCTGCTTGTGGCGTTGCCGCTGCTCACTGGGCCTCCGCCACCTTGTCAGCGATGTCCTGGTCGATCTTCGGCCAGGCTTCGTCGAGCGTCAGCTCGCCGGCCATGACCTGGCTGACGCGGGTGACGAGTGCGCCGTAATAGGCCGAGGCCCATTTCCAGGCCGGAAGCGCGTTGGCGGCCGGCAGGACCTTGCCGGAGGCGGAGACGAACTTGTCGAGCGTCGGGCCGACATTCTTGTCGTCCGTCTGCCACTTCAGCCCGCCGGCCTCGCTGACGCCCTTGTGCGCCGGCAGGAACAGCGTGCGTTCCGAGAATTCCTTCACCACTTCGGCGCTGGACAGGTATTCCATCACCTTGGCGACGTCCTCCGGGTTCTTGGTGTATTTGATCGCGACCAGCGCCGCGCCGCCCTTGAGGCCGGAGCAGCCCGCCGTGCCGCAGGGAGATCCGGTCGCCACCCAGTCGAAGGCGTCGCCGATCTTGGTGGACAGGTTCGCCACCTGCCAGGAGCCCGAATAGTAGTAGGGGATCTGGGCGTTGATGAACTCGTCGGCTCCGGCGCGGTAGGTGGTGCCGGCCGCGGCCACCCAGGTGTCCTTCAGCATCTTGCCGTTTGCGGTCCAGTCGACCAGCTTGGTCACGAAGGTCTTGGTGCCTTCATCGACCGGCGCGGGCAGGCCTTCCTCGCCGATATAGTTCGCCCCGTAGGAGACGTTCGGACCGGAGATGCGGTGTCCGGAGCGGTCGATCACGAAGGCACCAGCCAGCTGCTGGCTTTCCGCGACCTTGGCTGAAGCATCGACCCAGTCGTCCCAGGTGGCATCATCTCCGGGGATCTCGACGCCGGCCTGCTCGAACAGCGTCTTGTTGACGAAGCCGCCGGTGAGGGTGAGCTGGGTCATGAAGCCGGTGATCGCGTCGGACCCGTCCGGACGCATCCAGTCCAGCGTGTCGCCGAAATTCGCGTCCCAGTAGGCCGGGTCGGACAGGATCGGGCGCATGTCGAGCCAGTGGTCGGCCAGTTCCTTGATATTGGTGACACGCGCGATGTCCGGCCCCTGGCCGGAAGCGAGCTGGATCGGCAGCTGCTCCTGGATCACCTTGTAGGCGACGTTGTCGAGCGTCACGTTGATGTCCGGATTGGCCTTCATGAACCGGTCAAGCATGTCCTGCATGACCTCGCCTTCGACACCGTCGGAATACCACATGATGCGGACATCGCCCGCGAGCGCGCTTCCCGATGCCAGCAGGCTGGCGGCCAGAGCGGCCAGGATTGTTTTCGTCGATTTCATCGGTCTCTCCTCCACTTTGCGGGCCTCCACCCGCTTGTCTAGACTTTTTCCAAAGCTGCTTGAGCGGGGTTCTTCCCCTACCCTCGATCACGCAAAGGTTCTGGCGTGTCCTCCTATGGTCCAGGTGCCCGGATCGACAACGCGATCCTCCGCGAGGATCCGGCCGTCCGCGAGGAAGCGGACCGTACCGAACTCCGGATCTTCCACGACGAGTTCGTCCTCGGCGGTCGTCGTCACGGTCAGATCCCCGAACGTGTTGCGAAAAGCCTCGAGCGAGCCGTGTTTTTGCGTTTCTCCCAGACGGACGATCCAGGTCAACGCGCGACCGGGCGCCCGCAACTCGTTTCCTGCCGTCGGCCCGCTCGTCACTTCGGCGAGGCCGCTATCGGTCTTCAGAAGCACCAGCGCATCGTCCGCCGTCGCGACCGCCGTTCCCTCCGCGATGTCGACCGCGTCGAAGCGGCTCTTCGGGAACCAGGCATGGGTGAAATCGGGCTGTTCCTCGGCACAGGCAAAGCTGAGGACGGCAAGGCCGCGATATTGCTGGACGCGCGGGATCGTGCCGCAGCCGCCCCAATAGGACGGGCGGCCATAGCCCGACTGGAGGACCTCGCCCGGATGGTTGATCCAGATCTGCGCATCCGGATCCTGTCCGAGCCGGACATGAAGGATCGTTTCCTGGTAACCCCACTGGTCCCAGCGGTAAGCGGCGGCGCTGCCCATGGCGTAGGCGGCCGTCTTGTAATGGTAGAGCTTGGCGAAGGCGTTTTCGCCCTGCGCGAAGCACCATTCCTGGGCCGTGCCGGCGGCAAGGGAAACGATCGCGTCGAGTTCTCCGGGAACCTGAAGGCCGTGATCGCGCAGGCAGAGCGCGAGCTGCGGCAGGGCGTGGAAGCGCGAGCCGTAATTGCCCCTGCCCCAGACGAGCCGGCAGAGCGCGGACAGTTCCAGCGAGCGGGCGGCCCGCAGCGTGTGTTCGTAGGACCGGCCCTGGGCACCGGTCAGGATGCCGTGGTGGGCCGAGCGGGCAACGATCTCCAGAAGCCGCAGCACCGCCTTGCCTGCACGTTCGCGGATGTCCGCATCGGGCGCGAGGGCATAAAGGGCACAGAGCCCCTTCAGGTCGATCGGGAAGTAGGGCGCGGAATTGAACTCCGCCATTTCCCATTTCTCGAAATGGTCGAGCCAGGCCCGCACCCGGGCAGCACCCGTTGCCGACTGCTCCCGGCCCGGCCGGCCCGAGCGCCCGAAGGTCGCCTCGGGCAGCAGGTCGCCGGCGAGATAGGCAGCGGTGTGGAACAGCAGCGCGTGGTTTTCGGAAAAATACCACTGCACATCGTTGCCCGGCTCGTCCATCCAGTAGCGGTAGCCGAGGATGGCCTTGTCAATGCGCGCGCGCAGGGTTTCGGACAGATCGCCGCCATAGGTCTTCCGACACCAGAGCAGCGGCACGAGGATGAAGTCGGCACAGTCGTGGCAATCCTCGATGGCCGGAAGGGCAGCGGATATCATCGCCTCTGTGTCAGCACCGGTTCTGCCGATGGCGAGACGCGCCAGCGCCCGCACCGTGTCGGCCTCGGCGTAGTCGGCAACTTCCCGGAACGCCTCGTCGATACGTTGCGAAAGCTCCGCCGGCGCAGGCCCCTGGCGCTCCGCATGGCAGATCTCGACGCCGAAGACGCGCGAGACCGCATATCCGCCGGCCGAAAGCGTCACGTGGAAATGACGAAAATCGGCAGGCAGGTCTCTGACATCGGCGACCGGAATCCGCGTCGCCCCGGCGGCAAGCATATGCTCGAAGCGAACCGGCGCGTCGATGGACATGAAGTCGCCTTCGACGGACACCGCAACGGAAACATCCAGCGGCAGGCCCTTGCCGGTGACGAGCGCAACTTCGCCGGAGGTGTAGGCGGGTTGTTCGAAGCGCATGGCTTCCAGCGCGGCTTCCATGGCGTCGGCGCAGTCCGCCTGGATCGTCACGGGCAAAGCGAGCGAGGCGGCCGGTCCGGTGAGGTAATCCAGTTGGAAATAGTAGCGCGCATCGCGCTCGGCGAGGTCGTCGAACCAGATGCGGATATCGTTGGCCCCATTGACGAGCGGCACGGAGAATTCTTCCGCCGTCTCCAGATTGCGGCCGTAGGGCGCCATCCATCCCTCTTCGACGCCGTTGACGAACAGGATCGCGCCGCCGCAGGTGCGCAGCCGTAGGCTGGCGGTCCCGGCGTCTTCGGCCTCGATCACGGTTTCCGCCCAGGTGCCGATCACCGTCGGACGGAACCAGAAGCCGGAGAGGTCGACCCGCGGGGACGCGAAAGGCAGCCAGACCCGGTCGCAGCGTGTTTCCGCGGTCACCAGCGGCCGACTGTCCCGCCGCTCCCGGGCGAACTGCGTGCGGCAGGGATATTCGTGCGGAATGAAATTCTTGTGCTTGGTCAGGAAGAAGAACGGGTCCATCTCTCCGGACATCGGCTGGTCGGCGACGTCGTAGCGGATTTCCGAGGTCTCGCTCAGGCGCCAATAGGTGACCGGCGCGCCGGCATCGAGCGGCCGGCGGATGGCTTCTTCCTGAAAAATTTCTGCGGCAGC
>JGI12485J12827_1000716_pt1 | contig 9171 bp, 4 predicted proteins | sample TtaePargueraPR_10_FD_12827 | JGI IMG/M metagenome (IMG submission 12827)
AAGCTGGCATTTGTTGTCGCAACACTGCCATTGGCTTCGCGACTGGTTGCCGATATGTCGAGATCAATCGATCCGCTGAAATTATCCGGCGGCGTCAGGGACAAACCGCTCAGCTGTCCCGGCGTGAGGATCCATGTACCGTCGCCATTATCGGTACCAGCCGAAAGAACAGCCCCGTCGGGCAAACCGGAAATCGTGATGGTGAGCGTTTCATTGCCGCCATCAAGGTCATTAAGCGATGCCGACAGATCAAGGGCAATGGCACTGTCTTCGGCACCGGTGACATCATCAGCACTCAGAGACGGCGCATCCGCGACCTTGGGGTCTTCAACCTCGAGCTCGTCCTCGGTATCAAGTTCATCCTCAAGAAGCAGTTCGTCGTCTTCTTCAAGCTCGTCTTCGGCAACCGCGGCTTCTGGCGCTGGTGCTTGTTCAACTTGGGGAATGAAATCGGGACGAAGACCTTCGTCCGTGCCCGGGCCAGGTTCTTCGCGGTCACCGCGCAACGCATTGGTATCATTGGTCGCAAGCGGAATTTCCGGTAAATCAACCGTGCTCGGTTCCGATTGCAGGGACAGGTCATCCGCCCCGTCCGATCCAGGATTGCTTTGGAATGTGTCAGCGCCGGTATCGAGATTGTTTTCGATCTCGGCCGTTTCATTCAGGGAAATGGTCTGCTGTTCGGTGGCCTCTCTGGCCTGCGCACGTTCCTGACGCTGGGCCGCGGCATTCTGGCGCTGGAAAGCTTGCTGTTCTTCGCCTTGCGGATTTCGGATCTGGGTACCGTAATGAACCGATCCCAGTTCCTGTTCCTGCGGACGCGCGGAACTGTCCTGATCGTCATGCAATTCGACCAGTTCATCACCTTCGCTATCCTGACCAAGCGAACGCTCCAGATCCTCTGTTGAGGCCTGGTGGTCAAGATCACCCCGACCATCGTCAGAGCGGGAATTTTCATTATCGCGCGCGTCGTCCGCCATCTAACCCATTCTCCGTAAAGTGCAGGACAGGATAGGCCCACCCCACACTTCTATACTATAGTATAGATTCACTGGTAATAACCAGCGAAATGTACGGCCAGGCAGTAGAAATGGGGACCATTTCCAGCGGGACCAGATAATTGCTCAGCGTTCGCTAAACGCTTGATCAAGCGAAACATAGACCGGCTTCAACAGATATTGAAGAAGGGTACGCTCCCCGGTCTGGATATCGGCCTGAACCGTCATACCGGGTATGATCTTCTGAGCTGAAGCACCTTCGCCGACAGCATCGGCTTCCAGCGCAACCTTGCCCTTATAATACGGACGTCCATCTTCATCAACAAAAGTAGAGGCTGATATCGATACCAATTCACCCTGAATTCCGCCATAGCGAATGAAATCAAACGCACTGACCTTGACCGTGACCGGCTGCCCAAGATGGACATGGCCGATATCCTCTGTCGAAATGCGGGTTTCGGCGATCAAAACATCATCAATCGGTACCAGTTCCATAACCACCTGTGCAGGCGCAATTACCCCGCCAATGGTGGTGAACTGCAGGCCTTTGATATAGCCCCGCGTGGGCGCAATGATTTCAAGTCGGTTCACGCGGTCCCGCAGTTTGCGCAGGGCCTCGCGGGCCTGGGCGATTTCGCCGCCCAGACGGCCAAGTTCGGTAATCGCTTCTTCACGCTGACTTTTATCAAGTTCATTCAGGCGCAAGTTTGCCTCGGCGATGGTTTCACGTGCGCGCGCCTTTTCGGCAATCACGCCCGAGAGGTTACCTTGGGCTTCGTTCAGTTCGCGCTGGATATTGAGGAACAACACCTTGGAATTCAGCCCCTGCTCATAGAGCGAACGGCGCATGGTGACTTCCTGGCTCAGCAGATCAACGGATTTGCGAAGGGTTGCTTCCTGTTCGCTCAGTTGGGCCAGTTCGGCATTGCGTTCCTTGATCTGGACCTGAAGGATTTCGCTTTGATTGGCATCAAGCTCGGTCTGGATGCGATAAATCTCATCCTGATTTTGCGCCAGTTCAGGATATTGCACCATCAGGGTTGTGAAATCCGGTTCGCGCCCCTCTGCAAGCGCGCGGTAGCGTTCGGCTTCAAGCTGCAGGTTGCCAAGACGTGTTTCGGTTTGGGACAGTTCCGCCTGCGCCCCGTCAGCCTTGAGCCTGATCAGAACCTGTCCCTGCTCAACCAGATCACCATCGCGCACCATGATCTGCTCGATAATACCGCCTTCAAGATGCTGGATCTTGTTAACCGCACTGGTCGGCATGACCTGCCCGAATGTGATCGCAGTTTCCTTGATTTCGGTTGTCGCCGACCAAGCAATCAGGGCAAGGAAGCCGACCGAGAGCATCACCATGGCTGAGCGCACAAAGACGGAAATGCCACCTTCTTCAAGCAGGACCGCATGCGACAAATACCGNGCCATGCGCCGGGAGCGCCGGAACCGCTGGATCGCAGTATCCTGAACTGCTGCTTCACTCATAGGTANCCTCCGTCTATCACTTGCTGCTTGATCCGTTCGGGCGGCCCGTCGCCNCGCAACTGGCCGCCTTCAAGCACAAGAATGCGGTCCGCCAAATCCAGATGACTTGGTCGATGGGTAATCAGGAAAATGGTCGAACCNCCNCGCAGACGATTGATCGTGCTTTGGAAGGCACGGTCGGCGCGCTGGTCCAGACCATTGGTGGGTTCATCAAACANAATNATNGGCGCTTCGCGCACAAATGCCCGGGCAAGTGCCANCCGTTGCAGGAAACTGGCCGAAAAGCGTGATGANTGCTGATCACCAACGCGGGTCTTGAACCCGTTCGGAAGTGATTCAATTTCATCAAGAATACCTGCCGCCATACAGGCCATGCGCAGATCATCATCGGTTGCGACCGGATTGGCCAGACGCAGGTTTTGCGCAATCGATCCACGGAAAAACTCGATATCCTGCGGCACATAGGAAATGGCCTGACGCAGGGTCTGCGGATCCATCTGGCGGATGTCCGCACCATCAATCAAAACGGCCCCCGCCTGCGGCTGATACATGCCCGCAATCAGTTTGATCAGCGATGATTTCCCCGCNCCGTTCGCACCGACCACGGCAACCACCTGGCCCGGTTTAATATCAAAATTGACCCCGACCAAGGCCGGATCGGAATCCGCACTATAGCGGAAACTGACACGTGAAAATGTCACGGCACCGTCAAAACGATGTTGCTCGACCGAACGCGGGACAAGGTCACCTTCTGGCGCAATGGTCATCAGGCGGTTGATCTGGCGCACACTGCCGCGCAACTGCGCCAGCCGTGGCATGCCCAGAAACGCCTGATTGATCGGGCCAAGAACCCGCCAGGCCAGCATCATGGATGCCACCAATGCACCGACACTCATTTGGGCTTCNATCACCCGCTGCGCGCCNAAGGCCAGCACAAGGGCACCGGACGTGATCATCAGAACCTGGGCCGATGTGTTGATNACGTTATTGACCATCGCCACNCGATAACCGGCATAGGCCGTATCAGCGGAAATATCGCGAAAGCGTGCCAACCAGCGTTGCTCGGATGCGGTGTATTTCAGCGCCGACATCTTGCCGACGGTCTCGACCAGGAATTCCTGACGGTTGGCACCATGACGACCAAGTTCGGAAACGCGGCGCGCGACAATTGGAAATGCAACGATGCCGATCAGTGCGAACACACCGATCAATGCAATCGGGATCAATGCCAGCCAGCCGCCAAGATAGAACATGACAATCAGGAACAGCGGCACGAACGGCATTTCCATCATCACGAGGGCCATCGGCCCGGTAAAGAATTCACGCACGCTTTCAAAGTCGCGAATACGCGAAATCTGTACACCTACTGGCGCACGTTCGGTGAAGGCCGGTGGCAAGGACAACAGCCGTTCGAAAATGGCACCACTGACAAGCGTATCGAGGCGCGCACCGAAGTGACTGACGATCTGACTGCGCAAGGCGCGCAAAACCCAGCTCAGGATCAGGGCGATGCCAATCCCGATGGCAAACTGGATCAACATCGGGATTGAGCGTGTGCCGATCACACGGTCATAGATACCCATGACGAAGATCGGGGTTGCCAGCGCCAGGATGTTCAAAACAAACGTCATCGCCAGCAACTGATGAAGCAGCCCCGAAAACCGGTCGGCAATACCCCCAAACCAGCCGCGCTTATCATCTTCCAGATAACGTTCACGGCGATCCGCCGCCGAGAACTGATAAATCTTGCCCGGAAGGGCCGATAGCTTGATGACCATTTCCCGATCCGTGCCGCCATCAAAGACGCGCACACCATTTTCTTCGGGCCGGATCACGACAAGGGCCGTTCCCTCGTCCGGGACAAACAGACACGGCATCAGGCGTTCGTCGATCTGATCAAGCGTCGCGTCGATTTCGCGTGACTGATAGTTCAGATGCGCCATGACATTGCGGAAATCGGTCAGATCAAGCGCCTGATCCATATGCGGCAGGGCCTCGGCGACCTGACGCGGCAATCCGCGCCATCCCAAGGCCTGAAGCAGCGGCCAGACACATGCGTCGAAATCGGACAGCGCATCGGTGCTTTCCAGCCCCATCCGATAGTTCATCGCATAGTCCATGTTTTCGAGCTTTTTCATCATGCCTTCGACCCCGCTGCTGCAGGGGTGCGGGTATTTTCGGCGGCCTTGGCAGTTCGGTTTGTACGACGCAGAACAGGCACAAGATGTTTGTCGATCAGGCGATATTGCTTGTTGGCCATGGCAATAAGCGACGGGCGATGAGACACCATCACCAGCGTGCAGTGCTTTTTAAGCTCCACCATCAGGCTGGTCATGATGTTGTCGCCCGCCATATCAAGCGAACTGTTGGCTTCGTCAAACAGGACAATGCGGGGGTAATCGATCAGGGCGCGGGCAACCGCAATGCGCTGTTTTACACCGCGCGGCAAGGTTTCGGACGCCTGACCACCAACTTCCGTGTCATAGCCTTCGGGCATGCGCATGACGATGTCATCAAGCCCCAGACGCCGCGAAATTTCGATCACGCGGTCGACGCCGATTTCCTTGCGGAATCCACTGATGTTTTCAAGGATGGTGCCTTTGAACATCACGCCATGCTGCGGCAAATAGGCGACCTGACGACGGGTAGATTCGGCGGTGTAATCCGCCGGGTCCTTGCCATCCAGAAGCACTTCACCCCGATCCGGACGCAAGGCCCCCATCAGAAGCCACAAAAGTGTGGTTTTGCCGGTGCCGTTGTCGCCGGTAATGGCGATGGAATCTCCCGCCTCCACCACCAGATCAAGGTTTTCAAAGATCTTTTTGCCATCCGCATGGGAAAAGGCGACGTTGCGCAACTCGATCTTGCCATCAAGCAACGGCATATCCGATGTACCCAACGCGTCTTCTTCTTCGATTTCAAACAACTCGTTCACCCGCTGGCGCGCAACGCGAATGTTCTGGAATTGCGTCCACAGGGTCATTGCACGCTGAAGTGGCTGGATCGAACGACCCGACAACATCGTGCAGGCCGCAAGCCCCCCCACCGTCAAAGTGCCGTTAATCACAAAAACACTACCGACCGAAGCTACCAGCACCATGGTCAGCATTGAAAAAGTTGCGCTGGCATTGACGGCAGCGTGGGCCGAGCGCGCGGCACGAAGGTCATCACCGGCACACTGTGTTTGCAACTGGTCGTGACGACGGATCATCAGATTTTCCATCGCCATCGACTTGATGGTGTGAATGCCCGTCAGGGTTTCAATAATGAAGTTGTAACGCCGTTCGTCCGACTGGCTTCGGTCATCAAGGGCGGCGCGCAACTGGCGCCCCAAAAACATCGCCGTCAAAAGGAAGGCCACAAGAATTGCCAGTGGAACAAAGACCAACTGCCCGCCAATCACGGCAATCAGCGCCAGAAACAGAATGATGAATGGCAGGTCAACCACCGCACCAATCGCCTGCCCGGAATAGAAATCGCGCAGCATGTTCAGGCTGTTGAGGCGCTGTAAATGCAGGCCCGGCGCGATTTTGCCATAGTCGGTCAAACTCGTAGACAGCAAGTGTCCCACTGCCTGTTGAGAACTGTGATGCTCGAACTTCGCAGCTGAAAGCGAGGAAACATATGCCCGCCCAAGACGCAGGATCGCCTCAAGCACAAGCGCGCCCAGAACGCCAAGAATCAGAAGCGTCAACGTCGGGATGGAACTGTGCGGCAGGACCCGGTCATAGACCTGCAAAAGTGTGATCGGCAAGGCAAGCGTCAGCAGGTTGATCACCAAAGCCGTGATCAACAGCGCGAAACGGCCCCTGCGCAGGTGCGACAATGTACCGATATTCAATCGAGACCGACGTCTCATCACGCAGGCGAGCTCCAGATTTTCACAAAACCTACTACCCCAAAGAATGGGATGTATACAATAAGATAGGATACATACCGGATCGCCCCTGCCAAAGCAAGAAAATCGTGCCGAGATTACAACCTGATGTGATCCATTCCACCCCGTGTAAACGAGCATGGGTCAGTTATGGGATACATATTAACGATACCAGCAGATACTATTCATTGCTGCCATCACCGCGCAAGCGATCCAATGCCCGTCGCTCAGCCTTTGTCGGGCGCCCTGCCCCTGCTTCGCGTTCGGCTACCGGTGCGGTACGGATATCCGAAGCCACTTCTTTTTTGGCTGTTCGTGGCGGAGAATGATCGGCATAAAGCGTCTGGGCCTCGGGCGCTGGGCCACGTCGTTCACCAAGGGCGACAACCTCGACCACGCGCAGGTGCGGCCCCTGAAAGAATTGCAGTCGATCACCGGCAACCACCGTGACGCTGGCCTTGGAAACCGACTGACCATTCAGAACAATATGCCCGGCTTGGCAAGCCTTGCTGGCAAGCGATCTGGTTTTGTAAAACCGCGCATGCCAAAGCCATTTATCAATACGAAGCTTCTCTGCCTGTTCCTTCACGGCCACCGATTTCCTGAAATCAACGGGATATTATACAGTTGGAAAGCAGAACGGCGACCCACAAGGGTCGCCGCTCGATACATGATATCTGAAACGATCAGCCCTTCGCTTCAAGCATTTCCTTAAGCTTGGCAAACGGCGAATCTTCATTGATCTGGTTGGCTTTTTCCGGCGCCTGATTGCGACCACCGCCCGGCTTGCCACCACGGCCACCTTTGCCGCCCTGGTTCGGACGATTGCCGCCCTTTCCTTTCGGGCCACCTTTGCCGCCACCGCGGGCTTCCTGACGCGGGCCACCGCGCTGGCCACGGTTCTGTCCGCCACCACGCTTGCGACGATCAACACGGACGAAGTATTTCACTTCGACCAGTTCGTCACCATCGGCATCGGTTTCAACCGCTGGCGTTTCCGAAGTTGCTTCTGCAGACGCATTCGCAGCAACCTCTGCCGGTTCTGCCTTTGCTTCAGCTGGTGCAGCTTCCTCGGCCGGGGCATCAGCCTTGGCTTCGGTTGCAGCGGCTTCAGATGCCTCTGCCGGTTCAGCTGCGGCTTTGTCGGCTTCAGGCTTGGCGGCCTTGGCAGCTTCTTCGGCCTTTTTCTCGGCTTCCTTGGCTTCAAGTTCGGATTTCTTGACCTTGGTTACCTCGGCACGCCAGCCAAGTGCGGTAAACACGCCTTCAGCCTGTTCGACCGTGCAGCCCAAAAGCGACAGCAGATCAGGATCCGGGCGTACCTTGCCATCGTTTTCACGTGCCTTCTGACGCAGAAGGGCGGCAAAACGTTCAAGCATATCAACACGGGCTGCAAGCGGGCCAACCGGCATGTAACCGGCCGCCAGATAGAAACCCTTGGAATTCGCACGGTCATTGGGGACCGAGGTTCGACCAGCTGGCGGCAATTCCGGCAGCGCATCAAGTTCGCGTGCAACCGCCCAAAGAATGCCGCGCAGCTCAACCGGATCGGGTTTGAGCGCATCAAGCACATGGACAGTTTCAACCCCCAGACGCACACCTAGCTTGGCAAGCGCCTTGCGGTCTTCGTCCGACAGGTCCTTGACCAGACTTTCGAGTTCCGAACGCGGCACACAGCCCAGACCTTCGTTCAACTGGAACAAAAGTCCGCGAATCGGCCCCGACAGCTGACAATCGCGCAGGCGCGTCAGCATTTTCAGGCGCGTTTCAATATGGGCATTGATGAAATTCTGCAAACGTGTGCGTACCCGTTCACGGGTCGGACCGTCAAAGAACTCGCTGTCGATGACCTGAACTTCGGGCGACAGAACCGTGTCACCTTTTTTCAGCACACCAACCGGCGAACCGTTCCACAGCACCTGAAGCTGGCCGTTTACTGCGAACTTGTCGTCTTCGTCAGTTTCAAGTTGTTTGACACGTTGGGCAATTTCGCCGGTCAACGCGCGACGTGCGGCACTGGCAATCGCCTTGCCTTCAAAAGCAGCATCGGTTTCATCAGCAATGAAACGGAATCCGTCAAGACGGCCGACGAATTCACCTTCGACCTGTACTTCACCATTCGCAGTGATGGTAGACATGAGTTCAGACTTGTCCTTGAGACTTTTCAATAAAACCGAGGTCCGTCTGTCAACGAACCTTTGGGTCAGGCGTTCATGTAGCACATCTGAGAGCTTGTCCTCAATGGCCCGCGTACGTTCCTGCCAATGATTGGCATCTTCGAGCCAGTGATGCTTATGCGATACATATGTCCAGACGCGAATACCTGCCAAACGTGATGACAACTGGTCAATATCACCATCATAACGATCCAGACGCAAGATTTGTTCGCCCAACCAGTCAATGGGCAGTTTGCTTCCGGGTTTCGCAAGATAGCGATAGATAGATGTTAGCAGCCTCGGATGGGCATCGGTATGGATATTTCTGAAGTCGGGAATCTGGCAGATTTCCCACAATAACTGTACCCGATCCGGGGCGGTTGCGATGCGCTCGACATCCTCGTTGCGCGCCAGATGATCGAGCATGATCTCATCAACCGGTTCGCGCGCCAAAATAAGGGTCGGATCATCCGACCGCCGGCGCAGCGATTTCTGCAGCGCATCCACCGTGCGAAAATCAAGTCGCGCGTTGCGCCAGAACAATTTTGCAAGCGGCTCGAACTCGTGTTCTTCGATCTGCTCGATAATGTCGGGATCAATCCCCGAAAGGTTCCCCGTTACCCCGAACGTGCCATCATTCATGTGCCGCCCGGCGCGG
>JGI12485J12827_1000732_pt1 | contig 9048 bp, 10 predicted proteins | sample TtaePargueraPR_10_FD_12827 | JGI IMG/M metagenome (IMG submission 12827)
CGGCCAGCCTTTTGCCGCGAAAATCGATGATGGCGCCATGAAGCCCGGGCAACGTGCCCGCCTCGAAGCCTGACTGCAGCTTTTCGTCCAGAAATTGGGAGTGAGTTGGGAGGATGGCGCAGATAAGCAGTAATATTGCTACCGGCAAACAAATTGATCCTCGAAGCATCCGGAAATCTCCAGGTGGCATCAGACAAAGATATCATGCAGAGGCAGTCAGCGCGGTCAAGCGGATCCGCTTTGGGCTAGAAGCTGTCAGTTGCTGCGCTTGAATCGGAGGGTAACTATCACGACTGCCCAGTTAAGTCTCATCCGACTCATGTGCGAACCCAGCCAATTTTGCCGACCCAGTTCGCCACGACGCCCTACAGATGCGTTCCCTTGACTATGTCCCTACCCGGACCGGCACCAACAACTACCACAAAGCATTCAACGAAAATACACCAAATATAACCTAGAGTAATATCTAAAATTTTAACTATATTCTTCAACTAAAACTTACAATAGAAAAATTGTTTCAATTTTTAAACGAAATCGGCAGCGCTTAAATCCATCAAATAAAGTTTTATTTACTTTTTCATCTTCAGTTTATACCCAACAAGAACACGTAACTGGAGACGTTCACATGGGCATCTTTGAAGGAAACTCCTGGAAGGCTGTTGTGCAAGCCTTGTGCCGCTCACAAGCGATGATCGAATTCAAACCGGACGGCACGATCCTTACCGCGAACCAGAACTTCCTCGATGCGATGGGGTATTCGCTAGACGAAATTACCGGTCGCCATCACAGAATGTTCTTGGATTCCGATTACGCAGATAGCCAGGAATACAAAACGTTCTGGCAGGAGCTTGCGCACGGAGACTTCAAGTCTCAGGAATTCAGGCGGTTTGGTAAGGGTGGCAAGGAGATCTGGATCCAAGCGTCGTACAACCCCATCTTCAACGCGTCGGGCAAGGTCACCAAAGTCATCAAGTTTGCGGCCGACATCTCCTCACAGAAAATGGAAACCGCAGACCTGAAAGGTCAGGTCAACTCGATCAATCGCTCACAGGCGGTCATCCACTTCAATTTGGACGGCACGATCCTAGACGCAAACGAGAATTTCCTTTCCGCAATCGGCTACAGCCTCGAGGAAATTAGGGGGAAGCACCATCGCATGTTCGTCGAAACCGGATATGCCGACAGCGCGGAATATTCAGATTTCTGGAAGGACTTAGCCGCCGGAAACTTCAAGTCCGACGAATTTAAGCGCATCGCGAAAGGTGGCCGAGAGATCTGGATCCAGGCAACCTACAATCCAATCTTCGACGCGGCGGGCCGCCCGTTCAAGATCGTCAAGTTTGCAACGGACATCACCGCAAGAGTTCTCGAGCGCTTAGGCAAAGCCGAAGCCCAGCAGAAGATCGACCGTGATCTGTCCGAAATCGTGAGTTCCATCGCATCTGCGACGGAACAGGCTAGCGGAGCCGCGTCAGCGTCTGAGCAAACCTCCTCGAGCGTGCAGACCGTTGCCGCAGCGGCTGAGGAACTTGCTGCGTCCATCCAGGAAATTAGTCGGCAGGTGCAAACCGCCATGGAAGTGTCGCAAAAAGCCGTTGAGGAAGCCGAGCAGTCCAGCCAGATCATGTTCGGCCTGTCCGAAGACGCCAAGACCATTGGCTCTGTACTTGAACTCATCGATGGCATTGCCGGTCAAACCAATCTGCTTGCTCTCAACGCTACCATCGAGGCAGCCCGCGCAGGCGAGGCAGGAAAGGGATTTGCGGTTGTCGCATCTGAGGTAAAAAGCCTCGCTTCTCAGACAAGCAAGGCGACGGAAGAAATATCTACCCAGATCAGCACAGTGCAGACAACCACGGAAAGCGCGGTTCAGGCCATCCAGTCGATTATGAAGGTCATCGGCGAGATCGGGGACATCGCCACAAGTATTTCCTCAGCCGTCGAAGAGCAGACTGCCGTGACTCACGAAATCTCCTCTAACATGCAGTTCGCGGCCCAAGGCGTGGAGCAGATCACCGCCAACATGCAGTCGATTTCCGCAGCGACAGCCCAGATCAGCACGGCGACCCAGAGCGTCAAAGATGCCTCGCACTCCATCGCCGCGTAGGTGTACAGAAAGCGCCAGGAGGGACGACTATGCATTGCCGGAGCCGGTCTATTGAATTTTACCGTGAACTGATCAATTCAAAAGCGCATCGACGCCGCCTCCCTATCTACCGGCGTCCGTGTCTTGCTCAGCTACGACCTTCCGTAGTTCGGCTTCGACGTTCTGCACCGGTCGCGCGTGCCGCTAGTGCAGAGAATGTTAGAGCGATATCGCTCTCCGACTGGAGGGAATTGCGCGAACCTCATTTTCCAGTTTCAGTTTCTTGATCATAGCCTAGGCAGATGTCCGACCAACCATGATCAACACAAGCCCGTCCGTTATAGCTTTTTTGAAGATGCTACTCGAAGGCGATAACGCTCCAAGGCCCACGTACTCTTTTTTACGGCTTTATTGGCAAAGACTGCGCCATTGACATAGATCAACCCCACGAGGATGAACATCTGCAGCAGACACCGCGAATGAGAAAGCTCCATCGGCTGCTTGCGCCTCAACAGGAGACATTCCAAGCGTGATCTTTCCCGCAAAAATTGCCGGACGGTTTTTTAGCCGATACCATTTTGGGTTATTTTTGATAGCCAGCTTGATTAATCATGTTCGTTCATGATCATTGACGTTACTCATCACTGAACATTCCGCGATAGAAAGATTGGGCTACAATTTGGAGGGGTTTTTATATTGTTATTTTTTCCTATACACTCACAAACTGCGCTTCGCAACCACAAAGGGATGAGATGAATGAGATTCAACCTTTTTTAAAGAGTATGTATTTTTTGACTTCTTGTTTTTATTTTTTCGATTTTTATTTGGAGTCTTTGGGTTTTCTTTTGCATTCATATTTTAATATTTGCAGCGGATTTGATAACTGATTTTTTAAGTAATTTCCTTTTGAGAAACGCGATTTTCTTTCTACTCTTAATAACTTTGATTTTTGTCAAAAATTTTTTCCTAGTTTAGCAGTATTTACCATAAACTTTTCAGTAGTTTTCTGGATTGATTTTGCTAATCTAATTACTTGCGCTATCTATATGCTCAAGAAATTATTTTATAAAGGAGCACTATTATCATATTGAACTGTATAAGTTGCACCTTCCAAGTGCTTATGAATTATAACAATTGTGATAATTTTCGCAAATGGTGAACTGGGTGAAACCCCGATCCATTGTTTATGTAAAACGGCACGCAGAGTTTTCGAAACAAGTAATACCAACCTCATTTGATTGGAACCCATGCGCCCGTTTCCGGTTCCTGATCGACGTGATGGTCCACGGTTGATTGATAAGTTTGTTCCAGGCCTGGCAGCACAGGGCCAGGATCTGAAGAGCCTGTTTGAAAGCCAGTTTTCGCGCTGATCTGCTTCGCAGAGTGTCAGCCTGGCTGTGCCAGTCATCCTATTCGCAAGTGAGCCCCGCCCCCGGCCGGACAAGGATAAACCGCTGCGCGACCGGTAAAGCGGTTTCCCCACGCTCCGCGGCTCTTGCCTTGTGCGCGCGGGCGATACCCCTCCGCTTCTCCGGTCCCTGACCGCCCTCCCCTGTTTCCGGCGGCGCGGAAAATGAAACGAGCCACCTTGGCTAAGTTTCAGGAAACAGGAGCAAACCCAATGACCAAAGTAAAATCCAACGAAATCAAAGTCGCATTCAAAAAATTGGCGCTCGATCCGAAAAACGTGCGCAAGAAATTCGATCAAAACGGCATCCGGTCTCTAGCCGCCAACATCGCCGTCAACGGTATGTTGCAAAATCTGATCATCCGTCCGGGGCCAAAACGGGGCCTCTATCTGGTGACAGGCGGAGGCCAACGCTTCCGGGCCGTGGAACACCTGAGTCAAGGAAGGTGTGTTGACCGCCGACTACAAGCTTTCCTGTCAGGTCAGAACCGAGGACGAAGCAACCGCCCCAAAAAAACACTAAATAGCCCTATTGGTTGTATACTTTTATTTTTTCAACCTTAGCGGGTCAGACTGGGAGATGTGCAGTGATTACCACCGAGCACGAGATTTATCTTGCTATTCGTGAAAGGATCTTCGACGGCCAAATTGGTGTCGACACGTTCGTTAATACCAAGGAGCTATCCAGCCAATTAAAAGTAAGCGCGTTACCGATACGGGAAGCTTTGATCCGTTTGGCGTCTGAAGATTTATTGCACTACAGCAGAGCCAAGGGATATTTCATCTCGAAGATTGACTATAACTCTCTCATTAATGCATATAACAACATGTATATTTTGGCAAAGTGCGCTGCTATCTGGCAGTTGAACAATCCTGCTGACCGTCCCCCACTTCGCTCGCAGCAGCTCGACGACGTTCATATTTGCCCTAAAAATCTGCAACCGGACTCTATTGACCTGGTGCTCGAAGGCGTCGCAGCCACGCTGATGAACGATCACAGTTCCCGACTTTTTCTGCACGAACTTCGCCGGACACGGCCATACCGTTCCTGCATTGCGCCATATCGCGAGGACAAGGAGGAAGTTATTTCAAATCTGCACGCGCTACGATCATCAATATTGAACCAAGATTACAAAATTACTCTTTCAAGGATTCGAGATCTTCGAAATAACGCTATAAAATATAGTCATGACAATTATGAGATATACAGCGCTATTGTGCGGTAAATCAAGATATAACTAGAATATATTGTGTTTATATTATACTTATATCGAAACTTGGCACATTTGCGCCCTATTTTGAGCGGCTAATCTTCATCGTAAATGCAACTTTCCTATTCAGGAGACACATTAGGGGAAGACTTATGACATCAGTAGCAAGTGCCATTGCCGCAGAAAGCGTCAGTGCTGGTTCTCCGCCGGTCGTTCAGACGAATCCGCATGAAACTGCAATGATCATGAAAAAGATTGCGGATTTCTCGCTGGATCATGTGACGCTGAAATACGCAAAAGACTTCGATGTTCCTATCGAAACAGCAAAGGAACATGAAAAAGAACTTAAGCGCTATTTTCAGTTGGCCGCCATCAATCCCCAGAACGACTACGGGATGACCGGCCCTGTCGATGACATCTGGCATACCTTCATCCTCCACACGAAGGATTACGCGGCCTTCTGCCAGGACTGCGTCGGCCGTTTTCTCCATCACTATCCGGATCGCTATTACGAAGGGGACGTGAAAGGCGACAACGTCGAGACTAACGACACTCTCGAATGGTACGGCATGTTCCTTAGGGACTATTCGATTGTGTTCGGGGAAACCCCGCCGAAACACATCTGGCCGAACCTGGAAGAGTTCACCCTGACGACCGGTCCTACCTGTCGCGTATGCGGAACTGATCCCAGCGACGATCCGGGCGGCCCCGACATTTCGTACCCTTGAGTTGGTATCTCTGCTCGCCCTGGCTGATGCGCCAGGGCGAGTTTCCAATGCTATCTGTCGGTTCCTTGTATGAAAATCCTGATCATCGGAAAATATCCGCCCCTGCAAGGAGGCGTGAGCGCTGAAACTTTCTTCGCCTGCAACGAGGCTGTATGCGCTGGCCATGACATCCACATCGTCACAAATAGCCATTTGACGGCGCCAACCAACAAGATTGCGATTGGCGGTGAAAATTTGCGGCACCCGGCCGTCAAACTGCACCGGATATCCGAGCTCGGGTCCAACTCGTTCATTCCGTGGGCACGGCCAGACCTGTCCCAATTGATAGGGCGGAGCCTTGCCCTTGCGACTCAAGAAAAACTCGATTTGATTGTGGGCTGGTATCTGGAACCCTTCGGCGTTGCGGCCGCATATGTCGCTTCTCTTACCGGTTTGCCTTTGGCCATCATTCATGCCGGCAGCGATATCGGACGCTTGGCTGAAAATCCCGACCTGCACCACACCTACAGAATGGTGATCGAGACAGCCAAACATGTTGTGGTGGCCGGCGATACTGCAAAAGCCAAACTTCAAAAACTCGGACTGCGTGAAAATCAGATCATCACGGCAAAAACCGCGCCCGTTCCTTCGCAAGGAGCGAAGAATAACGCGGTCGACCTTTTTGGGCTACTAAGCGAAGCATGTTCTGAAGAATGGATGTCTGATTTTTACGCAGATACAAGTCCTGAGTTTAGACGCTTTATTTTTCGGTACCGGCCTAACGAAAACTTGCTAAAGGAAACCACCCCTATTGTCGGCATTTTCGGAAAGATGCACCCAGCCAAAGGCATTGATTTGCTTTTGCGGGCTTCCAAGAGCTTGCAACACCACACAGACGAGCAATTTCGAATCTTAGTCAATTTGTCTGGTGATGAAGACAAGCTTTGTGATTTCTTTCAAGCGATCGAAACAGACTTACCAGATATCCTATCACGCATCATATTTTGCCCTCTGGTGCACCCGGCTTTAATGCCTAAGTTGCTCAGGTCTTGCGACATTGTCTGTGTGCTTGATCACCTCTTCAAGGTGACGCCCCATCAACCGCAAATGATCCGTGAAGCCTTAAACGCCGGCGCAGCCTTAGTTGCTTCGCGCGAGAGCGTGGAAAAATCCGGCCTTTCGAAATTCCTGATCGACAGAATCAACTATCTGCTGGTTGAGGATCCCAGCGATATAAACGCACTTGTCAGCGCATTGAAGCTTCTATTGACGGATCGGCCCATGCGGCGGGGACTGCAGATCGCGGGTCGTTCTTTTTCCAACATCTTTGAAAAACAATCGACCGGCGCCGGCGCTTTGGCCGCCACGATCGCGGCAGTTCAAAAGGAAAATCATTAATGAAGCAAACAAAACCGGAAATTGGTGACGCCCGGCGCTTGGCCTTCCTGCTCAGACTGTCATGGTCGGCCTTGAACCGAGCCGGCAAGTTGACCGTTGTTGCAGGTATCCTAGTCGTGTTGCTAACAGCTTATGCCGTTACACTGATACCGTTGCTATTTTCCAAATTCATTGATGAGTTTTCCAGTGGAGCGGATTTTTCATCAACGGCGGTGGCGTTGATGGTCGGATTCATGCTGACCTATTGGCTCGCCCATCTCGGCCGCGAAGTCGTCTGGATTACGGCCGGTCCAGTACAACAACGCATTCAGCGCTTTGCCAATGCATCCTTTTTCGCAAATGCCCTTGCACTCCCCTATGACTATCACCTCAAAAAGTCGACCGGTGCCTTAAACGAAAAACTGGTTCAGGCCCAAAACGGCATGAACCAAATAATTTTCTCAGCGCTGACAGATCTGTTTCCGACAATCGCGCAAACCCTATTTGTGTTGGTCAACAGCCTGATTTTCTTACCTTTCTATGTCGCAATTTTCTTGGGCGTAACAATCGGCATCTATTTGACCGTTCTGGTCTACGGTGCCGAGCGCATCCGTCAGCAACAGCGTGCGGCCCAAAAAGAACTGATCGGTGCTCGTGGCCTTCTGACGGATGCTTTCCTCGGGGTCGAAGCAATCAAGGCTTTCGGCCAGGAACAGGAGATTGCGAGACGGTATGACGAGCGTCTGGGCAATGCAGAAAGCCGTTTCCTCCGTTTTTTGCGGATCCGGTTTGTCCTTGGTGCATCTCAAGTCACCATCGCCTCGGTAGGCATGGCGTTGGCCTTAGGCGTCAGCGTCTATCAGGTGCATGCCGGCGCTCTGACCGTCGGGGCGCTGGTGCTCATCCAGATGTATTTCGTTCAAACAATCAATCCGCTGCAGGGCCTCAGTCTGCAATACCGCAACATCAAGTCCGGACTGACCATGGTTGACGGCATTGGCGAGCTGTTCGATTGGAGTTTGCCGACGGCCAAGCTAGACGAAGAAACCGCCCGTCTTTGCAACGGGGCTTCTCTCGAATCGCCGGCCCTCATTTTCCTGGACAAAGTTTCTGTGTCCCGCAATGGACGAGTCCTTGTCGAAAACATCGATCTATCCGTAAGCCCAAGCGAAGTGATTGCCATCGTCGGGCCGACCGGCGCCGGCAAATCCACGCTTGTTCGCTTGCTTTTGCGTCTGCTGGAACCTGACACAGGGGAAATGTCGATGGGTGGCGTCTCAGCAGCAAAAGTCAAACCGGAAGACTGGCGCAAGCATATTGCTCTCATCCCGCAGGATATCGTTCTCTTCAACGACACGCTGCAGGCAAATCTGCAATTCGGTGCTGCTGGCGCGACGTCGGATGACATCGAGAATGTAGTCGAAATGTGTCGACTCACCAATCTGGTGAAGCGCGCGCCGAACGGCTTGCAAACAGTAGTAGGCGAGCGCGGGCAGCTCCTGTCTGGTGGCGAACGACAGCGCGTGGGACTGGCGCGTGCGGTTCTTCGCTCACCGGAGGTCTATATTCTGGACGAAGCCACTTCCGCCTTGGACAAAAACACCGAAACGGAAGTCCTGGGTGATTTGCTGCGCCTGGACCCCCAAGCCACAAAAATCATCGTCACGCATCGTTTGAACACCATCGAGAAGGCCGACCGCATTTATGTGGTCGACCAAGGCCGGATCGTACAGTGCGGACGGCACGATGAGCTCCTGCAGATTGACGGTCTTTATAAAACGCTCAGCGAAGCTCAGTGAAGGAAGGAAGTCTGATGTCTTTTGAACAGCCGAGCCTGAATCCACATTTCGAACCGATCTTCTTTCCTGGCACTCAAGAAGTCGCGGCTGCGATAGTGGACAATGCCTTTCCGCAAAAATTTCCGACCGCGATCATAGACCATTCCCGCAAGAACCGTGATTTCTTCGAGCCTTCCGTCATTCTTGACGGCAAGGTGACGGATCAACGCCGGTCACAAACGTGCGCGCCGATTGAAGATCTGAAGAGCAGTTTGCAGCGCGCCATTTCTGAGCGGTTTGCGGATATCTGCGCAGCGCTCTCCATCGAGCCGTTCCAATTGCTCTATATCGAAGCACAGCTTACCTTCCACCAGAATGGAGATTTCTTTCGTGCGCATCGAGACAACCGCGGACTGATCACCCGATCTCGGCTTGTCTCCTACGTCTATTATTTCCGCACGGATGCCGCCAGCTTCACCGG
>JGI12485J12827_1000737_pt1 | contig 9010 bp, 8 predicted proteins | sample TtaePargueraPR_10_FD_12827 | JGI IMG/M metagenome (IMG submission 12827)
CCGCCGCAAAGACGTGCGGGATCCGGCAATTGCCTCACGGGCTGCGCGGTAATCCGTAACCCGAAGCGATATCGGTGAAATACTGCCTGGCCTCCTGATTGGACAGGGGCTGGATACGGGTCAGGAAATCCGGCGGCCTGCGCGGCTGCCCGGCGCATTCGTCATGCATCATCGGTGTGCCGTCCATGTTCGTTCCGATCGGTGTGCTGGTATCGGAGTGGAGGATCGGGCGGTCGTAGTCGCGGTGAAGCCCGCGTTCCCGATTGTCCCATAGATACAGGGCGGCGTCCCTGGAGACTTCATGGCACTGCGAAAGCGCCTGCTCCAGCGTGACCTCGCCCATGGCAATCAGGAGGCCGATGACATTTGCCGTCAGGTCGTCCGCCGCGTAGCCGCTGCCGCTGGCAACCCCCAGCCAGTCCGCGGCATGCTGAAGGTTCTCGAATGCGAAGGAGACCTTCAGCATGATCGTCAGGGCAATTCTCTTCTTGAGGTCTTCGGTCAGTCCGGGTCTGACGAGGTACCGGCCGTGATAGCCCAGGCGGGAAGGCACCTGCTGGGTGTAGTTGACGATAAATCCGGGGCCGAAGAACGGCCGGCTGATACCGCCGAATGCCATCTCGAACAGTCCGGGCGTGTAGCAGGTTCCGTCGTCCTCAACCGGCAGATACATGGCCTGGCTCATGGCGGGCGCAGCCGCTACGCCCGAAGAGGTCAGGATGTAGCTGCAGTGCGTGGCGGTGTGAGCGTCTTTCAGCTGGCGCCACAAATCGGCCGCGCCGACGAAAGGCTGACTGGAGGTGGGGTCCATGTGGCCGAGATCGAGCCAGCCGCAATTACATGTGTAGGTCAGTCCCCGGCGGTTTCCCTGGCGATTTTCAATCTGAGAACGGCTTCCCATCACCTTCTCCTTCAAAACTCAAAAGGATACTTTTTCAAATTCCGGCGTTGTCTCGAGAAACAGAATGTTGACTTCGGTGTCCGATGCCGAAACCGACCTGATGTAGAGCTCAAGTCCGCGCGCGGGGTCGTTGTCGCACATGTACTGGACCTGGTGATCTTCCGACTGGTTCAACTGGCAATTCAGGCTTTCCGCAGATGATTGAAATAACTGAATAATCTCTTCCGGCTTCAATCCGGTCGTGTAGCGTATTCCTCCCGAGGGCTTGCGGGCTCCGTCGCGGACCTCGAAATCGTATTCAGGGGTATCGATCGGCTGCCATACGGGAAACTGACGCATGACCTCGGGAAATCGCCCGAATTCCTCGGACCCCGGCTTAATTCCACTGACTTCGAGCTGACCATCGCAGCCGGCAAGCAACAAACAAACAGAAACCCTTAAAATATGTCGGATGTTCATGGGTGTCACAAGCTCCAAAACACAATCGTAAAATACAATATCGGGTGAGAATTAGGCACCGTCCGATTTTCCGCAATGGGAACCCGGCGCTTGAGCCGGGCCAAGTCCGGAAACGTGGTTTGCGGGCGCAGCTCCGGCACTGGCCCGAATGCCGAACCGCAGGCACGGAGGCGGAGAGCTGCCTGCGGGCGATTTCGGGTTGAGAATAAACCGGGGCTCTGTTAGCAGGAGGAACCACGCGGACGTGGTGGAATCGGTAGACACAAGGGACTTAAGGCAAAGTTGAGTGCGCCGGCGGAAACGCCGGACGTAGAACTGCTCAAAGTCGGGGAAACCTGTCAGATGGCGATCCCGAGCCAAGCCCGAGATCTCGGGAAGGTGTAGAGACTAGACGGGCAGCACCTAAGGCGCTTCTGCTAGGGTGAAGGTATAGTCCAGACCACAAACGCCGGAAGGCGGCGGCGAAAGCCGTAGCTGGTAAGAAAATCCCTCGGCCTTCGGCTGTGCGGGTTCGAGTCCCGCCGTCCGCACCAGTTTCCCTGGCGCTATCGCCCTTCGGGCTACTGGAGCGCAGGTTTGGTTAGAGGTTTGTCCTCTCACCTGCACCATTTTCGGTGTGCTAACGGCCAAATCCTAATTCCCCACAGACCCTAGGCAGGCCCAAACGGCATCGCGATGTGCGACGCCGTTTGTTAAAAAAAACAAAGAGGTGACCGTCCGTTCTGAATGCTTCCGAATTGGAAATGGCTCCGGACAAAGGGCCGAGCGCCCCTTCAAAAGGCCAGTCATTATTTCCGGATCTAGGCGGCAGCCACGTTTGCCAGGAAGGCTTGAACCTCTTCGCCCAGGCGGTCCGTCTCGACGGCCAGTGCCTCGGCCGAGGACAGAACCTGCGCGGCGGAAGCTCCCGTGTCGGTGGCTGCCTTGTTTACGCCGGCGATGTTGTCGGAAACCTCTTCAGAACCCTGGGACGCCCTTTGAACGTTTTCGGAGATCTCCTGAACGGCCTGCCCCTGCTGATTGACGGCTCCTGAAATCGAGACGGCAATTTCGCTGATCCGGCTGATCACCTTGGAGATGCTGCTGATTGCATCCGAAGCGTCCTGTGTCGCATGCTGGATGCCGTCGATCTGGGATCCGATCTCGGCTGTCGCCTTGGAGGTCTGTTCGGCGAGCTGCTTGACCTCCTGCGCGACGACGGCAAAACCTTTTCCCGCCTCTCCGGCACGCGCTGCTTCGATGGTGGCATTCAGCGCCAGCAAATTGGTCTGGCTGGCGATGTTGTTGATCAGATCGACAATGTCGCCAATTCGGTTGGCGGCCTCCGACAGGGCGTCAACCTTCGACACCGTTTCACCAGCCAGCCCGACAGCCTGGTTGGTTATCTCTTCGGATTGGGTCACCTGCCGTCCGATTTCCTGGACGGATGCCGACATTTCTTCCGCCGCGGCCGCGACCGATCTGACGTTCGAGCTGGCTTCACCGGACGCATGCGACACAGCGCTCGCCTGGACGGTGGTTTCTTCCGCCGTCGAGGCCAGGTTTTCCGCCGCCGCCTTCATCTGACCGGCGGCGCCCGACAGGGTGTTCACGATGGACCCGACCTTTTCGTCAAAGGTGTTCGCAAGCCCCTCAAGCGTTTCCTGACGTTCCTGCCGGCCGGCCTCGATATAGACGGCGATGGCGAAGTCCATGTCCAGCAGGAGGGCCTTCGAAACCGCCTGCTGGAGCTCGACCGCCTTGTTTTTGCGGCCTCGCGGGAGCACCTTTCGGCTTGCCAGATCCTGGGAAATTCTCCCCAGCAGTCCGGAAAGCAGGAAATTGTAACCGCCGATGTACCACTTGGGTTCCAGACCGATCCGGTTGTGAACCTCGCCGATTTTCCTCACCGACTCGACATACGCCTCATCGAATGTTCCCTCGGTGATGAGTTCCCAATGGCGCAGCTGCATGGCCTTTGCGTGCGCCATGTGTTCCTTGCTGCTGAAAAACCTGGCGGTTTCCTCGAATTGCCCGACATGTTCGTAAAATGCGTCCAGGCCATGCGGCAAGACGGACATGACATAGTCTTTATTATTTTTGAGTGCATCGCGTACTTCGGCTGTTATTCCGTGAAACTGCAGCCGGTCTTCAACATTTGTCTCATTGCCCATTGAACCCTCCTGAGGTCCCTAACCACTTCAATTTTCAGCATTGATAAAATTAACTATAGGTTACATAGTTTAGTGAAAATATGTATACAAAAAGTAACTTCTTTTAATTACTTGGTTGTTGCCTCTAGTTATTCAATGATGTGTTGTAATTCATGAGATTTATACTCGTGATGATTGTTTATTTCCTTCCTGCTAACTTTAAACGAGTATGAGACTCGTCTGCAGGTCTCCCTCTTGGTCAACAAAGCCATCTCCAGCTTCAGAGGCCGCATAACCACGCCGGCGGCGTTGCGCGGGACGCTTTGTGTATGCACAACGAATATTGATTGAAGCTGGAGACCTCGCGCCGGGATATTCAACATGGCGCGGTTTCACCGAAGGATGGCCGGGGCTGTTTGGCAAGAAGAGCCGATGAGCCGATAATGAAGTCTCTAACCGGGCAAAGATACAGCGATGGATCTGCAGATAAAGGGACGTGTGTTTATCGTAACGGGCGGCACGAAAGGCATCGGGCTCGCCGTTGTCCAGTGTCTGATCGACGAAGGCGCGAAAGTTGCCGTATGCGCGCGGTCGAAAGACGATCTGGAGAAACTGAAGGAATTGGCCCCGGCGGATATGCTGATCGTCCGGCAGACCGATGTGCTGCACACCGAGGCGATGAAGCGTTTCGTGCAGCAGGTGGCCGAAGAATTCGGCCGGCTCGACGGTGTCGTCGCGAATGCCGGAACGGGAACCGGCGTCGGCATTCTGGACGCGACACAGGAGGAGTGGACCGGCCAGTTTTCCGTCAAGGTTTTCAGCGTCACAAACCTGGTGACACCCGCAATTCCGTTTCTGCAGCAGTCGGATGCGCCGCGCATCGTGATCATGAATGCGGTCAATGCTTACCGGCCCGAACCGTCGATGCCCGTGGTCAGTGCCGCACGCGCTGCGGTCGCCAATCTTGCACAGAGCCTGGCATCGGAGCTGGCGCCGTTTGGAATTTGCGTGAACACGATTGCTCTGGGTGCGGTCGAGACCGAGCGGCAGCATGACCGCTACAGGAAATCGCGGAGCGGTCTCGACTATGAAAGCTGGCGCAAGGAGGAGGCCGCGCGCCGCCGCATAGCGCTCGGCCGATTTGGAAAACCGGAAGAGGTCGCCCCGTTTGTGGCGCTCTGCCTGTCCCCGCTGTCCTCCTACGTCACCGGTGCGGCGATCAGCATTTCCGGTGGGGCGGGGTGAGATAGCGTCCCAAAAGGGTGTGCTGCCTGGCACATGTGCGTTGTTGTCAGCGTTGTAGAAACGGTGGTAATTATACGTATCTTTCGTTGTTTTTATTCGGGAAGCCTGAATGCCCCAACACCTTGAGATCTCTCTCTTGGGCGAATTGCGTGTTCTGTCCTGCGGAAAAGAGGTCTCCTTGCCCGCCTCGCGCAAGGCCAGGGCTCTGCTGGCTTTTCTGGTTGCGACGGGACGGCCGCACCGCAGGGAGCGTCTGTGCGAGCTGTTCTGGGACCTTCCCGACGACCCGAAAGCCGCGCTGCGCTGGGCGCTCAGCAAGCTGCGCAAGGCCGTCGACGAGCCGGACCGGGTCAGGATCGTGGCCGACCGCGAGCGGGTCCAGTTCGTCCCGGGCGAAATTCAGGTCGATATCACCGACATTCATGCGCGGCTCAGGGACCGGATCAATCCGCCCGATGCCGGAGAACTGGAACAGATGGCGGGCCGGTTGGAACGGGTGCTGCTCGATGGCCTGGACGGGGCCGGTGACGACAGTTTCGATGCCTGGCTGACGGCGGAACGCGAAGACGCCAGAACAGCGCAGGCGGAGGTGTTGAAACGTCTCGCGATTCATCCGGACATAGGCACGATCGCCGCCCGGAAATGGACCCGGCTCTGGGAGGAGACAGACCCGGAAGGCGCTGCGCTCCACCGTGAGGCTCAGGCGAAACAGCAAGCGGCCAAGGGCGCCTTCGGGGCAGGCGATGTCAACGGAACCGATGCCAACCTTGCCATTCTCGAAACGATTGCAGGGAATGCCCAGAAGCGGGTGAGGGAAGCCCGTGCCCGGGCGTTGCGTGCCCAGCGGATCGGGTTCTGCGAGGTCGCCGACGGAACCAAAATCGCCTATGCGAGCATCGGCTCGGGTCCGCCGATCCTGAAGGCGGCGAACTGGCTGAATCATCTGGAATTCGACTGGTCCAGCCCGATCTGGGGCCGGAGCTTTGCCGAGATCGCCCGCCGGCGCACCTTCATCCGCTACGACGAGCGCGGCTGTGGCCTGTCTGACTGGGATGTCGGCGAACTGAGCTTCGAGGCATTCGTGGAGGATCTTGAGGCGGTCGCCGACAAGCTTGGGCTCGAACGCTTCCCGCTGATCGGCATTTCGCAGGGATGCGCGGTGTCGATCGAATATGCGGTGCGTCATCCGGAGCGCGTGTCCGGCTTGATTCTGATCGGCGGATATGCGGCGGGCTGGCGGCATCTCGCGAGCCCGGAGGAGCAGGCGCGGCGCGAAGCAGTCCTGACGCTGACGGAACTTGGATGGGGGACCGACAATCCCGCCTACAGGCACATCTTTTCGCAGACCTTCATGCCGGAGGCGAGCGCGGAGACGCTGGCCTGGTTCGACGAGTTCCAGCGTCAGACCACATCGCCGAAAAACGCCGCCCGGTTTCAGGACGCCTTCGGTCATATCGACGTCCGGCACCGGCTGGGTGAGGTGCGTGCGCCGACCATCGTGCTGCATTCCAAATACGACCAGCGTATTCCGCTCGCTCTCGGCCGGGCGGTGGCCTCGGGCATTCCGGGCGCCCGTTTCGTGCCGCTGGAAAGCCACAACCATATTCTGGTCGATCAGGAGCCCGCCTGGCGGGTCTGCCTGGAAACGATCGGCGCGTTTCTGGACGAAAACGGCATCTAGATCAGCTTTTAGGTGCTAGAGCGTCTTGTCTGCGTTCACTTGAACGCAGGATGCTCTAGGGGCAAGGACATGCGCCAAAAAACAAACCCCCGGTCTGGGCCGGGGGGCTCGTCGAACCGTGTCGACGGTTACTTTTGGGAGAAGTCCTTGTGCATTACCCTCCGTAGAACGGGGAAATGCAGACGCGGCGCCGGCCCTTGATGGGCTGGAAGGTGTTGTCGAACGCGCGGAAGGACCTGTAGTGGTTCTGGCACCATGCCAAGTGTTGCTGCCAGTAGCCGTAGTTCGGTGCCTTGTAGACCTGGAAGGTGAAGAACTTGTGGCCATGGTAGCCGTGACGGTGGTGCCCATGGCCATGATGGCCGTGGTGACCGTGCTTGCCGTGATGACCCTTGCCGCCGGCCATGGCAGCGGTGGTCCCAAGTGTTGCGGTGGAAATACCAAGCACTGCGATGGTAACTGCTGAAACAATCGATTTTCTAAACATAAGGCGTCTCTCTATCGTCTTGGTTACGGCGAAAATTCTTCCGCCAATACCCATTACGTAAGCGAGATCCTTTTCGGGACATGTGATGCGCGGCACTGTCCGGGCATGGGTTGCAAACCTACCTCGACGACTGGAGCCCGGTTCTGCCGCCGACGTGTCAGCCCGGGGTCACCGATTGCAAAGAGAAGATTCCATGCCCTGACAAAGGACGAGCAGATCACAGCTCGAAATTTCAATGATCCGTTTTCAGCCCGTCGACTTCCTCCTGACAACGCTCAGGCCAGGCCCGAAAGATGGCGAAGGCCGCTATTATTCGGCCTCCGAGATCTCTTCGAGCCCTTCTCTGTCGCGGATGATCAGCCAGCCGCCCTTGAGGTCGATCAGCTCCGACTTCTGCCATTTGCGCAGGCAGCGGTTCACGTTTTCCCGCGTGTTGCCGATCATGGAGGCGATTTCCGACTGCGAAAGGGACAGTTTGCCGAGCGGTTTGGCGTCGCTGCCGGGGGCGGCCGCGGTGAGCCGCAGGAGCAGCCGGGCCAGGCGTGCGGGCAGGGCGAGGAACGCGATCTCCATCATCCGCTCGTCCGACCGCCGCACGCGCTGGCACAGAAGCTCGATGAGGCGGATCGAAAAGGCCGGATTGCGCTGCAGGACTTCGAGCAGCGAGCGTCTTTCCAGCACAACGAGGGTGCAATTGGTCAGCGCGCGGACATTCGCGGAGCGTTCGCCGCCGTCGAGAAGCGCGATTTCGCCGAAAACGTCACCCGCCTTCAACTCCGACAGAGTGATGTCGCGCGCGTTGGGCGTCGGCATGCTGACCCGCACCGAGCCTTCGGCGATCGCCATCATGCTTTGGCCCGGTGTGCCCATGTCAAAGACGATGTCGCCCGCGGAATAGCGTTTGACGTGAGCGAAAGCGGCAAGTTCGCTCCGGGTCTGCTCATCGAGAGCCTCGAAGACAAAGCTCTTGCTCAACAGCTTTACCTTGTTCAGTGTTTCATCGACGGTCATCTGCTACACTTTCGTCAGAACTTTCTTTTCCGGTACAACGCTGGCTACAACGGTCCGGGTGTCTTAGCGTTTCCAGAATCCAAGGTACGACTGGCATATATTTGACAAACCTATTGAGAAACCCATGTCAACGAGATGTATTAGAACTTTTGTAACGGCAACATTGCTGCTGGCTGCGGCTACTGCACATAGCATGGCGCAGGAAGTCAATGGCTGCGTCAAGGCGGATTTACCCAACCCGCCCAGGATCGTCTACCGGTGCGCGAACGGACTGGTATTCGAAGCGGAGGCGGCCGCCCAGATTGAAGTTGAAAACAGCGCCAACCAGGTCCGGCCCGACGCGGTCCGCCTGAACGACGATGCGGTGCTTATCGAGGTCGAGCCGGACAGCGGACCTTTCCAGATCCTGACCCCGCACGCGATCGCGGCGGTTCGCGGAACGGTGTTCGTCGTGGACGTCACGCCGGACATGACGTCCGTCTTCGTCGTGCGCGGCGTTGTCGCGGTATCCCGGCCGGACGGCTCGGACACTGTGACGCTGACGGAAGGCGAGGGCGTGGAAGTCACCGTGAGCGACCCGCTGGTGGTCAAGCAATGGCCTGCCGAAAAGGTCGGCAGGCTTCTCGCCCGCTTCGATCGATGACATCGAGGCTTCCGATAAGGCTCGCGCTATTTGCGCTCTTTGTCGGCTGTCTCTGGGCCGGTTGGCTCACGTACACACATCTTTCCGGCCGGGCCAGCGTTCTGGACAGGGCCGAAACGGTGCTTCTCGACCTGCGTATCCTGATCAACGGACCGCGCAAGGCCTCCGATGAAGTCGTCATCGTCGCCATTGACGACGACACCGTGGAGGCTTCCGGCCGCTATCCGATCGGCCACAACAACCTGGCGCATCTGATCGCAAAGATCAGGCAGGCCGGCGCGCGCGCACTCGCGATCGACGTGCTGTTGATGGGAAACAGCGAAAGGACCGACGACGACAGCCTTGCCGCCGCCCTGGGATCGATCCCCACCGTCATCGCCGCAGCCGGAAAGTTCGCCAATGAAACGGCGGGCGGTTCCTTTGTTCCAAAACCCGACAACGTTCTGTGGCC
>JGI12485J12827_1000746_pt1 | contig 8955 bp, 5 predicted proteins | sample TtaePargueraPR_10_FD_12827 | JGI IMG/M metagenome (IMG submission 12827)
CTCGCGGTGGCAGCCGCCTATGCCGAGGGTGAAACACGCATGTGCGATCTTGAAGAATTGCGGGTAAAGGAATCCGATCGTCTGGCCGCTGTCGCTGCCGGTCTTGAAGCAAACGGTGTCATTCACCGGATCGAAGGCGATGATCTGATTGTCACCGGTGGTGTCGTGCCGGGCGGTGGTATGGTGGAGACCCATCTGGACCACCGTATTGCGATGTCGTTCCTGGTTTTGGGTCTTGGCGCAGAAAAACCGGTTGCGGTTGATGATGCCAACCCGATTGCCACAAGCTTCCCGAACTTTGAAACCCTGATGGGCGATATGGGCGCAAAATTTGCCCTGCATTCCTGATCGGGCCGACCATATATAAGTCACCATCCGGGACTTATTGATGCACCAGACATAATCACGAGGGAGTGACCCATATGATCATCGCCATTGATGGGCCGGCCGCGTCCGGCAAGGGGACCTTGGCACGTCGAGTCGCAGAAGCAATGGACTATGCCTATCTCGATACCGGCCTGCTTTATCGTGCGACCGGTGCGAAAGTTCTGGCCGAAAATGGCGATCCTGCCGACGAGGCCGCCGCGGTTGCTGCGGCCGAAAATCTGAGCGCGTCCGATCTTGAAGGTGAGGCCCTTCGCAGCGAGGAAGTCGGCACGGCTGCCTCAAAAGTTGCAGCAATTCCAAGGGTTCGCGAGGTGTTGCTTGATTTTCAGCGCACCCTTGCCACCACCCCACCCGGCGGTAAACGTGGTGCCGTATTAGATGGTCGCGACATCGGAACGGTCGTCTGTCCGGAAGCCCCGATCAAGTTTTATCTAACAGCCAGTGTCGAAGAACGTGCAAACCGTCGGTTCAAACAGTTGCAGGAAAAAAATCCCGCTGCTATATACGAGCGCGTTCTTAAAGAGCTTGAAGAACGGGATGCCCGAGACAGTGCTCGCGATGTCGCACCGCTCAAGATGGCAGATGACGCAATCCATATTGATACGGATCGTCTGAATGCCAACGCAGTGTTCGATGCCGTCATGGCACATATCCATACCCATATGGGTGCGGATGACTGATCAAAAGGCGTTTTAACCGTCAGGCGTTGAACGATCCCGAGGTACCGGTCCTTTGGCCTGTTCCTAAGGTGAACGACTTGTGCGTTCACCTTTTCGTGTATGCAAGGTTCGCCTTCACATGCGTTCGGGTTTGAACACTGAATGACAAATCGCCGCGATTTTGCGGCAAAGACCACCGGACACAACCGGTTGGCCAGAATATAGTGACGATACTCGAAAGGAAGTCTGGTTTATGACCACCGCTGAAGAAGCACAATTCTCGACTGGCGAAGATTTTGCCGCCCTGCTGGCTGAAACCCTTGGTTCTGAAGACGAAGGTTTTGTTGGCCGCGTAATGACCGGTTCGGTCGTTAAAAAAACTGACGATGATGCCATCGTCGATGTCGGCCTGAAATCCGAAGGCCGCGTTCCGCTTAAAGAATTTGGCGCAGGCGAAGTAAACATTGGCGACACCGTTGATGTTTATGTCGACCGCTATGAAAACAAGGATGGCCTGATCGTCCTGTCGCGCGAAAAAGCGCGCCGCGAAGAAGCTTGGGTTGAGCTGGAAAAACAGTTCTCCGAAGGCAAACGCGTCGACGGCACCATCTTTGGTCGTGTTAAAGGCGGCTTCACCGTTGACCTGTCGGGCGCTGTTGCGTTCCTTCCGGGTTCCCAGGTTGATATCCGTCCGGTTCGTGACGTCACCCCGCTGATGAACAACCCGCAGCCGTTCCAGATCCTGAAAATGGATCGTTCGCGCGGCAACATCGTTGTTTCGCGTCGTGCCGTTCTCGAAGAGACCCGTGCAGAACAGCGTGCTGAACTGATCCAGAACCTTCAGGAAGGTCAGATCCTTGACGGCGTCGTCAAAAACATCACCGATTACGGCGCGTTCGTCGATCTCGGTGGCGTTGATGGCCTGCTGCACGTTACCGACATTGCTTGGAAACGTATCAACCATCCGTCCGAAGCCCTTCAGATCGGCCAGACTGTTAAAGTCCAGGTTATCCGCTTCAACAGCGAAACCCAGCGTATCTCGCTTGGCATGAAGCAGCTTGAAGCTGATCCGTGGGAAGGTGTCGAAGCCAAATACCCGGTCGGTTCGAAATTCGAAGGTCGTGTCACCAACATCACCGATTACGGCGCATTCGTCGAACTCGAAGCTGGTGTCGAAGGCCTGGTCCACGTTTCCGAAATGTCCTGGACCAAGAAAAACATCCACCCGGGCAAAATTGTTTCGACCTCGCAGGAAGTCGAAGTCATGGTGCTCGACGTCGATGCCCAGAAACGCCGTATCTCGCTTGGTCTCAAGCAGTGCACCTCGAACCCGTGGGATGCCTTCCTGGCAGCTCATCCGGTCGAGTCCGAGATCGAAGGCGAAGTCAAGAACATCACCGAATTCGGTCTGTTCATTGGCCTCATGGGTGGTATCGACGGTATGGCTCACCTCTCGGACCTGTCATGGGACCGCGCTGGTGAAGAAGTCATCAAAGAATACAAAAAAGGCGACATCGTCAAAGCCAAGGTTCTTGACGTTGACGTTGAAAAAGAACGCATCTCGCTCGGCATCAAACAGCTGTCTGGTGATCCGTTCAAAGACGCCGTTGTCGGCATCAAACGTGGCGACGCTGTAACCTGTGAAGTGACCGAAGTTAACGACGGTGGCATCGAGGTTTCGGTTGGCGACACCGAACTCAAAGGCTTCATCCGTAAAGCTGAGCTGGCGCGTGAGCGTTCTGAACAGCGTCCGGAACGCTTTGCAGTTGGTGAAAAAGTCGACGCACGCGTTACTGCAATCGACTCCAAAACCCGCAAGGTTTCCCTCTCTGTCAAAGCTCTTGAAGTTGCTGACGAGAAGAAAGCAATGGCGGATTACGGTTCGGCAGACAGCGGCGCATCGCTCGGCGATATCCTCGGCGAAGCTCTGCGCAAGAAACAGGAAGGCGGCGAATAAGCCACCCTCCGACGAATACGCTCTGCAGTCTTGCAGAACGAAAAGACGGGTCGCGCAGTGCGCGGCCCGTTTTCTTTTGCCAGTCTGCTTTTGCTTGGTCCGAATGTTTGGCTGCTGACAGGCAGGCAGGACGAAAGCTTCCTCCTGTCTGTCAACGTTCATTTGACGGCTCAGAATTCGTAACGTGCGGCCAGACCAAAGGTCAAAGGTGCACCGACATCAACGACGGTGTCGCTTTGGTTGGCGGTAACATAACGCTCGTTAAACAGGTTTTGAACGTAACCGGTGAAGGTCATGTTTCCGACGGCATATTCCGCATTCAGGTTAAACAGCGTAACCGGATCACTGCGGCGTTCGCCAATTACCTGTGAGCCGCTGGTGATAAAGTTTGAAATGCTATCATCCTGATAGGTAGCATTAGCACCGATCATAAAGCCGCTATCAAACGTGTAATTGGCTCCGACGGATGCCTGATACTTCGGCGCAAACATGAAATCGTGGCCGCTGTAATCAACGCCGTCCGATACAAACGAATTGTATTTGGTGTCGCTATAAGACGCACCGGCATTTACCGAAAGCTGCGAGGTGATCAGATATTTTGCTGAAATCTCAGCCCCGGCCATCTGGCTGTCGGCGGCATTGGCTACCTGACGATTGTCACTTGCGTCGCGGAATGTGACCTGCTGATCTGTCCAGTCGGTGTAATAGACGTTAGCGTTGGTTTGCAGGCGCCGGTTCAACCAGTTACCGCGCCAAGCCAGTTCATAGGTATCGGTGAATTCGGGATCATAGGGCGTATGGAGTGCGCGGGCTCTGAGGTTCACGCCACCACTGCGATAACCGCGCTGCCAGGTAAATCCAACAAGATGGTTTTCTGTTACGTCGTAACTCAAACCAAGTTTCGGCAATAACACGTTCGAGCTGATATTTTCGTCAATTGAACGAGCAGATGACAAGCTTACCAAAGCGGTTGGGTAATTGATCTGCGTGTGGTTTTCTTCATAGTCCCAGCGCAGTCCCGAAATCAGTGTCCAGTCATTGGCAAACTTCCAGTTTGCCTCTCCAAACAGGGCATAGCTGTCAATTTCAACTTTGCCTTTCTGCTCAAGGGCGACGGTGCTGCCACTAAGCAACTGGTCATCAATCTCGCCGGTTGTCCGACCCAAATAGGTGCCGAAGAACCCGGTCAGTTGGTCATAGTCATAACCAAGCCGGACTTCTTGGCTTGCAAGCGTTTGTTCATGCTTGCGGGTTGCGATCTCCGTCGTGGTTGCCACACGATCGAAGTCAAGGACGGCATCATAGTCAACCAATGTTGCCGAACTGATACTGGTTAAAGTCCATTCATCATCGAGATACCAGTTAAGTTTGCCTGTTGCCGAATTCTGGTCGAACTTGTGATAGGTTTCGGTGTTTTCGAATACGTTGAAATAGTTCGGGACGCCGCCGGTTGCCTGCACGGCATTGAGGCCGGCACGCTGGTCATTGTGCGCAAAAGTCAGCAACAGGTCGACGTCATCGGATGGCAGGAACAACAACTTGCCGCGGACATTAGCAGACCGTAAAGGATTGGCATCTTCGCCAAGGGTGCCGTTGTTGATATATCCATCCTCGGTTTGATAATCGACGGCCAAACGTCCGGCCAGCTTGCTGTCGATCAATGCGCCGTTGGCGAGGGCCGATGTGCCGCGTTCACCGTACCGGCCGACATTGCCCTGCACCGCAAATTCTGGCGCGAAAGTCGGGTCTTTGGTTTTCATCACCACTGCACCGGCAAGCGAGTTGCGGCCCTGCGTGGTTGACTGTGCTCCGCGATAAATTTCTACCTGCTCGACATCCCAGACCGAAAGCGGGTTGGCTGTCAAAAGACGGTTGCTCTGGATCGCATCATCAACAAAAACTGAAATCGCACCGTTAAGGGCAGCGGCTCCCTGTTCGTCAAAACCTTGGACCGGAATACCGCGAATACCCCAATTCTCGTTACCGGACTGGGTATAGACACCGGGCGTGCCACTCAGCACATCCTGAAGGTTCTTTGCCCCCTCCTTGCGCATGTCCTCGCTGGTGCTAACCGCGACACTAGAAAGTGTCTTGTCTTCGCTACGTTGTATTTTTTCGCCCGTTACGATCACTGTCTCGAGCTGAATTACTTCTTGCGGTACTTCTTCGTTGGCCAATACCGGCGTTATGCCGAGCGCGCTGGAGGCCACAGCTAGCGCCAAAGAGTTTTTACTGAAAACGTGCATTACTTTGCTTCCCATTCAGAAACGTTTTTCAAGCATCGCGATAGAAAAGTCAGCGTGTCTTAAGACCGGTTTTCTGGCTTTCTTCGCCCCCTGAAACATCTGTCGGGAATGATTAATCACGTTAATATGCGAATGACAATAGTTATTAGTTGCTAATATGATCGTTTGTTTTCAATGAATTATTTTCTCTGAAGGTAAATTCGGTGGAGTGCTGCGTATATCTGACCAACTAATATGGATCAGCTTAGGTGTGACTCAGCTGTGCTCAAGGTGAATTGACCGAAGATAGCTTTTCTGTGCTGCCAATGATTGCCGATGCAGTCTTGGGCATGCCTCACATAGCACCTCTGGCTTGCCGTCAATCGGGCTATGAAGCATGTAATGCAGGCAGCAATGCTTCCGAAGCGGGATGGTCGGACAGATATCTGGTACAGGGGACGTAACAAGACGCTGTAGGTTTCTAAGCTTCAAGCGCCCGTTGGCAACGACGGGCTTTTCCATCCATTGATGGGCTTTGTCATGGTCTTCGGGAGGCAATGCGCTTTTAAGTCTGTCAAATACCCCGTCCCAGACTGCAATAACATTTCCCCAAAGGACTTTGGTCGATACTCCGCCCCATGCAGAAATCGTTCCGAATACCGGATCAAGATGGTCGATTAATACATGCTTCCAATAGTCGGCAATTTGGTCCTGAGCCAGTGGCTCAAATGGAGGCGTGACTTTTAGTGCCGCGGGCTGCGCTTCATCATGTAGAAGCTCGGTACCATCTTTCCAAACCAATAGACCGGTATTGTGAGAAAATATAGCCGCCAACATTGCCGGGAACAGAATGCTCAGATAATTCATCGACCATTGCGAAGCGATAGGTGGTCGCTTCGCTGCTGGGTATATCAGTGAAAATTGATCCAGAATGGGGAAGAGAGTTGTTTCCTCGACAAGTCGGGATAGCTTGATAGAGGAGAGGTCGCCTGAATCTGTTCGGATAACGCAACGTATTGGCGGCCATGTTTGGCAAAGCCAGTCTGGTAATTCTATAACACGTTCTCCTGGAAAGGATGATACCGATAATGAGTATCATTATTATTGATAATAACAACGCGTCCATATAAATTCAATCCGATTTATTTCAATGAGTTGAGTATCATGAAGACTTTGCAGGGTTTCTGGCGACTGGCCCGCCCTTTCTGGACATCCTCCGAAAAAATCCCTGCCTTTTTGTTGTTGCTTGCTACCATTCTCATGAATCTTGGACTCGTTGGGGTCAACATCCTCAATAATTTCTGGAATCTGAACTTTTATAACGCATTACAAGCACTGGATTACGAAGCTTTCCTGATCAGTGGTGGTCAATTCATTCTGTTGCAGTTTGCCCTTACCATTTTCACGGTTGCTGCCTTTCACTTTCAGCAAAAGTTGACAATCAGATGGTTGCGTTGGTCGATCAAAAATACTCTTCGAAGCTGGCTCAAAGATCACAGATATCTTCTGTTGCAACTGGATTCGCCAGAAACGGATAACCCGGATCAACGCGTTGCTGACGATATTGATATGTTTGTTGTCATCTCGCTGAAGTTGGGCTTGGGTCTGATGACAGCTTTGGTGTCGCTTTTCTCATTTCTCAATATTCTCTGGCAGGCCTCTGGTCTTGTCGCGATTCCGTTTGGTAGTGAAAGTCTGATTATTCCCGGGTTGCTGGTTTGGGTTGCGTTGCTCTATTCGATTGCTGGAACGGTTGGTGCTTTCTGGTTGGGACGTGCGCTTCCGGGACTCAATTTCTTGCAGCAACGCCGTGAAGCTGATTTCAGATTTGCCTTGATGCGCCTGCGCGAACATGCGGAATCAATCGCGCAATATCGGGGTGAAGCAGCCGAGATGAAAACATTCTCGTCACGCTTGGAAGCTGCGTTGCAAAACTTCTGGGAGTTGGTGAAGAAGCAAAAAATCGTTCTTGGCTATTCCACCTTCTATATGCGTACAGCCACGGTAATTCCGATGTTTATCATGGCGCCACAGTTTTTTGCGGGCGCGTTTCCGCTTGGTCGGCTAACCCAGATCAGTGCTGCATTCGGCGAGGTTCATGAAGCAATGGCCTACCTTGTTCGGGCCTTTCCCCAAATTGCGGAATGGAAATCAGTTGTAGATCGACTGACCAGTTTTCAGGATCGATTGGAAACCATTTCTTCGAAATCAGGTGTGACAATTACCCATCAGCAACGATCCTTCGAAATCAAGGATTTGCACCTGTGGCTCCCTGATAATGGTAAAACTCTATTCCAGAATCTGTCGCTGCATATGGTGTCAGGCGAGAGTCTTCTGATCCGGGCGCCGTCCGGCTTTGGCAAATCAACCATGGTTCGAGCGGTATGCGGATTGTGGAAAAACGCATCAGGGCATGCATTTTACGATACCGAGAGTACATTGGTTCTGGCTCAGAAGCCTTATCTTCCACTTGGAAAATTACGGGACATTCTGTGGTATCCGCAAAGTTCTGATGCAGCTCGCGATTCGGAAATTTCGCGTGCACTGCAGAAGTTTGGGCTGGAACACCTGATCGCGCAGCTTGATGACGAAATTGATTGGTCAAAAAAGCTCAGTCTTGGTGAACAGCAGCGCTGCGCATTTGTCCGTGCCATGTTGCAAAAACCCTCTGTTCTTTTCCTTGATGAAAGCACCTCCGCGCTTGACGAAAATACAGAAGCTCTTTGTTACAATCATCTGAAGCAAGAACTGCCAGGCGCTATTCTGATCAGTATCGGCCATCGTCCTTCGTTGGAGCGCTTTCACTCCCAGATTCTGGAATTTGACGCCGAAGGTAGAACCCATTTCTCGCAGAACAAAAGCGAAGCTCTGGCTTAACCTCTTTTATCTTGGAGCTCACCTATCTGGCAAAAGTGTCTATTTGCTTGGTTGTAAAAATGGGCAACGTACCCATCATAGTGTGTCGCGTTGATGCGGCATAAGGTGTTTAAACATAAATCGCCTCTGAAAATTGTGAAAACTGCCATAATCACTTAGCGCACGGAATTGTCACACTAAATTGAATATTAGCCGAGTTTTGACCCCGTATTGGTGTCAGGTGCTACTCTGTTTGGCGATTTTCACGAAAATTTTGATTTTAAACGCTTTTTGTTCTTGCCTTCCGGGTCGATAAAAACCATTTGAAGAGACTGGTTTAAGGGAACACACTCTTCCAACTATTTGATTAAGTAACCAAAACTGAGGCACGCCGATGGCACTTGATGCCGATATCCTGCTGGATCGACGCCGCTTGAAAAAATCTATCTTCCGCTGGCGTGTGGTGGCGGTGATTGCCGTGGTCGCGGTGATCGTGATCGGCTTGTCTGGCACGGGTGTTAAGGACAGTGTTCTGGGCGGACTGGGTCCGCGCATTGTTGAAGTCACCATCGAAGGTGTGATCACCGAAGATCCTTATCTTCTTGATGCGCTGAGCGCGATTGAAGAAGACAGTGATGTTGTTGGTGTGATTGTCCATATCAACAGCCCGGGTGGCACCATGGTTGGTGGCGAAACGCTGTTTGAGGCACTGCGCCGTATTGGTGAAACCCGGCCAATCGTTGCCGAGATGGGGACTGTTGCGGCGTCCGGCGGTTACATGACCGCGATTGCCGCCGACCACATCATTGCCCGCCGTGGAACGATCACCGGCTCGATCGGGGTGATTTTCCAGTCGATGAATTTCAATGGA
>JGI12485J12827_1000763_pt1 | contig 8838 bp, 6 predicted proteins | sample TtaePargueraPR_10_FD_12827 | JGI IMG/M metagenome (IMG submission 12827)
GGCCGCCGTCGTCGCGGCGACCACCGGCGCGGAGCCGGCGGCGCTGCTCGGCCGGGTGCCGGCGGCGGACGGAAAGGTCGACGACGCCGCGTGGATGTCACGGTGCGCCGCGGTACGTGACGCGCTGTACCGCACTCGGCGCGGCACCCGTGGTGCCCGGGAGGTGCTGGCGGAGTACGCCGGCGGGGAGATCGCGGTGGCCACCGGGGTGCTGCTCGGTGCGACCGCCAACCGGATCCCGGTGCTGTTGGACGGCCCGGTCGGGGTGGCCGCCGCGCTGGTCAGCCGGGATCTCGCCGGCCAGGCCCGGCACTGGTGCCTGCTGCCCGACCACGGCCGGCAGCCGACCGTGCGGCACGCGGCGGACGTACTCGGCCTGACCCCGCTGCTGGACCTGCGGCTCGACCTGGGTGAGGGCGCCACCGCGCTGGCCGCGTTGCCGCTGCTGCGTTCGGCGCTCGCCCTGGCCGACACGCTCGACGAGCACCCGACGTTCGCCGAACCGGAGCCGGCCGGCCCCGGTCCGGCCGCTGCCGACCCGGTGCGGTGACCGCCGGCCCACCCACCGGGCTGGGACGTACGGTGTCCGCCGGCGTCCGGCTCGCCGTCACCACCTTCACCGTGTTTCCGCTGCGGCCCGGCGCGGTGCACCGGGCGGCGGCGGCCGTGGCGATGTCGGTCGCCCCGGTGGTCGGCCTCGGGCTGGGCATGCTCCTCGCAATGGCCCTGCTCGCGCTCTCGGCCGCCGGGACCCCGGCGCTGGTCGCCGCAGCGCTCGTGACGGGCCTGGCCGCAGCGTCGACCCGGGGACTGCACCTGGATGGACTGGCCGACACCGTTGACGCGCTCGGCTCACACCGGCCCGCTGACGGCGCGCTGGCGGTGATGCGCCGGCCGGACATCGGTCCGTTCGGCGTGGTTGCCCTGGTCGTCGTACTGCTGGCGCAGACGGCGTCGCTCGGGTCGCTACCGGCCGGACGGTCGTGGCCGGCGGTCCTGGCGACGGTCGCCGCCGCAGTCGCGGCAGGTCGGCTCGCGGTCACCTGGGCCTGCCGCCAGGCCGTGCCGGCCGCCCGACCGGACGGGCTCGGCGCGCTGGTGGCCGGCACCCAGCGGTGGCCGGCGGTGGCGTCCGGCACGGTCCTGGTCGCCGCCGTGGCGGTCGCCGCCGTACCCGGCCGCCCCTGGCAGGGGCCGCTGGTCGTGCTGGGCGCGGTGCTGCTGTGGCTGATCTGGCTGCGCCATCTGGTCCGCCGGTTCGGCGGGATCACCGGCGACGTGCTGGGTGCCGGCGTCGAGTTCACCAGCACCGCCGTCTACCTCGGCCTGGTGACCGTGCGGTAACCCGGTGGCCGGTGAGCGGCGGCGCCGACCGTGCGCCGGCTGCACCCCGACCGCACCCGACCGTGCGCCGGCCGCAGGCCACGGCGATCGGCAACCTCGGCCGCCCCGGGTCCGCTGCGCGGTAGCGTTCACCTCGCCAGCCACGTACGACCCGGGGGGACAACCTGATGGCCGCGAGTTCGGACGACCTGCTGCTGCCGGTTCCGGTGCCGGAGTCGCTGGTCGCCACCTACCTGGTCCCGGTGGTACCGCCGGACGTGGCCGTACCGGATGCGCTGGACGCGGTGGACCGGCTCGGTGACCGGCTGTCCCGGCCGGTACGTGACCTGACCCGGCAGATGCTCGGCAGCCCGCTGATGACCGTGCAGACCCGCCCGGTCGACCGGCTGCCGCAGCTGCCGCCGGATCTGCTGGCCGCGTTCGGTGCTACCGGTGGCCAGCTCGCCCGGCTGCGCACCGCGCAGCGTTGCGTGGTGGTGCAGGCCAGCTACCGGCCGGGTTGGCCGCCGGCGCACGAGTGGGCCGCGCGGGCGGTCGGCGCGGCGCTGGCCGACGCGCTCGGCGTCGACCTGATCGACCTGTTCGGGCTGCAGTTCCTCGACCCGGCCGGCGCGTTGCGGTCGCTGCCCGACGCCGACGGACGGATCCGCCTGGTCGACTGGGTCCTGGTGCCCTACTCCCCCGACGACGACGGGCTCTGGTTCACCACGAAAGGGCTACGTCGGTTCGGGCTGCTGGAGCTGCAGGCGCAGCAGGTGCCGCCGAGATTCGTCCGGGCCTGGGGGGCGATCATGACCGGGACCGCCCGACGGCTGCTGCGGATCTGGACCGAGGCGTTGGCTGAACCGGAGCCGCCGGCCTTCGTCCAGCTGCCGGTGAACCTGCCGGTGTCCGGCCACGACATCGCCGTCGCGTACGGCAACCAGGACCGGCACGATTCGGCGGGTTCTGCGCTGCTGCGGATAGTGCTGGACCCGTCGACCGATCCGGAGGCCGACTCCTTCCTCACCCTCCGTCCGCCACCGCAGGTGGCCGACAGCGACGCCGGGGACTATTTCACCCAGGTCTGCGGCGAACTCTTCGGCGCCGGGCAGCCGGAGATTCACTACGCTCGACAGAGCGACGCGATGGCGCAGGCGATCACCACCGCCCGCCGGTCGCTGGGCGAGGTCCGGGCCCGGTTCCTCGCCCACACGCTCGGCGGTCAGCTGCTGGTCAAGTACGGTCTCACCGCGCCGGACGGCCACGAGTACGTGTGGGCCAGCGTCAGCGGCTGGCCGCATCCCGGCCGGATCCACGCGGCCAGCACGGTCGACGCGGTCTGCGACCCGACCGTACGGGTCGGCAGCCCGGTCGAGGTGGACGCCGCGGACGTCGTCGACTGGGCGCTGATCAGCGGGGACCGGATGGTGGAGGGCGGATGGACCGAGTCGGTGCTCGATCAGGGCGACCGAGGTGCGACCGGGCGCTGAGCCGGGGCGCCGTCAGCGCAGCTGGCCGTCAGCGCACCGACGACGGCACGAACGGCGGGGTCACCACCCGCATCGGCGCGTGCCGGCCGCGTACGTCGACCTGCACCTCGACGCCGTCGGCGGGTACCGCGGCGGTGTCCAGCAGCGCCAGGCCGACGCCTGTCTTGCGGGTCGGCGAGAACGTACCGCTGGTCACCGCACCGACCTGCGCTCCGTCGAGCAGCACCGCCATACCCGGTCGCGGGATGGCCCGCTGTACGGCCTGCAGACCGCGCAGCAGCCGGGCCGGCCCGGCCGCCTTCTCCGCCAGCAGTACGGTCCGACCCCAGAAGTCCGGTTTGCGCCAGCCGACCGCCCAACCGAGCCGGGCCTGCACCGGGGTGACCGCCACCGTCAGGTCCTGACCGTGCAGCGCGTACCCCATCTCGGTACGCAGCGTGTCCCGCGCGCCCAGCCCACAGGCCCGCGCGGCGACCGGCGTCTCGGCGGCCAGCAGCAGGTCCCACACCCGGCCCGCCGCCTCGGCCGGTGCCACCAGTTCATAGCCGTGCTCGCCGGTGTACCCGGTCCGGCAGACGACCAGGTCGGTGCCGGCCAGCCGACCGGCGGCGAAGCTCATGTACGGATGCCCGGTGGGCAGTCCCAGCCCGGCGAGCAGTCCGGCCGAGGCCGGTCCCTGCACCGCCAGTACGGCGTACCCGGTGTGCTCGTCGGTCACCGTGACCCCGCCCGGCGCCGCCGCCCGCAGCCGGCCGACCACCTCGCCGGTGTTGGCCGCGTTGGGCACCAGGAACACGTGGTCGTCGGCGTACCGGTAGGCGATGATGTCGTCGACGACGCCGCCGGTGGCGTCGTCGCAGCAGAGCGTGTACTGGGCCGAGCCGGCGGTGATCCGGTCCAGGTCGTTGCTGAGGCAGGAGTTGACGAACGCCGCCGCGCGGGGTCCGGTGACCCGGGCCTTGCCGAGGTGCGACACGTCGAACACGCCGACGGCGTTACGCACCGACTCGTGTTCACGCAGCACGCCGCCGCCGGCGTACTCCAGCGGCATCTGCCAGCCACCGAAGGCCGCGAACTTCGCGCCGAGCGCGACGTGCCGGTCGTGCAGCGGGGATCTGCGCGGCGCGCCGTCCCCGGTCATGGTCACCTCGGTCATGGGAGGCAACTTACCGGCGGACCCGCAGGTGGCTAGCATCGGCGGGGCACCACCCCGTCCGGCGGAGCAAGTTGCGCCGGAGACCAACCCGCCGGTCGCCCACAAGGCAACCGGCCCAGCTGCCGGAGACGCCGAGTGACATCAACCACCACAACCCTGGACCTGGTCGACACCGACCCCGCTGAGCTGGCCGTGGACGCGCTGGTGATCGGCGTACATAGTCAGGACCAGCCGGACGCAGACCAGGCGGCGAACGGCGCGCCGGGCACGACGCCCGCCCTGTTGCTGGCGACCGGGGCGGAGAGCATCGCGGTCGCGTTCGAGGGTCGACTGACCGAGGCCCTCAGTCTGCTCGGCGCCACCGGCGCCGCTGGCGAAGTGATCAAGCTGGCCACGCTCGGTACGGTCGGGCCGCCGCTGCTGGTCGCAGTCGGGCTGGGTCCGGAGCCGACCGGCGCGGCGCCCGCCCCGGAAACGCTGCGCCGAGCGACCGGCGCGGCGGTACGGGCACTCGCCGGCACGGCACGGGTCGCCGTGGCGTTGCCGGTCCCGGATGACGCGGACGGACCGGCGGCACTGCGCGCGGTCGCCGAGGGCGCGTTGCTCGGTAGCTACCGGTTCGCCGGCTACAAGACCCGGCCGCAGCCGGGCCGACGGGCACCGGTCGCCTCGATCGCCCTGCACGTGACCGACGCCGCCGACCCCGCGGTGCAGGCCGAGGTGGCCCGGGCGGAGGCGGTCGCCGCGGCGGTGATCGCCTGCCGGGACTGGGTGAACACCCCGCCGAACGAGCTGCGGCCGCCGGCGTTCGCCGATTCGGTACGGGACGCGGCGGTCGCCGCCGGGCTGACCGTGCAGGTGCTGGACGAGCAGGCGCTGGTCGACGGGGGCTACGGCGGGATCCTCGCCGTGGGCGGCGGCTCGGCCGCCCCGCCCCGGCTGGTGATCGTCTCCTACACGCCGCCGGAGGCGGCCCCGGACGCCCCACGGGTCGCGTTGGTCGGCAAGGGCATCACCTTCGACACCGGCGGCGTGTCGATCAAGCCGGCGCAGGGCATGTGGGAAATGAAGTCGGATATGGCCGGCGCGGCCGCCGTCGGGGCGGCCATGCTGGCGATCGCGGCGCTGCGGCCGTCGGTGCCGGTCACCGCGTACCTGCCGATGGCGGAGAACATGCCGTCGGGTACCGCGTACCGGCCCGGCGATGTGGTGACCATGTTCGACGGCAAGCGGGTGGAGGTGCTCAACACCGACGCCGAGGGCCGGATGGTGCTCGCCGACGCGATGGCCCGGGCCTGCGCGGACGGCTGCGACTACCTGCTGGAGACCTCGACGCTGACCGGCGGGCAGGTGGTCGCGCTGGGCAAGCGGATGGCCGGCGTGATGGGCAGCGACGAGCTGTGTGCCCGGGTACGGGCCGGCGGGGACGCGGTGGGCGAGCCGGCCTGGCCGATGCCGCTGCCCGACGACGTCCGCAAGGGCATGGAGTCGGAGGTGGCGGACATCAGCCAGGTGAACTCGGCGATGGACCGGGCCGGCCACATGCTGCAGGGCGGGGTGTTCCTCCGCGAGTTCGTCAGCGAGGGGGTCGCCTGGGCGCACCTCGACGTCGCCGGCCCGGCCTACCACGCCGGCGAGCCGTTCGGCTACTGGAGCAAGGGTGGCACCGGCGTACCGGTGCGCACGCTGGTGCACCTGGTGCAGGACATCGCGGCCAACGGCTGAGCCGGCGCGGCCCGAGGGGGGTCCGGGTGCCGGTCGGCACCCGGGCCCACGTCGGTGAGGTCAGCCCCGGTCGGGGAGGTCAGCCCACGTCGGTGAGGTCAGCCCCGGTCGGCCCGGTCGGCCCGTTTGCGCCGTTCGTTGAAGTCCCGCATCCGCTGCGGGTAGCCGACCAGCGCCACGTCGTAGATCGGGATGGCCATCTTGTGCGCGAAGCGACGGGCGGTGTCCGGGCCGTCGACCCGACGACGGGTCCACTCACCGTCGTACGCGATGAGCATCACCGTCGTCTCGGTGACCGTGGTCCGGGGCTCGATGAACGCCTCGACCCCGCGGCGGCTGCGGACGAACTCCTCGAGATGGTCGAGATCAGCCCGGTTCGCCGGGCGGCCTCCCGGTGCCCCGCTCGACTGCTTGCGCCGACGAAACCACGCCACCGGCGTTCCCCTCCCCCAACTGACAGACCGCGCAGGTGCCGGCCGGGCGGCCTGGTGCGGTCGGGCCGGGCCCGGCTGTCCGACGCCCGCGCGCATAGACGGACAGGGCAAGCCTACGTTGCGACCACGTGTCCTTGGGCACCTCGTTGAGCGTTCAGACACTACAAGTGACAAGATGACCGGGGAAAGTCTGCCCGTTCCATGGGACGACGCAGGGGACGGCCCTCCTGTGCAGCGACGTGACCTGGGAGTGAACTGTGAGTGAGCCGAACGGCGGGACCTTCGACCTGGTCATCCTCGGCGGCGGTAGTGGAGGCTACGCGGCTGCCCTGCGCGCCGTACAACTCGACCTGTCGGTAGCCCTGATCGAGAAGGACAAGGTCGGCGGCACCTGCCTGCACCGTGGCTGCATCCCCACCAAGGCGCTGCTGCACGCCGCCGAAGTGGCCGACAACGCGCGCGAGTCCGAGCAGTTCGGCGTCAAGGCGGACCTGGTCGGCATCGACATGGCCGGGGTGAACAGCTACAAGGACGGCGTGGTCGGCCGGCTGTACAAGGGCCTGCAGGGCATGATCAAGTCTTCGAAGATCACCTACGTGGCGGGCACCGGCCGGCTGGTCGGCCCGGACACCGTCGAGGTAGACGGGACCCGGTACACCGGCCGCAACGTGATCCTGGCCACCGGTTCCTACTCGCGCAGCCTGCCCGGCATCGAGGTCGACGGCGAGCGGATCCTGACCAGCGAGCACGCGCTGGAGCTGGACCGGGTGCCGTCGTCGGCGATCGTGCTCGGCGGCGGGGNGATCGGTGTCGAGTTCGCCAGCGTCTGGCGCTCCTTCGGCGTCGACGTGACCATCGTCGAGGCGCTGCCCCGGCTGGTCGCCGCCGAGGACGAGGAGTCGTCCAAGGCGCTGGAGCGGGCGTTCCGCAAGCGCGGCATCGGCTTCAAGACCGGCAAGCCGTTCGAGAAGGTCGAACGTACCGAGTCCGGCGTCCGGATGACGATCGCCGGCGGCGAGACCCTGGAGGCCGAGCTGCTGCTGGTCGCCGTCGGGCGCGGGCCGGTCACCGCCGACCTCGGGTACGAGGAGCAGGGTCTGAAGATGGACCGTGGCTTCGTGCTGACCGACGAGCGGCTGCGGACCAACCTGCCGAACGTCTACGCCGTGGGCGACATCGTGCCCGGCCTGCAGCTGGCCCACCGCGGCTTCCAGCAGGGCATCTTCGTCGCCGAGGAGATCGCCGGCCGCAACCCCGCGGTGATCGACGAGAGCGGCATCCCCCGGGTCACCTACTCGGACCCGGAGCTCGCGTCGGTCGGGCTGACCGAGGCGAAGGCCAAGGAGCAGTACGGGGCCGACAAGGTCAAGACCTACAACTACAACCTCGGCGGCAACGGCAAGAGCCAGATCCTCAAGACCACCGGCTTCGTCAAGCTCGTCCGGGTCGTCGACGGCCCGGTCGTCGGACTGCACCTGGTCGGTGCCCGGGTCGGCGAGCTGATCGGCGAGGCACAGTTGATCTACAACTGGGAGGCCGACCCGGCCGACGTCGCACCACTCGTACACGCCCACCCGACCCAGGGCGAGGCGCTGGGCGAGGCCCACCTGGCCCTGGCCGGCAAGCCGCTGCACGCACACGCCTGACTAGAGGAGTCTTGTAGATATGCCGGTATCGGTCACCATGCCCCGGCTCGGCGAGAGCGTCACCGAGGGCACCGTCACCCGCTGGTTGAAGCAGGAAGGCGACCGGGTCGAGGTCGACGAACCGCTGCTGGAGGTCTCCACCGACAAGGTCGACACCGAGATCCCGTCGCCTGCGGCCGGGGTGCTCACCCGGATCGTGGTGAGCGAGGACGAGACCGCCGAGGTGGGCAGCGAACTCGCGGTCATCTCCGGCGGGCAGGACGACGGCGGACAGCAGGACGACGGTGGGCAGGACGACGGTGGGCAGACCGCCCCCGCCGAACCCGCCGCGACCACGCCGCAGGAACAGTCCGCCGAGCCGGAGCCGGCCGCAGCGCCGGCCCAGCCAGCGGCCGACAGCGCCCCACCGGCGACCGGTGGCGACGCCACCGCGGTGCGGATGCCGGCCCTCGGCGAGAGCGTCACCGAGGGCACCGTCACCCGCTGGCTCAAGCAGGTCGGTGACTCCGTGGAGGTCGACGAACCGCTGCTGGAGGTCTCCACCGACAAGGTCGACACCGAGATCCCGTCACCGGTCGCGGGGACGCTGCTGGAGATCAAGGTGCCGGAGGACGACACCGCCGACGTCGGTGCCGAACTGGCACTGGTCGGCAGCCCGGGCGGGGCCTCGGCTCCGGCGGCGCCGGAGCCGTCCGCCGCAGCGGAGCCGGCCGCCACGCCGCCGGCCGAACCCGCCCGACCGACGCCGGCGGCCCAGCCGGAGCCGGCCGCTCCCGCACCGGCCCAGCCGGGTGCCTCGTACGCCAGCCCGGCCCCGGCCGCCGAGTCCGCCGCTCCGGCGCAGACCACGCAGGCCGCAGCACCGGCACAGCAGAGCGCACCGGCGGCCCCGCCGGCCAGCGCCAACGGTGACGGCGGTTACGTCACCCCACTGGTCCGCAAGCTCGCCGCCGAGCAGGGGGTCGACCTGGCCTCGGTGCGCGGCACCGGGGTCGGCGGGAGGATCCGCAAGCAGGACGTGCTGACCGCAGCCGAGCAGGCGCGGGCCGCCGCCGAGCGGG
>JGI12485J12827_1000777_pt1 | contig 8741 bp, 8 predicted proteins | sample TtaePargueraPR_10_FD_12827 | JGI IMG/M metagenome (IMG submission 12827)
GTGGGGCTTTGAAGAACGTGAAAAGCTCATGGAATTCTATGAGCGCGCCTGTGGCGCCCGTCTTCACGCCAACTACTTCCGCCCAGGTGGCGTTGCCGCCGATCTTCCGGCGGGCTTGCTTGATGATATCGACGCATGGGCAGACCAGTACGAAATCTTTATGAGAGACTTCGACCGCGTTCTGACCGGCAACCGTATCTTCAAACAGCGTACGGTCGATATCGGCATCGTTAGTGCCGAAGAGGCCCTTGATTGGGGCTTCACCGGTCCGAACATTCGTGCGTCGGGCATGGCATGGGATCTGCGTAAATCGCAGCCTTATGACTCCTACGAAGATTTCGACTTCGACATTCCTGTCGGCAAGAACGGCGATTGCTATGACCGCTTCCTTGTCCGTTTCGAGGAAATGTGGCAGTCGCTGAAAATCATCAAGCAGGCCATCAAGAATATGCCGGATGGCCCTGTCATTGTTGAAAACAACAAAGTGGCACCGCCGTCGCGCGCCGAAATGAAGCGTTCGATGGAAGCCCTTATTCACCACTTCAAACTCTTCACCGAAGGTTTCCACGTACCGGCCGGCGAATGCTATGCCGCGGTCGAGGCACCGAAAGGCGAGTTTGGTGTGTATCTTGTTTCGGATGGCTCGAACCGTCCGTATCGCTGCAAAATCCGCGCCCCGGGGTTCCCGCACCTCCAAGGCATCGACTTCATGTCCAAAGGTCACATGCTGGCCGACGTCGTTGCCAATATCGGGTCGCTAGATATCGTGTTCGGTGAGATTGACCGATGAGCCATTTGAGAAGACCAGCTCCGAAAGAGCTTCAGCCGACCAGCTTTGCTTTCACGCCTGAAAATCAGGAAAAGGCAAAGAAGATCATCGCCAAGTATCCGGAAGGCCGCCAGCAGAGCGCGGTCATGCCGCTGCTTGATCTGGCACAGCGTCAGACCGAGGGGAACTGGGTTCCGACTGTCGCAATGGATTACATTGCCGACATGCTCGAAATGCCGGCCATTCGCGTCTACGAGGTCGCAACCTTCTATACGATGTATAACCTTGCCCCGGTGGGTAAGAACTTCATCCAGGTTTGCACCACACGCCGTGCTGGCTTCGCGGTTCTGCCGACGTTGTCGATACCTGCAAAAAGGAACTCGGCATCGGCGTTGGTGAAACCACCGAAGACGGTCAGTTCACCATGATCGAAGTCGAATGCCTTGGTGCGTGTGTCAACGCACCGATGATGCAGATCAACGACGATTATTACGAAGACCTGACGCCGGAAACGACCAAGGCCATCCTCGATGCCCTCAAAAAGGGCGAGAAGCCGAAAGCCGGTCCGCAGAGCGGTCGCAAAGGGTGCGAGCCGATCGATGGTCCGAAGGTTCTGAAGGCATTCTGTGGCTGCGGCGCAGCCCCGCAGGATGCTGATGCAAGCGAAGGGGACGCCTGATATGCTGCAGGATAAGGATCGTATCTTTACCAACCTGTATGGTTTCCAGGATTTCGGCCTTAAAGGCGCGCAGTCCCGTGGCAACTGGGATGGTACCAAGGCATTGATCGAAAAAGGCCGCGACTGGATCATCGACGAGATGAAAGCATCCGGTATGCGTGGTCGTGGGGGCGCAGGCTTCCCGACCGGCCTGAAATGGTCCTTCATGCCCAAGGAATCTGATGGTCGTCCGAGCTACCTGGTTGTGAACGCCGACGAAGGCGAGCCGGGTACCTGTAAAGACCGCGAAATCATGCGCAATGATCCGCACACCCTGGTCGAAGGTTGCCTTCTGGCCAGCTTCGCGATGAATGCGCATGCGGCCTATATCTATATCCGTGGTGAGTTCTATCACGAGGCATCCAACCTGCAGCGCGCGATTGACGAGGCTTATGAAGCCGGTCTGATCGGTAAAAACGCCTGTGGTTCGGGTTGGGACTTTGACCTTTACCTGCATCTCGGTGCCGGTGCTTACATCTGTGGCGAAGAAACCGCCCTGATCGAAAGCCTTGAAGGTAAAAAAGGCCAGCCGCGCCTGAAACCGCCGTTCCCGGCGAACGCAGGCCTTTACGGTTGCCCGACCACGGTCAACAACGTCGAATCGATTGCCGCTGTTCCGACCATTCTGCGTCGTGGCGGTTCGTGGTTTGCCGGTTTTGGCCGTGAAAACAACCACGGCACCAAGCTGTTTGCCATTTCCGGTCACGTCGAAAAGCCGTGCACTGTCGAAGAAGCCATGAGCATCCCGCTCAAGGAACTGATCGAAAAGCATTGCGGCGGCGTTCGTGGTGGTTGGGACAACCTTCTTGCGGTTATTCCGGGCGGTTCGTCTGTTCCGCTGATGCCAAAAGACGTCTGTGATGACGTTCTGATGGACTTTGACGGTCTGCGTGAAGTCGGCTCCGGTCTTGGTACCGCTGCTGTCATCGTCATGGACAAGTCGACGGACATTGTCTACGCGATCGCGCGTCTGTCGGAATTCTACAAGCATGAAAGCTGTGGTCAGTGCACGCCGTGCCGTGAAGGTACCGGCTGGATGATGCGCATGATGACGCGCATGGTTCGCGGCGAAGCCACGCTCGATGAGATTGATCTGTTGTGGGATGTGACCAAACAGGTCGAAGGCCACACCATTTGTGCGCTTGGCGATGCTGCTGCATGGCCGATTCAGGGCCTTATCCGTCACTTCCGTCCCGAAATGGAACGTCGGATCAAGGAATATCGCGCACGGATCGCGGCCTGAGAGAGGCCTGTTGAGAGGGATTGAGACATGCCGAAACTAACAGTTGACGGTATTGAAGTTGAAGTAGAAGCCGGGGCGACAGTCCTTCAGGCCTGTGAAGAGGCCGGTAAGGAAATCCCGCGTTTCTGCTATCACGAACGCCTGTCAATCGCCGGCAACTGCCGTATGTGTCTGGTGGAAATGGAACGTGCGCCGAAACCGGTCGCATCCTGCGCCATGCCTGCGGCAGATGGAATGGTGATCAAAACCGATTCCGACCTTGTGAAAAAGGCACGCAACGGCGTGATGGAATTCCTGCTGATCAACCATCCGCTGGATTGCCCGATTTGTGACCAGGGTGGTGAATGTGATCTTCAGGACCAGGCAATGGCCTATGGTTTTGACTCTTCACGTTACGCCGAGAAAAAACGTGCAGTGAAGGACAAGGAACTGGGCCCGATCGTCAAAACGATCATGACCCGTTGCATCCACTGCACACGTTGCGTTCGCTTCTCCGAGGAAGTCGCCGGTGTCGGTACCATGGGTGCTGTCTACCGTGGCGAGGACACCGAAGTCGGACCGTATATCGAAGCCTCCATCAATTCCGAGCTTTCAGGCAACCTGGTTGACCTGTGCCCGGTCGGTGCGCTGACTTCCAAGCCGTATGCGTTTACCGCGCGTCCGTGGGAGCTCAAGAAAACCGATAGCGTCGATGTCATGGACGCGGTTGGCTCGAACATTCGTATCGATGCCCGTACCGGCGAAGTGATGCGCGTTCTGCCGCGCACCAACGAAGACATCAACGAAGAATGGATTTCGGATAAAACCCGTTATGCCATTGATGGCCTGAAACGTCAGCGCCTTGACCGTCCGTATGTTCGCAAGGATGGCAAGCTGCAACCGGCAAGCTGGGACCAAGCATTTGCCGCGATCAAGGCAAAGGTTTCTGGCCTGGATGGCAAGAAAATTGCCGCCCTTGCGGGGGACACGGTCGATTGTGAATCGATGACCGCGCTGAAAGACCTGATGGGTAAACTTGGTTCGCCGAACCTTGATTGCCGTCAGGATGGCTCAAAAATCGGTGGCCCGCGTGCCTCCTATATCTTCAACAGCACGATTGCCGGTATCGACGAGGCAGATGCCTGCCTGATCGTTGGTGCCAATGTCCGTGCCGAAGCGCCGATCATTAATTCCCGTCTGCGCAAACGCTGGCGCACGACCGCTGGCGATTTCAAAGTCGGCATCATTGGTGAAAAGTGGGATCCGACCTACAAGAACGATTATCTTGGTGCCGGTCCGGACACCCTTCAGGAAATCCTGGATGGCAAGAACGAGTTCGCCAAGGTTCTCAAGGCTTCTGAAAAGCCGATGATCATTGTCGGTATGGGCGCGCTTAACCGTGAAGACGGTGACGCGGTTCTTGCTGCCACCCGCGCCATTGCCGAGAAATACGGCATGGTTTCCGGTGAATGGAACGGTTTCAACGTTCTGCACACTGCGGCATCACGTGTTGGCGGTCTTGATCTTGGCTTCGTGCCGGGTGAGGGCGGTCTGGCAACCAATGACATTCTCGATGGTGCTGCCAAAGGCGATATCGAGGTTGTCTATCTGCTGGGTGCCGACGAAGTCGACATGAGCAAACTGGAAAAGGCATTTGTCATTTACCAGGGNGCGATGGGNGATGCCGGNGCGCAGGCAGCCGACGTGATCCTGCCGGGGGCTGCCTACACCGAAAAGAATGGCACCTATGTCAACACCGAAGGCCGCGCCCAGCAGGGCTGGCGTGCGATCTTCCCGGTTGGTGACGCGCGTGAGGACTGGGCGATTGTCCGTGCACTTTCCGGTGCGCTGGATCTGACCCTGCCATACAACAATATCGATGCTGTTCGCTCCCGCATGGTGGAACTCAGCCCGACCTTTGCGTCGCTGAACGTTCCGACCAAGGCAGAATGGACCGATTTCGGTGAGTCAGGTGACATGAAGTCTGAGGGCTTCGTATCGCCGGTTCGCAATTTCTATATGACCGACCCGATCAGCCGTGCTTCGGTGACGATGGCCAAATGTACTGAGGCCTTTGTCAAGGATGCGGCTGCCGAGAAGGTTGCCTGAGTAAGGGGAGCGACGATCTGATCGTCGCTCATCCCGCAAGGGGGTGTCCCAATTTTGGGACGAAACGCAAAAGATACGGTTTGACCGATGGAACTTCTTTGGGACGGATATATTGAACCGCTCGTCTGGATCGTCGCCAAAATTCTGGCGATTGTTCTGCCGTTGCTGGGTGCTGTCGCCTATCTGACCTACGCCGAGCGTAAGGTCATAGGTGCTATTCAGCTCCGTAAGGGCCCGAACGTTGTGGGGCCGTTTGGCCTGCTGCAGCCGCTTGCCGATGGTTTGAAGCTGTTTCTGAAAGAAACAATCATTCCAAGCAGCGCGAACAAGGGCGTGTTCATCATCGCCCCGATGCTGACCTTTATTCTGGCAATCATTGCCTGGGCGGTTATTCCGTTCGACGAGGGCATGGTTCTGGCCGATCTGAATGTCGGTATTCTCTACATCTTCGCGATTTCTTCGCTGGGTGTGTACGGTATCGTGATGGCCGGTTGGGCATCGAACTCCAAATACGCCTTCCTTGGTGCGCTGCGTTCCGGCGCCCAGATGGTTTCGTACGAGATTTCGATTGGCCTGATCATCATCTCGGTTCTGCTGACGACCGGTTCGCTGAACCTCAGCGACATTGTCCGCGGGCAGGTTGGTGGTATCTGGGAGTGGAACTTCGTTTATCACTTCCCGATGTTCATCGTCTTCATCGTATCCATTCTGGCAGAAACCAACCGCGCACCGTTTGACCTTCCCGAAGCGGAAGCCGAACTGGTTTCGGGTTATAACGTCGACTATTCGGCAATGACCTTTGCGCTGTTCTTCCTGGGTGAATACGCGAACATGATCCTGATGAGTGGCCTGTGCGCCATTCTGTTCCTGGGTGGCTGGAGCGCGCCGTTGCCGTTCCTCGAATTCATCCCGGGCGCAATCTGGTTCATCATCAAGATCTGCTTCGTTCTGTTCATCTTCCTGTGGGTCCGTGCAACCTTCCCGCGTTACCGTTATGACCAACTGATGCGTCTGGGCTGGAAAATCTTCCTGCCGCTGTCCTTCGCATGGGTCATGCTGGTTGCCACGTTCCTCGTTGTTTTTGACAAGGTCCCGGCCTGATCGCCGCGCATCGGAAAGAGAGAGGTAAACGATGTCATTTATAGATCGGACGGCCCGGAGCTTCCTGCTCGCGGAACTCGTTTCGGGAATGGCGCTCACCTTGAAATACATGTTCAAGCCCAAGGTGACGATCAACTACCCGTACGAAAAAGGCCCGCTGAGCCCGCGTTTCCGTGGCGAACACGCACTGCGCCGTTACCCGAACGGCGAAGAGCGTTGCATCGCCTGCAAACTTTGCGAAGCCATTTGCCCGGCACAGGCCATCACCATTGAGGTCGAGCCGCGCGATGACGGTTCGCGTCGTACCACGCGTTACGACATTGATATGACGAAATGCATTTACTGTGGCTTCTGCGAGGAAGCCTGCCCGGTGGATGCCATCGTCGAAGGTCCGAACTTCGAGTTCGCAACCGAAAACCGCGAGGAGCTGTTCTATGACAAGGACAAGCTGCTGGCAAACGGCGAGCGTTGGGAAGCCGAGCTTGCTGCACGATTGGAGGCAGACGCACCTTATCGGTAAGTGTCGCGTCTGATCGTTAGAAAGAGAGTTCATGGGCCGTTGTAAGCCATTGGGGCAGCAACGGTTCGCCAAGGGGGTACCTTATGGTCGTACAGGCTTTGGCTTTTTACCTGTTTGCTACCGTCGCGGTCTTGTCCGCGACTGCGGTTGTGACCGTTCGCAACCCGGTGCATTCGGTACTGTTGCTGATCTTGACATTCTTTAACGCAGCCGGACTTTTCGTCCTGCTGGGTGCCGAGTTTCTCGCCATGCTGCTTGTCGTCGTCTATGTCGGCGCGGTTGCAGTCCTGTTCCTGTTCGTTGTCATGATGCTCGACATTAACTTTGTCGAAATGCGTCAGGGCTTTTTGAACTACCTGCCGATCGGCGTTCTGATCGCGGTTGTTCTGTTTGTCGAACTGGCACTGGTTGGTGCTGGCTGGACCCTTACCGACGAGGCAGTCGCGGTTCTCGCGCAGCCGACACCGGCAGGGCTGACCAACGTCGAAGCACTCGGTCAACTGATCTACACCGATTACGCATACATCTTCCAGGCGGCTGGTCTGGTTCTGCTTGTTGCGATGATTGGCGCAATTGTCCTGACACTGCGTCACCGTGAAGGTGTCCGTCGTCAGAAAATCTCCGAGCAGGTCAAGCGTACCCGCGCTGATACGCTTGAAGTCAAAAAAGTTCCGGTCGGAAGGGGGATCTGATGGAAATCGGTCTTGCACATTATCTGACCGTCGCGGCGATCCTTTTCACACTCGGGATCTTCGGCATCTTCATGAACCGCAAGAACGTCATCATCATCATGATGTCGATCGAGCTGATGCTGCTGGCGGTCAATATCAATCTGGTCGCGTTCTCGTCGTTCCTCGGCGACCTCGTCGGACAGGTATTTACCATCTTCGTTCTGACGGTTGCTGCGGCTGAAGCGGCAATTGGTCTGGCGATCCTGGTCGTCTATTTCCGTAACCGCGGCACCATCGCGGTTGAAGACATCAACATGATGAAGGGGTAAGGCAGATATGTATCCGTTGATTGTATTCCTGCCCCTGATCGCGGCAATCCTTGCCGGGGCCATCACGCTGGTCGGCGCCATGTCGACCGCAAAGGATGCCCCGCATGACAGCCATGGTCATCACCATCATGGTGTGTCCTCGTCTGATCGTCTGGCGCAGCTGGTCACCGTTGCCGGTGTCGTGATTGCCTTTGTGATTTCGATCTTTGCCTTTGTCGATGTTGCCCTGGGTGGCAACCCGGTTGTGATTGAACTGTTTACCTGGATTTCCTCGGGCAGCTTTGATGCGTCCTGGTCGCTGCGTATTGATACGCTGACCTGTGTGATGCTGATTGTTGTCACCGGTGTGTCCTCGATGGTTCACATCTATTCCATCGGCTATATGTCGCATGACCCGGACAAGCCGCGCTTCATGGCGTATCTCAGCCTGTTCACCTTTGCGATGCTGATGCTGATTACCGCCGACAACCTGATCCAGCTGTTCTTCGGCTGGGAAGGCGTTGGTCTGGCGTCGTACCTTCTGATCGGCTTCTGGTATTCCAAACCGTCTGCGTCGGCCGCTGCGATGAAAGCCTTCATCGTCAACCGTGTCGGTGACTTTGGCTTTGCCCTTGGTATCTTTGCGGTTTATGTCCTGTTCGACAGCGTTCAGTTCGACGTCATCTTCGGTAATGCCGAAGAAGTCGCGGGAACCACGCTGATGTTCCTGGGCCATGAGTTCTCAGCCCTTGAGATTACCTGCTTCCTGCTGTTCATCGGCGCGATGGGTAAATCGGCACAGCTTGGCCTGCACACCTGGCTTCCTGACGCAATGGAAGGCCCGACCCCGGTTTCCGCACTTATTCACGCGGCAACCATGGTGACGGCCGGTGTGTTCATGGTCGCACGTCTGTCGCCGATCTTTGAATATGCTGAAACCACCCTGATGATCGTGACCATCGTTGGTGCGTCGACTGCGTTCTTCGCAGCAACCATCGGCTGTGTTCAGAACGACATCAAGCGCGTCATTGCCTATTCGACCTGTTCGCAGCTGGGCTACATGTTCTTTGCCTGCGGCGTGTCGGCTTATTCGGCGGGTGTCTTCCACCTGATGACGCACGGCTTCTTCAAGGCGCTTCTGTTCCTTGGTGCCGGTTCGGTCATCCATGCCATGTCCGATGAACAGGACATGCGCAAGATGGGCGGCATTGCCAAAATGGTTCCGCTGACCTTTGCTGTGATGGTGATTGGGACGCTTGCGATTACCGGTGTTCCGGGCTTTGCGGGTTACTATTCCAAGGACCTTATCCTTGAAAGCGCCTA
>JGI12485J12827_1000779_pt1 | contig 8718 bp, 10 predicted proteins | sample TtaePargueraPR_10_FD_12827 | JGI IMG/M metagenome (IMG submission 12827)
ACGGCACCCGGCCCGCCGATGCGCACGCCGATCGGAGCCGTGACAGTCACGGCTCCGTCGCGCTGCGCAGGAATGATCATCCGACAACCATAGGACGCCCCGACAGGAAAGCCAACACGTTAACCGCCTAACCGGACATACCAGACGGGCCGCGCGGACCTGACGGACGCGATCTAGAAGGATCGTGGTCGATATACCGGCCAGATCCTTCTAGATCGCGGGGTAGGCGCGGCCCGGGAGTGGGTGCCCCGGGGGCGTGGGCTCGGGGTGGCTGGCGGTTGCGGGCAGTTGCAAAGGCGAACTAGTCTGATATACAACTAGTCGAGAAGCGACTTACATCCGGATGCGGACTAGTCAGAGCAGGGAGGTGCGCGATGGGCGGCGCGACCGACCCGGCCGCGAACTGGATCCGGGCCGGACTCGGTCTGGCGATCATGGCCGCGCTCACCGAAGGCGACCGGCACGGCTACGCGCTGGCACAGCGGCTGGCCGAGTTCGGGCTCGGCCCGATCCGCGGTGGCGCGCTCTATCCGGTGCTGAACCGGCTGGAGTCCGAAGCGGCGGTGCGCTCCGACTGGCTGCCGGGCGAAGGCGGCCCGGGCCGGAAGGTCTACTCGATCACCGAGGTCGGCCGACGACGGCTGGCGGACGAACGCACCCGATGGGCCGAGTTCACCGACGCGTTCGAGCGGCTGCTCACGGCGACCGACAACGACGGCAACGGCGACGGCGGCGACGACAACGGCGACGGCAGCGAGGACGGCGACAACGGCGACGGCAGCGAGGACGGCGACAACGGCGACGGCAGCGAGGACGGCGACAACGGCGACGGCAGCGAGGACGACCAGCAACACCTGACGCAGGACAGCGACCGGGGAGGACGACCGACATGACGGAATCAACCGCGACGACGGAACCCTTCGAGCGGTGGGAACTACCCGCCCGGCTCGCGCTGAGCGACCGGGGCGTCGGGTACCACCTGGCAAACCCGATCATCGCCGACGTGCAGGCACACTGCGCGTACACCGGGCAGAGCCCGTACGACGCGTTCGGATCCCCTGAGGAGTTCGCCATGGTCGCGGCGGCGGAGCAGCCGGCGCACCTGCGCGACAATCCGGACCGGGACGGCTACACCCCGGGCGACTACCTGTCCGGCGGTCTGTTCACCCTGGCGCTGGCCGGGGTCGTCGGCTCGCTGTTCTACGCGGCGCTGGAGCGGACCCTCACCCTCTCCGCGACCCCAGCGGCGCTGACCGGGATGGCCTTCCTCGGCCTGGCGGTGTTCGTCGTCCGCGGCGTACCGGGCGCGCTGCGCGCCGCCGGCCGGCCACGGCTGGCCACCGCGTCGTTCGCCCTGGTCGCGCTGCTGGCCGGGCTCGCCGTGACGGCATTCTTCGCGCTGCCCCGCGAGCCGGTGTTCCCCGTCCCGGTTCTCGCGGTCGCCGCGGTGTCACTGCTGGTGCTGCTGTGGCAACTGCGCGGGCCGAAGAAGCCGCGCCAGCCGATCGAGCACACCGCGCCCACCCCGCGTACGGCGGGGCACAACGACGACGTGGACGGATGGTTCCGCCGACTGACCGGCCTGCTGGTCGGCCGCTACGACCTCACCCCCGCGCGGGCCGGCGAGCTGGCCCGGCAGGCCCGCGACCACCTTGCTGCGGCTCAGGGCACCACTCCGGACGGCGAGTTCGGTCCGGTCGAGGAGTACGCCCGGGAGCTCGCCGACCACGAACCGCAGCGACGCGTACCGTTCTGGCGGACCGCACCCGCCATGCTGATCGGCAGCCTCGCCGGGCTCAGCCTCGCGGTCAGCGCATTCCTGGCCTGGTCCGCTGAGGGCCACTACTGGGCGGCGTACGGCATCGCGCTGCCGGGCGGCCTCGGGTCGGCCTGGTACGCGGGTGTGCACCTGCTCCGCACCCTGCGCCTGCTGCGACGGCGCTGAGCCCGACACCCCGGGCCCGGTGCGCGGATCAGTCGGCGTCATGCAGCTCCCCCAGGCCGGAGGCGGTCAGTTCGTCGCGGATCTTGGCCGCGTCGCCCTCCACCACCAGGGTCAGCCCTTCGGCCTGCAGGTGGGTGGCGGCGGCGGCGGAGACCTGCTCGACCGTCGCCGACAGCAGCTCGTCGCGCAGCCGGGCGTGGTAGTCGTCGGGCAGCCCGTGCACGACCAGCGTCGCCAGGGCGCTGGCGATCGCCGGCGGGGTCTGCAGCTCGACCGAGAGCTGGCCGGCCCGCCAGGACCGGGCCACCGCCAGCTCCTCCTCGGTCACTCCGTCGGCCTGGGTACGGGACACCTCGCCGACCGAGTCGATCAGGGCGGGCGCGGTGACCCCGGTCTGCACACTGGAACTGACCGCGAAACGACCGAACCGGCGGGACATCCCGAAGTCCGACCGGATGCCGTACGTGTAGCCGCGTACCTCACGGATCAGGTGGTTGAGCCGCGACGTGAAGGCTCCACCGAGGACGGTGCTGGCCAGGGTCATCGGCACGTAGTCGGGGTGGGCCCGGTGCGGGGCCGGATGGCCGAGCCGCAACGTGGACTGCACCGCGCCCGGCCGGTCGACCAGGATGATCCGCCGATGGTCCCGCAAGGTGACCGGCAACGGTGGTCCGGGCTGTGACGGCGAGCCGGTCGCCCCGGCGAAGGCGGCCACGCCGAGCGCGTCCAGGTCGATCAGGTCCAGATCGCCGGCGACCAGCAGGGTGCCGGGCCGGGTGAACCACGCACTGTGGAAGTCGACGACGTCCGCCACGGTCACCGCCGCCACCGATTCGGGGTCGCCGCCCATCGGCCGGCCGTGCCGCTGGTCGGCACCGAACAGGTCGGCGCGCAGCGCGGCTTCCGCCCGCGGCCCCGGGTTGGCCCAGTACATCCGCAGCGCGGTCGCCTCGTCGTCGCGGACCCGCTCGACATCGGACGGATCCAGGCGGGGGGTGCGGACCGCCTCGGTGAGCAGTTCGACGGCCGCGCCGAGCCGGTCGGTGCTGACCTGCACGCCGACCCGGAACGAGTCCCAGTCGGCGGAGAGGGACAACTCGGTGCCGAGACCCTCCAGGACCAGGGCGTACGCGGCCGAGTCCCGGGTCTCGGTGCCCTCTTCGAGCGCCTTGGCGAGCACTCCGGCCAGCCCTTCCCGGCCGACCGGTTCCCGGCCGGCGCCGGCGTCCAGCAGCAGGGTCGCCACCGCCAGCCGGTGGCCGGGCAGGTGGGCGGCGACGATCTCGCCGCCGGCCACGCTGCGCCGGACCACGTCCGGGAAACGGTACGGCCGGGCGGCGCTCGGTCCGGGACGCTGCGCGATGATCGTCACTGGTCGCCCTCCGGCAGATAGCTGAGCTGGACCCGATTGTCCGGCCGCAACAGGCGTACGGCCTCGTCGTTGACCGCCTCGGTGGTGACCGCCTGCCAGCCCGGCAGCCGGTCCCCGGCGCGGGCCGGGTCACCGAACTGGGTGGCGTAGCGGCCGAGGGTGTCGGCCCGGCCCTCGAAGCTGGCGACCTGACGCCACCAGCCCGTGGTGAGCAGCGCCTTGGCCCGGTCGACCTCCCCGTCGGTGACGCCGTCACGGGCCACCTCGTCGAGCACCTCGATCAGGCCGTCGGCGAGCCGCTCGGCGGTCACCGTCGGCTGGGCGGTCGCGGTGATGATCAGCGGTGCGGGCGCGTGCGCCAGGTCGACGCCGTACGCACCCAGGTAGTCGGGCTGCGCGATCCGGGCGCCGTCGGCCAGCCGTTGGTAGAGCCGGCTGCCCCGGCCACTGCCCAGTACGGTGCCGAGCACGGTCGCCACGTCGTACGCCGGGGTTCCGAACGGGTGGGTGCGGTAGGTGAGGTAGTGCCGGGCGGCCGGGACGTCGGCGGTGACCGTCTCGGTCACCGGGCCGGCCAGTGGCGCCGGCGTACGCCCGTCCGGTGCCGGCGGGATGTCGACCCGCGCGGCGATCCCACCGAAGTACTTGTCGGCCAGGCTGAACACCTCGTCGGCGTCGGTGTCGCCGACCACGGTCAGCACCGCGTTGTTCGGCGCGTAGTACATCTCGTGGAACGCCTGGAAGGTGGCCAGATCGGCGGCGTTGAGGTCGTCCATCGAGCCGATCGTGGCGTGGTGGTACGGGTGCCCCGGCGGGTAGAGCAGCGGCAGCAGCCGTAGCCAGGCGTCGCCGTACGGCACGTTGTCGTAGCGCTGCCGCCGCTCGTTCTTGACCACCTCGCGCTGGTTGTCCAGCGTCTCCTGGGTCAGCGCCGGCACCAGGCCGCCCATCCGGTCGGCTTCCAGCCACAACGCGAGGGCCAGATGCTCGGCGGGGACGGTTTCGAAGTAGTTGGTCCGGTCCGGGTTGGTGGTGGCGTTGAGCGAGCCGCCCGCGCCCTGCACCAACTTCATGTGCTCGGTCTTGGCGACGTTGACCGATCCCTCGAACATCAGGTGCTCGAAAAGGTGGGCGAATCCGGTCCGGCCGGCGGGCTCGTGACGCGAGCCCACGTCGTACCAGAGATTGACCGCGACCACCGGCGCGCTGGAGTCGGGGCTGACGACGACCCGCAGGCCGTTGTCCAGCCGGGTGGTCTCGATCGGCCAGGGGTACCCGTTGGGCGACATGCGCCCGACGTTATCCGATCGGGGCCCCGGACGGCCGCACCGGGCCGGCCGGGTGCCGGCCGGCGCCATCGGGGTCAGCCGGGCGGCTCGCTGCCCGACTGCGGACGCGGCTGCTCGCGCCGGTCGGAGTCGTCCAGGATGGCTGCGGCCTGACGCACCGGGTCGTCGCTGCCGGCCGCCTCCTCCTCCGGCAGCAGGTGACCGGCGCGCGATTCGATCCGCTCCGCCTCGGCTTCGCTGTCGGCTGCCGCCTGACCCGTGGTGGCGGCGCCCGGTGGTGGTGGGCCGGTGAACGGATCGTCGTCGGTGTCAGTGTTCATGGGCCGAGGGATTACCCGGGCGGCGGCCGAGTCATGCATGTCGCCCTCCACGTAGGTCAGGAGCGGAACGGGCCGCGTACCTCGTAGGTGATGCCGCCGGAGGACGCACCTGAGGTGCCACGCTGCGACGAAAAGTACAGCCGGCCGCCGGCCGGGGAGAACGCCGGACCGCAGATCTCCGACGACGACTGGCCGCTGATCCGCAGGAACGGCGCGATCCGCCCGTCCGGGGTGATCAGGCAGATCTCCATGTTGCCGCCGTCCTCGGCGACGTACAGGTCACCGCCCGGCGTACCGACGATGTTGTCGACACCGGTCAGCGGCGGGGTGCCGGAGACCAGCGAGTCGTCGTAGGCCAGATCGATCCGCTGGCCGACCGCGTCGTACGCCCAGACCCGGTTGTCGCCCTTGGTGGTGAACCAGCAGACGCCGTCGGCGTAGTGGCATCCTTCTCCGCCGTTGAACCGTTTCGCGCCGGAGACCTGGAAGCGGGTGGCGATCGGGCCGCCGTCCGGGTCCGGCACCCGGGCCCAGCTGACCGGCCCGCTGGTGCCGCTGCCAGCCACCAGCACCTCCAGGGTGCCGGTGGACAGGTCACCCCAGGTGTCCGGCCGGAACCGGTAGAAGCAGCCGTTGCCCTCGTCCTCGGTCAGGTAGATCACGCCGCGGACCGGGTCGGCGGCGGCGGCCTCGTGGCAGAACCGGCCCATCGCCGGGCGCCGGACCGCGCCGGTGCCGCCGAGCGGGTACGTCTCGTAGACGTACCCGCGGGCCACCTCCTCGCAGGAGAGCCAGGTGCCCCACGGCATGGCGCCACCGGCGCAGTTGCGGTTGGTGTCCGCCAGGATCCGGTACGCCGAGACGACGTCGCCGGCGGAGTCGAACCGGATCGCCGAGGCACCGCCGGTACGGGAGATCTCCGAGTTGGAGACGTACACCCAGCCGGTCCCGGCAGCGAAGCAGGCACCGCCGTCCGGTGCGTCGTGCCAGACGTACGAGGTGTCGCCGACCCGCTGGCGCGACCGGGCCACGATCCGACTGGTGAAGCCGGCGGGTAGCGCGATGCCGTTGGCGTCGGGGCTGCCGAGTGGCCCGTACGGGCCGGCGCCGGGTTGCGCGGGTGCGGCGAAGGCGCCGGTCCAGAGACTGCCGGAGAAGGCAGCGGCACCAGCGCCGACCACCGTGGCACGCAGTACGCTACGACGATCCATCTCGACCTCCATCGATGCTTGTGGCAATCGATGAAGCTAGGTGTCGCTGGTGGCCACGGATGCCGGTCGTGGTTAACAGACGGCGAGAACCGGCCGAAGTCCGGTGGTGGCACCCGACTGCCGGCCCGGCCGGGGTGGCACTCAGCGGCTGATCCGGTACAGTGTGCGTCGTGGTGCGCACGTATCGATGGTTTAGGCAGCCGGCCCTGGTGCCGGTGGCTCAGCCTTGACCTGACGTCACCCCACCAGAGCCGGCCAAGGGCAGCGGGCATCGAGCCCCTGCCCTTTCGTATGCCAACGAGCAGCCGGCTCGGCTGGGGGCGCCGGCTCCCCAGGGAGACTGGCGGAAGGAACAGACACCACATGAGCACCTCCATCGGACGCGTCGCCGATCAGCGCATCGACCGGGTCGTCCCGCTCACCACCCCGGCCCTGCTGCACCACGAGCTGCCCCTCGACGACCAGCTCACCGCGCGGGTGCTGGACGGCCGACGAGCCGTCGCCGGCGTGCTCGACGGACAGGACGACCGGCTGCTGGTCGTGGTCGGCCCATGTTCGGTGCACGACCCGGCCGCCGCCCTTGAGTACGCGCACCTGCTCGCCGCCGCCGCGCAACGGCACGCCGACGACCTGTTGATCGTGATGCGGGTGTACTTCGAGAAGCCGCGGTCGACGGTCGGCTGGAAAGGTCTGATCAACGACCCGGGCCTGGACGGCTCCGGGGACGTCAACTCCGGGCTGCGGATCGCCCGCTCGCTGCTGCTCGAGGTGCTGCGGGCCGGGCTGCCGGTGGGCTGCGAGTTCCTCGACCCGATCACCCCGCAGTACATCGCCGACGCGGTGGCCTGGGGGGCGATCGGCGCCCGCACCGTCGAGAGCCAGGTGCACCGGCAGCTGTCCTCCGGGCTGTCCATGCCGATCGGCATGAAGAACCGCCCGGACGGCAGCGTCGCCACCGCGGTGGACGCCATCCGGGCCGCCGCCGTGCCGCACGTCTTCCCCGGCATCGACATGTCCGGGACGCCGGCGATCCTGCACACCCGGGGCAACGCCGACTGCCATCTGGTGTTGCGCGGCGGCGCCGGTGAGCCCAACTACGACGCCGAGTCGGTGGCCGCCGCGCTGGACCTGCTGCGGGCCGCTGGACTGCCGCAGCGGCTGGTCATCGACGCCAGCCACGGCAACAGCGGCAAGGACCACCGCCGGCAGCCGCTGGTCGTCGAGGACGTCGCCGGGCAACTCGGCGCCGGGCAACGGGGCATCGTCGGGGTGATGCTGGAGTCGTTCCTGGTGGCCGGCCGGCAGGATCTGGACCCGACCAGGGAACTGGTGCACGGACAGTCGATCACCGACGCCTGCCTGGGTTGGGACCAGACCACCCAGGTCCTTGGGCGGCTGGCGACGGCGGTCGGGGACCGCCGGGCGGCGCTGGCGGCCGCGCAGCGGTAGCCTGCAGCGCTCGGTTGCGGCCAGGCTGCCGAGCCAGGCCGCGGCCGGCGCACCGGCCCCGAGCTGAGTCAGCGGGGGCCCCGGGCGGAGTCAGCGGGGGCCCCGGGCGGAGTCAGCGGGTGGCCCCGGGCACCGGGGGCGTCAGGTCAACGGGTCGCGCGACCCGGGGCGTCGGTCGGCCGGTGGCCGGCTACCCGCGCGGCGATCCAGACGAAGAACACCGCCAGCGCGACTTGGATCGCGTGCCGCAGCCAGTCGATCCCGGCGGTCTCGCCGATGCCCAGCCAGGCGGCGATCACCCCGCCGAGCAGGGCGGCGGCGATTCCGACGCCGATGGTCAGCCAGACTGAGATGTTCTGCCGGCCGGGTAGCAGCAGACGTCCCAGAGCGCCGATGATCGCGCCAGCGACGAGCGCCCACAAGATGGTGCCGATCATGAGTCCACCTCCTGGCCCGAGCGTAGGTGCCCGGATCGGACCGAGAGGGCGGAACGCCGACGGTCGGCAGGATGAACCCGGCAGTCCGGTCGGTACGTGGAGCGTCGTTTGCCGTGCCGCGTGCGGGGTAGCAGGCGGAGGTGACCGATGAGACGTCCCGTGCCGAGCTGTACGCACTGCTCGACGACATCTACCTCGGCAAGGAACGGGTGAGCCGGGCCGAGATCGCCCGCCGGGCGGTCGCCGCCGAGCTGCCCGCTCACCTGCTGACCAGGATCAATGCCCTGCCGGAAGGCGAATACGCCCAGGACGAGGCGGAAGAGGTCCTGCATTCATCTACGGAAGGTGCCTGATCACCGATGGACGAGCACCAGAACCGGCCGGCCGCCGCACTCGGCCAGACCCCGGACGGCCAGCCACCCGAGGACGACCCGGACTTCGCCGGCGAGCACGACGACACGGCGGTCTCCCATGACATCATCGAAGGGACCGACCGGGACCGGGAGCCGGAGACGCCCCGCGGCTGGTCCGGGATGGAGAAGCCCGGATTCACCGCCGACTGACAAGCAACCGGCGTTACGGACTGACGGTCAACCGGCGTTACGGGCTGACCGTCAGCCGGCGTTGAGGTTGTCGGTGACCGCTCGGACCAGGCTGGTCAGCGTCTCGTCGGCGAGCCGAGTCAGTTGCTCGTG
>JGI12485J12827_1000780_pt1 | contig 8705 bp, 7 predicted proteins | sample TtaePargueraPR_10_FD_12827 | JGI IMG/M metagenome (IMG submission 12827)
TAACTTTGCCGTGCCCGCCCCCTTTGAACGGGACCGATCACACACCGGACCGGGCAGCATGGCAAAGCAGGTTCTGAACCGCACCGAAATTACTGCATCGGACGGATGCCTTTTTCGAGCCCGTTGGAAAAGTCATCGAAAGACCCCGATGCCGACCTAGAGACCACAGGAAACGAACAAGAGGCCACATATGTCTGCGAACGTTTATCCCGTACCTGGCGACATCGCGAAGGGCGCCCTGATCGACAAAGCGAAATACGACGCCATGTACAAACAGTCGGTCGAGGATCCGGAAGGCTTCTGGGGCGAACATGGCAAACGCATTGACTGGATCAAGCCTTACAGCACCGTCAAAAACGTCAGCTACGATGCCAAAGATCTCTATATCAAATGGTATGAGGACGGCACGCTGAACGTTGCGGCCAACTGCCTTGACCGTCACCTTGAAAAGCGCGGCGATCAGACCGCGATTATCTTCGAGGGCGATGATCCCAACGTCTCCGAACACATCACCTATCGCGATCTCTATGAGCGCACCTGTCGTTTCGCCAATGCGCTGAAATCGATGGGCGTTGCCAAGGGCGATCGCGTTGTCATCTATCTGCCGATGATCCCGGAGGCCGCTGTTGCCATGCTGGCCTGCGCACGTATCGGCGCGATCCATTCCATTGTCTTTGGCGGTTTCTCGCCCGAAGCCCTTGCGGGCCGCGTTGAAGATTGCGGTGCCAAGGTCGTCATCACCTCGGACGAAGGTCTGCGTGGGGGTCGTTCGGTCCCGCTCAAGCGTAACGCGGATGAGGCCCTGTCACACCCGGGTGTCAAATCGGTCGAGAAAATGGTCGTCGTCAAGCATACCGGCAAGGACGTTGCCTGGAACGATGCGCGTGACGTCTGGTATCACGAAGTTTGCGAAGCAGCCTCCACCGACTGCCCGCCGACCGAAGTCAACGCCGAAGACCCGCTGTTTGTTCTTTACACCTCTGGCTCGACCGGCAAACCAAAAGGTGTTCTGCACACCTCGGGCGGCTACCTCGTCTATGCATCCATGACCCATGAATATGTCTTCGACTATCACGAAGGCGATATTTACTGGTGCACGGCTGATGTGGGCTGGGTCACCGGTCACAGCTACATTGTCTATGGTCCGCTGGCCAACGGTGCCACGACCCTGATGTTTGAAGGCGTGCCGAGCTATCCGGACGCATCGCGCTTCTGGCAGGTTTGCGAGAAGCACAAGGTCAACATCTTCTACACCGCACCGACCGCAATTCGTGCCCTGATGCGCGAAGGCGAAAGCTACGTGAACAAGGCTGATCTGTCGAGCTTGCGCATTCTTGGTTCGGTGGGTGAGCCGATCAACCCCGAAGCCTGGGAATGGTATAACGAGCATGTCGGCAAAAAGAAGTGCCCGATTGTCGATACCTGGTGGCAGACCGAAACCGGCGGCATCCTGATTTCGCCGCTGCCCGGTGCGACCGACCTTAAACCGGGTTCGGCCACCCTGCCGTTCTTTGGTGTGGAGCCGGCCTTGCTTGATAACGAGGGCAAGGAACTGACCGGTGCGACAGATGGCAACCTGGTGATCAAGGACAGCTGGCCGGGTCAGATGCGCACGGTTTACGGTGACCATGAACGCTTTATCCAGACCTATTTCAGCACGTTCAAAAACGTCTACACCACCGGTGACGGCGCGCGTCGTGATGAAGATGGCTATTACTGGATCACCGGCCGTGTTGATGACGTGATCAACGTATCGGGTCACCGCATGGGCACCGCCGAAGTCGAAAGCGCACTGGTCGCCCATTCCAAGGTGGCCGAGGCCGCCGTGGTTGGCGTCCCGCACGACATCAAGGGTCAGGGCATCTATGCCTACGTGACGCTGAATGCTGGCGAAGAACCGACCGACGAGCTGCGCGCTGAACTGGTCAAATGGGTCCGCAAGGAAATCGGCCCGATCGCAAGCCCGGACTTCATCCAGTGGTCGCCGGGTCTGCCGAAAACCCGTTCGGGCAAAATCATGCGCCGTATCCTGCGCAAGATTGCTGCCAACGAATATGATCAGCTTGGCGATACCTCGACCCTTGCCGATCCGGGTGTTGTCGATGACCTGATTGATAACCGCCAGAATCGCTAAGGCCTGAATTCCGGCGACGATAAGTCTCCAGATACCCTTACACGGAAAGGCCCCTGCCAATGGTGGGGGCCTTTCTTGTATCCGGGCTGCAATCCGAACTGTAATCCGGATCGCTTCCGGGGCTCGACGAAACGTCCTATCAACGCAATAATCCCCGAACTGAAAAGCCACCAAAAACACATCCATCAGCGGAGAACAGCACCGTGATACGCCCCACCCACAAAATCGCAGTCATCGCCGGCGACGGCATCGGAACCGAAGTCATGCCCGAAGGCATCCGCGTGCTTAAGGCCGCGGCCGAAGTGTTTGACCTCGATCTGGTGTTTAATGAGTTCGAATTCGGCTCGTGCGACTACTATCAAAAGCACGGCCAAATGATGCCAGATGACTGGCGCGCACAGATCGAACCGCACGATGCCATTTTCTTTGGCGCGGTCGGCTGGCCTGAAACGGTGCCGGACCATATTTCGCTGTGGGGATCACTGATAATGTTCCGGCGTGACTTTGACCAGTATGTCAATTTGCGTCCGGCCAAACTGATGCCCGGCGTGCCCTCCCCGCTCGCCGGTCGCAAACCGGGCGATATTGATTTCTATGTCGTGCGCGAAAATACCGAAGGTGAATATTCCTCGGTCGGGGGCAAGATGTATCCCGGCACGGACCGTGAAATCGTCATTCAGGAAACCGTCATGTCGCGCACCGGCATTGACCGCATCCTGAAATACGCCTTTGATCTGGCCCAGAAACGCCCGCGCAAACATCTGACCTCGGCCACCAAATCGAACGGCATTTCGATCACCATGCCCTATTGGGATGAACGGGTGATCGAAATGGCGAAAAACTATCCCGACGTCACCTGGGACAAATACCATATCGATATTCTGACCGCCCAGTTCGTGATGAACCCGGACCGCTTTGATGTGGTGGTGGCATCGAACCTGTTTGGCGATATCCTGTCCGACCTTGGCCCGGCCTGCACGGGCACAATCGGCATCGCGCCATCGGGCAACATCAACCCGGAACGCAAATTCCCCTCCCTGTTCGAACCGGTCCACGGTTCGGCCCCCGACATTGCGGGCAAGGGCATCGCCAACCCGATTGGTCAGATCTGGTCAGGTGCGATGATGCTCGATCACCTCGGTCATACCGACGCCCATGACGCCATCATGCGCGCGATTGAGGCCGTCCTGCTCGATGAAAACCTCCGCACCGCCGATCTTGGCGGCAAGGCCAATACCGTCACTTGCGGCAAGGCAATCGCCAAGGCGCTTCTCGACAACGCCTGACCGGCTTTTCAAGATGTAAGAAGATCCGAAGCACTCTGGCCAAAGGCCTTGGTCAGAGTGCAATTGGACTGACAATCGGCTTATTTAACGCAGCGCCCCGCCCCAGTTCTCGGGCTAGCGCAACGAAGGCCTTGTGCCCGGCCGACAGATTTCGCCGCCCGGGATAGTAAAGGCAGAGCTCGGAAAACGGCAGCGTCCAGTCGTCAAGCACGCGTACTAGACGCCCTGCTTCGATGTCCGCAAGGACATCACGTTCCATAAAACAGCCCACCCCAATGCCTTCCAGAACCGCCGCCCGCGCCAGACTTGCCTCATCCAGTGTAATGGGGCCATTCACGTCAATCTGAACCGCTTCGCCGTCCTTTTCAAACCGCCATCTGAAAACCGATCCATCAGGCAGCCTTACGCGGATGCATTTATGGTTCAAAAGGTCGGGCGGGACCTTTGGCTTGTTGCGACCCTTGAAATAGTCGGGGGATGCAACAATGGCATATTGCTGAACGCGACCAAGCGGCACGGCGATCATGTCACTGGGAATCAACCCCGAAACCCTTACCCCCAGATCGAAACCTTCCGCGACGATATCCACCAGTCGCCCTTCGGTCACCAGATCAACATGCATGTCCGGAAATCGGCGGAGATACTCGAATACGAGTGGCGAAATCACCTCACGCGCCGCAAAGGGGGCCGCATTGATACGGATGGTTCCAGAAGGCGTTTCTCGCTGCGAGCGGACCACTTCCAACCCATCATGGATACTCTGAAGCGAAGGCCCAACCTGGTCGACAAACAACTTGCCCGCATCCGAGAGCGATACGCTTCGTGTGGTGCGGTTAAACAACCTGACACCCAGGCCTGCCTCAAGCTTGCTGATTGCATGGCTCAAGGCTGTTGTCGAAACCCCCATATCAATAGCCGCCCCGCGAAATGTACCGCGTTTGGCGATTGCCATGACAGCTTCCAGATCGTTTAAGACGATACGTTCCATTGTCCCGATTTCTTCATCTCTACATCAATTATTATCCGTATTGTTAGTACAATGGATCAGGATTATCTGTCGAGATATAAGTCACCGTAAGGAGTGAAAGCGATGGATATGATTGATGCTATACAGGCGTATTTCGATGCCGATCGAAACCAGGATCCTGACATTCTGACAAAAGCATTCTGCACGGATGCAATCGTTCACGACGAAGGCGAACGTCACGTTGGGTCGACCGAAATCCGAAACTGGTGGCTGGCAGCTAAGGAAAAATACAACCATGTCGCCGAGCCTCTTGAGACAGAAACAACCGGCGACAAGGTCATGGTGCGCGCCAAGGTCAGCGGGAATTTCCCAAACAGCCCGGTAACGCTGGACTACGTCTTCCACATCAAAGACGACAAGATTGCCGAGATGGGGGTGAAATGATGTCAGATTTTCTTACCCTGAAAGGAAAGCGCGCCCTTGTTACCGGTGGGACAAAGGGCGCAGGCCTTGCGACATTCAAGCTTTTGCGTGAACTGGGCGCAACTGTTCTGACCACAGCGCGCAGCCGCCCGGAAACGTTTCCCGAAGATAACTTTATCGCGGCCGACCTGACCACCGATGACGGTTGCCTGTCCGTGGCAGAGGCAACAAAACAACGTCTTGGTGGTGTGGATATCATCGTCCACATGCTTGGCGGCTCATCTTCACCTGCTGGCGGATTTCGCGCATTGTCCGATGATCACTGGCATCAGGAACTGAACCTGAACCTGTTTCCCGCCGTGCGACTTGATCGGCATTTGGTCCCTGACATGATCACGCAAGGACAGGGCGTGGTCATACATGTGACCTCAATCCAACGCGAACTGCCACTGCCAGAATCAACAACTGCCTATGCTGCTGCAAAGGCTGCTTTGTCGGCCTACAGCAAGGCGCTTTCAAAAGAAGCCTCTCCCAAAGGTGTTCGCGTTGTGCGCGTTTCACCGGGATGGATAGAAACAGAAGCCTCCGTTCACTTGGCCGAACGCTTGGCCGAACAAGCAGGCACCGACTATGACGGCGGCAAAAAGATCATAATGGATGCTCTTGGCGGCATCCCGCTGGGTCGCCCGGCAAAACCCGCCGAAGTCGCCAACCTGATTGCATTTTTGGCATCTGATCGCGCCGGCTCCATAACCGGCACGGAATATGTCATTGATGGCGGTACTGTTCCGACGGTTTGACGGACGATGCGATCAAGCCACTGCTGTTACCAGTCCACACCATTCTGGTAAATCAGGTCACGAAGCTGCTTTGTCTTGCTGTTCAGATCCGCAAGCGCGTCCGGGCTCTGGCCAGAAGCCTGCAACAAAGCAGCACCAAGGCAACCGGCTTGATCACGAAGCGCCAGTCCGGCGGGTGTTAGCGTAATCAGGACCTGTCGTTCGTTATCCGGATTTCGTTCCCGGCGTACCATTCCGGAACTCTCAAGACGCTTTAACAAGGGTGTGAGCGTGCTTGACTCGAGCGCAAGTCGATCAGCGATCTGACCCACACTCTGGGTGTTTTGTTCCCAGAGAACGTTGAGAACCAGATATTGCGGATAGGTCAGACCCAGCTTGGTCAGCAACGGCTTGTAAAGCCGCTGGATCGCTATCCCCGCAGAATAGATCGCAAAGCATAGTTGATCTTCAAGGGGTACGGGAATGTTGGATTCTTCCGACAATAGAAACTCCTTTTGAGCGTCAGGTCGCATGATTTATTCACGATAATATATATCGCGATAATTAATTTGTGGACAAGGGAATTAATCTCGTTTAATAGATATTGCAACAACAATTATCGCGATAATAATTAAACACTCCACAGCTCGTTGCAAAGCGACATTCAACACTGCGCTGCTTTCGACATTCAATGACCACACTGACCAGAAAAGGATTACGGAAATGAAAAGCAAGATACTGAACATCGCCGCTGCCATCGCATTGTCCTTGGTATCCGCAACATCTGCGCAGGCAGACGACAAGACCACCAACAGCAACACCGTTCGCAATGTCGTGCTCGTTCACGGGGCATTCGCCGACGGAAGCGGATGGCGCGGCGTTTACAACAACCTAACGGCACGCGGGTATAACGTAACCATCGTACAGAACCCGCTTACGTCTTTGGCCGACGACGTTGCCGCAACAAAGCGCGCGCTTGATCGTCAGGATGGGCCGACTGTTCTCGTCGGGCATTCGTGGGGTGGAACCGTCATCACCGAAGCAGGCACAGACCCCAAAGTTGCTGCACTCGTTTACGTCGCAGCCCTCGCGCCGGATGCTGGTGAAACGACAGGCCAGCTCTATGAAGGTTATACAACGCCGCCGGAATTCGTCCTCGACATTCACACCGACGGTTATGCCTTTGTTGAACCCGAAATGTTCAAACAGGGCTTTGCAAATGATGTCAGCGATGCGGATGCTGCCTTCATGCGAGACTCACAGGTCCCGATCAATCTCAGGCATTTGAAACCAAACTTCAAAACGCTGCCTGGAGAACAAAACCGAGCTGGGCTGTCTATGGAACCGAGGACAAGGCATTCGATCCCGAAATGCTGGCCGCGATGGCCGAACGGATCAACGCCAAGGTCACCAAGGTTTCCGCCAGTCATTCTATTTTCATGACCCAGCCGAAAGTGGTCGCCGACACAATTGACCAAGCCGCCAAGGCCGTGAGCCAATAATATCTTGCTCAGGCGCAGGCAAGCTCCCCTCACTTTCCTGCTCCTGACGACTTCTCAGTCTGGCTGTTACATCAGCCAGACTGTCTCTCCAAATTTCTCAGCAGTCCGTCATCCCCCATAGACTTCCCATATGCAATCGCCATCGTGCGACATCCCCGCCCCATGGTTGTGCAAAATCTTAAATTGGTATAGGTACAGCCTGCTGCGACGCAGCAACGAACAGGATGGTCTTGGGGAGACCTGTCGCTGAATTTCCGGCTGACGGATCAGAAAGACCGCCTGATGACATTCCGGCCCGGGGACAATCCAGTTGATATTACGGGCTTATGGAGACGGAGACTTTCTGTGAATAGCGATTTTCTGCCGCGTTTGCGGGCTGAGTGGCTTGGCAACATTCGCGCCGATGTGCTTTCGGGCCTTGTGGTTGCGCTGGCCCTGATCCCTGAGGCGATTGCCTTTTCCATCATTGCCGGTGTTGACCCGAAGGTCGGGCTTTATGCCTCCTTCTCGATTGCCGTGATCACCGCCATCTTTGGCGGCCGTCCGGGCATGATTTCGGCGGCCACCGCCGCCACCGCGGTTCTGATGGGATCGCTTGTCCGCGAGCATGGCTTGGATTACCTGCTGGCCGCGACCGTTCTGGCCGGCGTCATTCAAATGCTGGCCGGTGCACTTCGTCTGGGGTCGCTGATGCGCTTTGTCTCCAAGTCGGTGATGACCGGCTTTGTCAATGCGCTCGCCATCCTGATCTTCATGGCCCAGCTGCCGGAACTGACCAATGTCAGCCCCATGACCTATGTGATGGTCGCAGGCGGCCTTGCCATCATTTACCTGTTCCCGCGCCTCACCAAGGTCATCCCGTCGCCGCTGATTTGCATCGTCGTTCTGACCGGCCTGTCGTTCTTTATCGATGCCGATCTGCGCACCGTGGGTGATATGGGCGCGCTTCCTGATGCCTTCCCGGCGATCTATTTCCCGGATGTGCCGCTGAACCTTGATACCTTCCTGATCATCCTGCCCTATTCGGCGGCGGTCGCGGCTGTGGGTCTTCTGGAAAGTCTGATGACGGCGCAGATCGTTGATGATCTGACCGACACCACATCGAACCGCACACGCGAATGCTATGGCCAGGGCATCGCCAACTTCTTTACCGGCTTCATTGGTGGTATGGCCGGTTGTGCGATGATCGGCCAGTCGGTGATCAACGTCAAATCGGGTGGCCGTTGCCGCCTGTCGACCTTCCTTGCCGGTATTTTCTTGCTGATCCTGATTGTGGTTCTGGGCGATCTGGTCGCAATCATTCCGATGGCGGCCCTTGTCGCGATCATGATCATGGTGTCGATCGGGACATTCAGCTGGTCCTCGATCAAGGATCTCAAGGATCATCCGCGCAGCTCCTCGATCGTAATGCTGGCCACCGTGATCACGGTGGTGGGGTCGCACAACCTTGCCATCGGTGTTCTGGTCGGTGTGTTGCTTTCGGGTATCTTCTTTGCCTGGAAGATCGCGCAGATTTTCCGCGTTACCAGCACGCTTTCGCCTGACAGCACGCACCGCACCTATGAAGTGCGCGGCCAGATCTTCTTTGCCTCGGTCGAAGACTTCACCAAGGCA
>JGI12485J12827_1000794_pt1 | contig 8584 bp, 9 predicted proteins | sample TtaePargueraPR_10_FD_12827 | JGI IMG/M metagenome (IMG submission 12827)
GAGGAGATCGCGGTCGGCACGGCGGCGGCGATCCGCGCCGTCACCGAGCCGGCCTCGGCGGGACAGCCGACCGAGCCGGAGTAGCCGGCCAGCAGGACAGTCGGCCGGGCCGGGGTAGCAGGTTGCGGCGGGCCGGGCGGGGACGCGGTCAGAAGCTGCGGGGTACACCATATATGGGAGCAAGCCAGAAGACGCAACACCAGATACTGTGTTCGGCGTGTCGCGGCGTCGGGTGCACCGGGTGCGAGGAGGAGGGTCCGTCGGGTGAGAAGCGTGCTATGGGGTCTGTACGGGGCGGTGCTCGGCGCCCTGCTCGTCGGCGTCGTCGGGGTGCTCAGCATCCAGGCGACCGGGCTGCGGGCCGGTGCGGTCTTCGACCTGAACAACACCCTGGCCGGGATCACCTCGCCACAGACCCCGTACCTGCCGATGCTCGGGATCGCGGCCGTGAGCAGCCTGGCCGCATGGGCGCTGACCGTCGGGCCCCGGCGACGGCCCCGACTGTGCCGGGTGGGCCTGGTCGTCGGCTTCAGCACGTCGACCGTGGCGCTGATCGCCCTGTCGTTCGTCATCGCACCGGACATCGCCGCGCAGCGCGAACTGCTACTCGGAATCCTGCCGGGCTGGCGGGGATGGATCCATAAGGGAGGCGGCGAGTCCGCCGTACACCTGCTGGTGGCCCTGGCGATCGGATCGCTGTGGCTCTATCCAGACCGAAATCCGGCCCGGCCCACCGCGGCCAGCGGCGGCGGTACGGGCGGACAAGGTGGCGACGCGGCGACTGGCGCCGAGCCCGTCATCGACCTCGGCCGGCGCTGATCCGGCCGGTGAGGACCCGGCCGGCGAGTAGCGCGGCGCCGGCCAGCACAGCGGCGTTGCCGAGCCGGGCGGTACGCACCGGCAGCCGGTCGATCCCGGGCAGCGCCGCCGCGTGCAGCGCGGCGCGCACGCCGGCGACGAACCGGTCGCCGAGTCCGACGACGCCACCGCCGAGGACGACCACCTCGGGATCGAGCAGGTTCGCGGCGGTTGCCAGCCCTTCGCCCAGCACCCGGGCGGCCAGGTCGGTCGCCTCGACCGCGACCGGATCACCGCCGGCAGCCGCCGCCGCGACCTCCTCCAGGGGCGGTGCCGCGCCGCGACCGGTCCGGGCCGCGTACTCGGCGGCGATCGCCGGGCCGGCCGCGTACGCCTCGACGTGGTCGACCGCGCCGCAACCGCAACGTCGGCCGAGGTGCCGGGCGGCCGGCAGATGCCCGACGCTGCCGGCGAACCCGTGCCGGCCCAATACCACGTCGCCGCCGACCACGATCGCGCCGCCGATGCCGGTGCCGGCGGCGACGACGAGCGCGTCCCGGGCGTCGGCGGCGGCGCCGCACCATGCCTCACCGGCGGCCATCGCGTGTACGTCGTTGCATACCACGACCGGCAGGCCGAGGGCGGCGGTGAACGCTGCCCGCACGTCGGTGCCCCGCCAGCCGGGCAGGGTGTCGGTGGCGTGGGTGACCCGACCCGCCGGGTCGACGGCACCGGCGGTGCCGACCCCGCAGGCGACCGGGGTCCCAGCCGCGTCCCGCCCGACCTGACGGGCCAGGTCGACCGCAGCGGCGAGGACCGCGGCGGCGCCCTCGGCGGCCGGCGTCGGCACCCGGCGCAGTGGGCCGACAGCGCCGTTGACGCCGACGAGCGCGGCGGCGATCTTCGTACCTCCGATGTCGACACCGATGGTGAACGGGCCGTCGGTGCCGGCCATGGCTGCCGCCATCAGTGCTGCCCAGCCAGGCTGGCCGAACTGTCTGCGCTGGCGGCACCGGCCGGGCCGGTCAGGCCGGTCGGGCCGGTCGGGCCGGTCGGGCGTGGAGCGGCTGCGGCGAGGCCCCGGGTCAACGCGACCGGGTCGGTGATCGCGGTCCCGACGACCGTCGCGTACGCGCCTGCGGCGAAGGCGGCACGCACCTGGTCGGGGGTGGCGAACCGGCCCTCCGCGACGACGCGGACCCCGGCGGCGGTGAGCGCCGCGACGAGGTCGAGGTCGGGGGCCTCCTGCCGTGGGCTGTCCGGGGTGTACCCGGACAGTGTGGTGGCCACCAGGTCCGCGCCGGCCGCCCAGGCGGCGGTGCCCTGGTCGACGGTTGCCACGTCGGCCATCACGGGCAGGCCGAGCTGCCCGTGGACGCGGGCGACCAGGGCGTCGACCGGCAGCTCGCCCCGTCCGGTGGCCTCGACGGCGACGACGTCGGCACCGGCGGCGGCGAGCGCCTCGACCAGCTCCCAGCGTGGGGTGATCAGGTCGCGGTCGGCGGCCCGCTCCTTGTGCAGCGCGATCACTGGAAGGTCCACTGCGGACTTTACGGCCCGTACGTCGTCGGGGTGGTTGACCCGCACGGCGGCGGCACCACCGAGGGCAGCGCACGCGGCGAGCCGGGCGATGACGGACGGCACCCGCAGCGGATGGCCCTCGGGTGCCTGGCAGGAGACGACCAGACCGCCGGCGATCGCCGCCACCGGGTCCAGCCGCGGGGCCATCGGGTCCAGCTGCGGCGCCGCCGGGTCGTGCGGCGGGGTCACCGGGTCCTGCGGCGGGGTCACCGGGTCCTGCGGCGGGATCATCGGGCACCCCGGGAGGTGAGGAACTCGCCGTAGCGGTCGTAGAGGTTGCGGGCCGCCGGCCACACCGAGTTGGGGCTGAGGAAGTGGGAGAACTCGAAGGTAATGATCTTCTCCACGTACGGTTGGACCGCGTCGAGCTTGTGCGCAAGCTTGCGCCAGTCGGTCGGGGGGAACCGGATCGGCATGTCCCGGTCGAAGGTCTCGATGTTGGCCCAGGAGGCGATGCCGTGCCGGCTCGCCGCCTCGGCGGTCGCGGCGAAGTACTCGGCCGACCGGGCCAGCTCCACGGTGCCGTCCTGGAACGCGCAGTAGTCGACGAGTCCGGCGTACCGCTGGAAGATCTCCTCCCAGATCTGCACGTGTTCCTCGGGCGAGCGGGGCCGCTGCCGGGGGTCGGTGCTGGTGGCCATGTCGGCGCGGCCGTGGAAGAACGGCGACACCAGGATCGGCAGCTCGCTGATCTCGCGCAGCCGGGCCGCGAGGGTGGTGTTGATGTCGAGGATCCGCAGACTGGTGTCGGTGGTCTCGTGCGGCAGGTACCAGCCGCGCAGCGCCGGTGACCCGCCGTAGCGCTGCCACATCTCGTCGATGACGGCGAGGTTGATGTCGACCTCGGTCCGCCAGTCGTAGCGGTACCAGTGGTAGTGCGAGTCGTACAGGCCGAGGAAGAAGTCGATGTTCCGTTCGGCGGCGAGGTCGAGGAAGAGCTGGACCAGGTCGACGTGGACCGGCAGCGCGGGCAGCCGGTCGGTCACCGCCCGGCTCGGGCAGGCCAGCCGCTCGCCCAGGCCGAGCCGGATGAGCACGACGGGGTGTCGATCCCGGCTTCGACGAAGGTGTCGAACTCGCGGGCCCATTCCCGTTCGCCCCAGTTCTGCGACGGGATGTCGACGCTGATCTCGTCGAGGAAGGTGCCGCTGATCGCCTGGTACGGCATGGACGTTCCTTTCGCGGTTGGTGCGGCTGCGGTCACTTCAGTCCCTTCGTCGCGATGCCCTCGACGAAGTACCGCTGCCCGAGCAGGAAAATGATCAAGGCGGGGAGGGTGAACATGACGCTGGCCGCCATCAACGGGCCCCAGTCGACGCCGTGCTCGGAGAAGAACGCGTACAGCCCGACCGACAGCGTGTACTGGCTGCTGTCGCTGAGGTAGATGAGCGGGTTGAGGAAGTCGGTCCAGGTCCAGACGAACTGGAACACCGCCACGGTGGCCAGCGCCGGCCGGGCCAGCGGAAGCACGATCCGCCAGTAGACCCGGAACTCCGAGGCACCGTCGAGCCGCGCCGCGTCGAGCAGTTCGTCCGGAATCCCGACGAGGAACTGGCGGAGCATGAAGATGAAGAACGGGATGCCGAAGAAGCTCGGCACGATCAACGGGAAGTAGGTGCCGACCAGGCCGAGCTTGTTCCACAGCAGGTACAGCGGGACGAGGGTCACCTGCGGCGGCAACATCATCGAGCCGAGGACGAGCGCCAGCATCAGGCCGCGTCCGGGCCAGTGCAGCTTCGCCAGGGAGTACGCCACCAGCGGGCAGGACACCAGGCTGCCGACGACGCAGAGCCCGGAGACCAGCAGGGTGTTGCCGAGGTAGCGCCAGAACGGCATCGCCGACAGGGCCGCCTCGAAGTTGCCGAACTCCCACTGCTCGGGCAGCAGCCGGGGCGGCAGCGAGAACACCTCGGTGGGCGGTTTCAGAGCGGTGCCGATCATGACGATGAACGGGAACAGCATGCCGAGCGCGATCGCCCAGACGAGCGCGTGACGGCCGGCGAACCGCGCTTTTCTATCCATAGTGAACCCATCGCCGCGAGGTGAGCATCAGGACCGCGGTGACCGCGAGCGTGACGAGGAACAGCACCCAGGCCAGCGCCGACGCGTAGCCCATCTTCAGGAACACGAACGCGTTCTGGTACACGTACATCCCGTAGGTCAGCAGCGAGTCGTCGGGGCCGCCGGCGGCCGCGTTGAGCCGGGTCTGCGCCAGCAGGTACGGCTGGGTGAACAGCTGCAGGCTGGTGATCAGCCCGACGATCAGCTGGAACAGGGTCACCGGGCTGATCGCCGGCCAGGTCACCGCGCGGAACCGCTGCCACGGCCCGGCCCCGTCGACCAGCGCCGCCTCGTAGGTCTCGCTCGGCACGTCCTTGAGCGCGGCCAGGTAGATGACGGTCGTGCCGCCGACCATCCACAGCCCGATCAGGATGATCGCCGGCTTGGTGAACGTCGGGTCCTCCAACCAGTTCGGCTGCGGCAGGTGCAGCAGGCCGAGGATCCGGTTGAAGTAGCCGTACTGGGCGTTGAGCAGCCAACGCCAGACGTACACGCTGACCACGATCGGGATGATCGTCGGCAGGTAGACGATGGCCCGGTACAGCGGCAGGCCGCGTACCCGCGAATTGAGCGCCAGGGCGAACCCCAGCGACAGCGACAGCGCGAGCGGTACGCCGAACACGGTCAGATACAGCGTGTTGAACAGTGCCTTGGTGAACCGCTCGTCGCCGACCATGGTGCGGTAGTTGTCGACGCCGACGAAGGTCGGCGGCTGGAACAGGTTGAAGTCGGTGAAGCTGTAGTACCCGGACGCGACGATCGGTCCGAGGATCAGCACCACGAAGCCGACCAGCCAGGGGCTCGCGAACGCCAGCCCCAACCGGAGCTGGCGTCGCGAGGTCGTGGACCTACGGGGCATAGGAGCTGGCCTTGTCCGCCACGTCGGCGAGTCCCTCGGCGGGCGACGTGCGTTGCTGGGCGATGTCGTCGAAGGCCTGACCAAGGTCGCTGGTGTACTCGGCGGACCACGGCGTGCTGGCCAGCGACTGGGCGTTCGGGCTGCGCAGGGCGTCGAGCCAGGTCGAGAACTGCGGCAGGGTGTCGTAGCGCGGGTCGTCGAGCAGCGAGATCCGGGCCGGCAGGTTGCCCAGCGCCAGGGTGAACCGGACCATGGCGTCCTCGGAGAGCAGGTACTTCATGAACTCCCACGCCTCCTCGGGGTGCTTGGCGTTGCGCGGGATGAACAGCGTGCTGGTGGTGACCTGGGTGGTGCCGGCGAGCTCCGGCTGCGCCGCCGGGTACGGCAGCGGTGCCACGCCCCAGTCCAGGTTGGGGGCGTACTGGTCGATGAACACCGACTGCCACTCGCCGTCGATGATGGTGGCCACCTTGTCGACGTAGAACGGGTTCTGTGCGGAGGCGTACTCGCCGAAGCCGGAGGTGAAGTCGCGGACCTCCGCCACGCCGTACGTGCCGGGGATGTTCTCGGTGTAGAACTCCAGGCCGGCGACGTTGCCGGGGTCGGCCGGGGTGGGCCGGCCGGACTGGTCGTCCCAGGCGCCGCCGAACATGAAGCCGAGCGTGGTGAACGATGTGTTGATCTCAGCGTTGGCGTAGCCGAGCTGGGTGATCGTGCCGTCGGCGTCCCGCTTGGTGAGCTTGGCGATCTGCTCCGCCCACTCCTCGGTGGTCTCCGGCGGACCGTCGATGCCAGCCTCGGCGTAGAGCTTCTTGTTGTACATCAGCATCTGCGCGTGCAGGGCGATCGGCATCGAGTAGGTCTGGCCCTCGTACATCATCTGGGACATCGCCGCCGGCACGAAGTCGTCGGTGTCCAGCCCGTCGGCCTCGATGAAGTCGTCCAGCGGGGCCAGGATGCCCTTGCTGGCCCAGGCCCCGACGCCGTTGCCGAAGTGGTCGGAGATGTCGAAGCTGCCCTGCGCGCCGGACATCGACGTCAGCTGCTTCTGGAAGTCCGGGTTGGAGACCCCCCGGACCTCGATCTCGTCCTGGCTGGCGTTGAAGTCGGCGATGATCTCCTCGAGCGCTTCGGCCTCCGCACCGGCCCACAGGTAGGAGAAGACCACCTCGACCTTGTCGTCGTCGCCGCCGTCCGAGCCGCCACAGGCACCGAGCGCTGTGGCGAGTACGCCGGCCATCGCCGCGGCGGTGGCCCGCCGGAAAGATTCGCGTCTCACGTGCACCTCCAAAGATCATCTCTGGTCTAGTCCAATTGTCAGTGCGGGTAGCGTAGACCGGCAGGCAGCGTCGCGCTAGTATCATTTTGGTTTAGACCAGCCGCCCCCTGGAGCTGACACCTCGGATGACCGCGACCAAGCACGAGCTGCTCCGCAGCCACCTGCAGAACCTCATCGAACGCGAGCTCGCCCCGGACGAACGGTTGCCCACCGAGCGCGATCTGGCCCAGGAGTTCGGCGTCAGCCGGATGACCGTGCGTCAGGCCCTCGAACGCCTGGAAAACGAGCGGCGCGTCTACCGGGTACGCGGCGCCGGCACCTTCGTGGCCCGACCGGCCATCACGAAGAGCATCGAACTCACGTCATTCAGCGACGACATGCGTCGCCGCGGCCTGACCCCAGGTTCGCACCTACGCACCGCCGAGTCGATACCGGCCGGCGCGAACGTCGGCTTCGCGCTGGGCCTGAGCCCGGCGGACGAGGTGGTGCACCTGGAACGGGTCCGCACCGCCGACGGCGTCCCGATGTGCATCGAGCACACCTACCTCTCGGCCGCGCTCGTCCCAAAGCTGCTCGACCGGCCGTTCGACAACTCGCTCTACGACCTGCTCCGGGACCACTACCACATCCGGCTCGTCCGGGCGGAGCAGTCCATCCGGGCCACGGTCCTGGACGAGGCGACAGCCACCCTGCTGCAGGTGCCGGCCTTCAGCCCGGCCCTGCTGGTCGAGCGGACCGCCTACGACCAGCGGGACCGCCCGGTGGAACGGGCCATGTCGACGTACCGGGGCGACCGCTACGCCTTCGAGATCGAGGTGGTCCGCCCGACCACGGACGGCACCGGCTGACCGCCCGGCTCCCGCGTCGGACGTCCGTCCGCCATACACCGGAGTCGAAGCTGGTCCCGGTGGGCACCGCGAAGGTGTCCACCGGGACCAGCTGGATCAGTACACGCGGCCGGATCAGTACACGTAGGGCCAGGCAGCCGCGTCGTAGCCGATGCGGTTGATGCCGAGCAGCGCCGCGCCGTTGTTGGCGTAGTAGTGGTAGAAGAGGTAGTCACCGTCGCTGTCAGCGAGGACCGCCTGGTGACCAGGGCCGTTGATGCCGCCGTGCGAGGCGAGAATCTGGGTGCCCCCACCCGAGAGCATGTCCCGGCCGGCGCGGTCGACAAACGGACCGGTCGGGCTGGCCGACCGGCCGACCATGATCCGGTACGTGCTGTTGGCCCCTTGGCAGCAACGGTCGAACGAGACGTACAGGTAGTACCAGGCACCTCGCTTGACCATCACGGGTGCTTCGATGCCGGGGCCGTAGTTGGCGAGACTGTGCATCGCCGTGCCGAGCCGCCGTCCGGTGGCCGGGTCGATCTGGATCATCTTGATGCCCGACCAGAACGAGCCGAAGCTCAACCACCACCGGCCCTGGTCGTCCACTATGAGGTTCGGATCGATCGCATTGAAGTTGTCCGAGGTGCGCGACTCGACGACGAGGCCTTCGTTGGTCCAGCTCCCGGACGCGCCGGTGGTGCTGGTCGCCAGGAAGATCGCCGATCGGTTGGAGCCGAAGGTCGACGCCGAGTAGTACAGGTAGTAGCGGCCGTTGCGGTAGGACAGGTCGGGGGCCCACAGATTACGTGCACCGCCGGTGTACGTGGTGGTCCACGGGGCCCCGGCGGGGAAGACCATGCCGGCGTTCCGGAAGGTGACCCGGTCCGTGGAGGTCTTCAGCGCGATGTTGTCACCGGTGTGTGCGACGAGGTACGTGCCGTCGGGTCGGTTGACCACCGTGGGGTCGTGGACGCCGACGTCTCCGGAGACCCTGCCCGGCTGAGGGTAGGCCGGTGGTGGTGTCCCCGTCGGCGGAGTTGGCACGGTGGTCCCACCGGGCGTGGTGGGCGTCGTACCGCCCAGCCGGATCAGCTGCCACTGCTGGTTGGCACCGTCCAGATCCGCATACCCGGCCAGCCGGCCACCATCCGCCGTCGACCACTCCCACACATCAAT